>Ga0207416_1003526_pt1 | contig 14827 bp, 10 predicted proteins | sample PaiPotPPM11metaG_FD_184107 | JGI IMG/M metagenome (GOLD analysis project Ga0207416, IMG submission 184107) | Iron sulfur acid spring bacterial and archeal communities from Banff, Canada, to study Microbial Dark Matter (Phase II) - Paint Pots PPM... ...
GCTCGAACAGTTCGACCGGGTTGCCCGACGGGTCCTCGACGAGGATCTGCCTGCCGCCCGTTCCCGTGACGATGTCGTTGCGGAAGCGCACGCCGTCCGCGCGCAGCCGCGCCACCAGCGCGTCGAGGTCGGATACCTCGATCGAGAAGCGGTTCCAGCCGCCCGGTGCGGGCAACGTGCCGTCGGGCATCGCCTGGCCGCCGCCCGGCCCGCCGCCGGGTGCGCTGAGCACCAGCCGCAGGTCGCCGCGCGACAGCATCGCGAAGGCGGGTGCGGGGTGCATCATTTCGGTAAAGCCCAGGTTCCGGGCGTAGAACGCGATCGCGGCATCGACATCGTTGACGATGTAGCGCACACTGACCGTCGCCATGGCGTACCTCCCCAGACGGGTCGTATCCTCACGCTACTCCGCGACCCGCGGCGTCCCCAAGGCCCGGGACCAGCGGCGCGTCACCGCGGGCGGGACCTTTCGCTCTAAAATCGGCGGATGACCGTCGATCGAGTCCGCCGATGACCACGCCCGCCGACTGGCAGGGCTTCGCGGAAATGTCCGGCGGCGCCAGCGGCGCCCTGACCGGCCTGCTGTTCGTGGCCGTGTCGCTGAACGCGAGCAGGATCGCCGGTCACCAGGGCCTGCGCGCGAGCGCGGCCCAGACCCTGACGCTGTTCATCGCCCCGCTGGTCGTGGCGGCGGTGCTGCTGACCCCCGACCAGCCCGACTGGGCACTGGGGGCCGAGCTGATCGCCATCGGCCTGGTCGCGAGCTGGATCCTGCTCGGCTTCCGACGCGTCCAGCATGGCCTGACCGACGACGACAAGCAGCTCATCGCCATCTTCAACCGCCGCGGTCCCAACGTCATGGTCATGCTCCTGTTCGTGGCGAGCGGCATCGTCCTGGCCTGCGACCAGCCGAGCGGCCTCTACCTACTGCTGCCCGCCACCGTCGTTGCCCTGGTGAGCGGCGTGCTGAACGCGTGGCACTTCCTGCTGCCGCCCAAGCCCAAGTAACAAACATGCTGGCTTCCTAGGTGTTACCTCTGCAGATGCGGACGAAGCGGGCACCTTCCGAGCGCCTGCGGATATACTCTGCACCTGTTCGCGTCTTCCGTTGCCGTACGCACACAAAAGTGGGCCCGCCTTGGCTATTATTTTGCAGCCTTTCCGTAAAACCACGAGCATTCGCGTTGCCGCCATTTCCGCGATAGCGGGCGTCATCATGCTTACAGCCGCGTGCAGTGGCGGCGGCGGTGGTGGTGGCGTCGCTGCGACGCTGACTCCGTCGTCCGGTTCGGGCGCGTCAACCGGTTCGTCCACCGCTTTTGGCCTGGGACTGGGTCTCTATGATAGCGATTCCAGCCCGAAAGGCATTGAGACTGCCGCCAGCTGGCTCGGTTCTTCAGGCTCCATTAAGTACGCCCAAGACTTTATCGACGCAACGGACTGGCAGCATATCGAAGATCCGTACCAGCTCTCAAAATGGAAGGGCAGCCCGTTCACGATGATCTGGGGTGTCCCCATGCTTCCGTGCGGCTCCCCGAACACGCAGTGTCAGACGAACGTGTCGGACTATAACCTGGTCGCGAGCGGAGGCGCTGACGACCACTTTAAGACCCTGGCCAAGAACCTGGTGGCCGCGGGCTTCGGCACTTCATATATCCGGCTCGGCTGGGAAATGAATGCTAGCGATATGGGATGGGCCGTTTGCAACCAGCAGGGATCGGCGACGGACAGCTGGATTAACGATTTCGTTCCCGCTTTCCGGAACATCGTGACCAGTATGCGAAGCGTCAGCGGGGCGAACTTCAAATTCATCTGGAACCCCATCGACACCAGCAACTCCAGTTGCCCCGGCCTCCACATGGAAAATATTTACCCGGGCGACAACTACGTCGATGTGGTGGCCCTCGACGTGTATGACGGGATCGCCACACCGACGACTGACCAGGCGCGCTTTACCGATTTGGCGAACGGTACCGGCAATGGCGGCTACGTCGCCGAGTCGCCTTACGCCGTAAACGGGAAGAGCTTCAATGGCCAAGGGTACGGGCTGAACTGGCTGGCCGCGTTCGGTAAGGCTCACAACAAAGAGATCAGCCTTCCCGAGTGGGGGCTGGAGAGCACGAGCCAGGACGCTGGCGGGGGTGACGACGCGTACTTCATGACCCAGATGGCGGCCTGGATCAAGGCCAACGCTACCGGCCCGGCGATCTTCTGGAACGAAGGCGACCCATCCGGCACCGGAACCTTGCCATTGGACATCCCGAATTACACGAGCGCTGCTACCCCGAAGGCGACCGCGGCCTTCAAAACAGCGTTCAGCTCCGGCATCTAGCGTCCGTTTCGTTCAATGCCACGGACCGGACCGTCCGGCATGATGACGGCATGACTTCGGAATCCTGGCACCTCAGCGAGCGCATCGACCGTCACGCGGGCGAGGTATACGCCTTCGTCCGCGACCCGGCCAACATCCCGCGCTGGGCGCCAGGACTCGGAAGTTCCGTCGCGGAGGTCGACGGGCAGTGGTTCGTGGACACCCCGGAGGGACGCGCCCGCCTCGCCTTCGCCCCAAGGAACGACCTGGGCGTGCTCGACCACTACGTCACCCTGGCCTCCGGTGAGGTCGTCTATGTCCCGCTCCGGGTGATCGCCGACGGAACCGCCGCGGAGATCGTGTTCACGCTGCGCCGCCGCCCGGGCCTGACCGACGACGAGTTCAAGGCGGACGCGGCCGCGGTATCAGCCGACCTGGCCCGCCTCAGGCACATCCTCGAGCCCCTCCAGAACCCGGCCGCTCATGAACGACACTAGCCGGATAACCAAAGTCTTCCCGCCGGAACCCGACCCTCAAAGCGCATCTGGCCGCCATGCCCGACATTTCACGCTATCCACCTTGCATCCGTGCAGCTTACATTCATGATCGCGAAGGATTTTCATCTCATTCGATGAAAATCCTTCGTGAAAGGAAAATCCTTCGCGATCATAGGATGCGGGCTCGCCCCAACGCGGTGGCATCAGGCTGCGCATTCAATGAGTTCACTCAGGCTTTCAGCAGCCACCGCTCCATGCAGGCGAGCAGTTCCTCCGTGTCGACTGGTTTCGTAACGTAGTCGTTGGCGCCGGCCGCGAGGCTCTTCTCCCGGTCACCCGGCATGGCGCGGGCGGTGACCGCGATGATCGGCAGCCGTCCGAATTCCGGCATCTGCCGGATGGCGGTCATCGTCGCGTAGCCGTCCATCCCCGGCATCATGACGTCCATCAGGATGAGATTGATGTCGGCCGCGGCGCGGAGCGCCTCGATGCCCCGCCGGCCGTCACTCGCGTGCGTCACTCTAAGATCGTGCAGTTCGAGCGTGCTTGAGATCGCGAAGACGTTGCGCGGATCGTCGTCGATCACGAGCACGTGCTTGCCGCGCAGCCCAGGGTGCTCCGCCCGCTCGGTCACGTGGTGCGCGGCGGCCGCGGGGGCGACGCCAGGCTCCGCCGCGTCGCGCACGAACGGGGGCACCTGGCCGGGCCGCGCCGCGGACAGGTGCAGCGCGATCCGCTCGCGCAGGTCGTCGAGCGACGGCAGCAGTTCGAGCGATGGGTAACCGTAGCGCAGCGTCACGAGGCGGTCCCGCAGGTCCGCGCCCGCCTCTCCCGGCGCGTGCGCGAGGACGGGAATTTCCCGCAGGTCGGGCTTCTCCTGGACCTGATCGAGGAACTCAAGGGTGGTCGGCATGCCGAGGTCGACGACCGCGCAGCGGAACGGCTCGGCAGCCAGCATGGCGGTTCCCTGCCCGGGGCTCGTAGCCGTGCTGACCCGGACGTTCGCGGTCAGTTGCGCGAGGTCGGAGACCGCGCTGTGCGCGAGCAGCGTCAGCAGCCCGCCGCTCGTAGGCTCGAACACCAGGACCTTCCTGTCCTGCCCGCCGGGCGGGCCCGACAGGCCAGAACCGTTAGGCCCGCGCTCGTCCGCGACCATCGCGCCCGCCGCGTCGGCGGACCATTGACCGACGGTGGAGGCCGTCACCATCGGCGCGGTGACCTGCGTGGTCACGGCGTGCGGGTGGTCGATGCTGTCCGCGCCGACGCGGCCGAGCGCGTCCGCGAGCCCGCCGATCGTGTCCGGCACGGCGAACGAGTTCTCCGGCACGGGGAGGGATGACGGGATGTCCGGCAGAACGGCGGCCACCGAAAGGGTGAACGTGCTGCCGTGCCCCAGGTCGCTCGTGGCACTGATCGTGCCGCCGAGCAGGGCACTCACCTCGCTGGCGATCGACAGCCCGAGGCCAGTGCCGCTGTAGCGGCGGCTCAGCGTTCCGTCGCCCTGCTGGAACGCGCCGAAGATGACGGCCAGGTTCTCGGGCGCGATGCCGATCCCGGTGTCAGTGACGGAGAACACCGCGAGCGGCTCGTGCTCCCCGCCGGCCTCCGGCCCGTCGCCGCCCGTCCCATCGGCGCGGGTGCCTGCCACCTCGAGGGTGACCTGGCCACTTTCGGTGAACTTGACCGCGTTGGACAGCAGGTTCCCCAGCACCTGGCGGAGCCGCTGCCGGTCGGTAATCAGCTCGGACGGCGCGGACGCCGCGACCGAGACCTCGAAGTCGAGTCCCTTCTCCGCGGTCAGCGGCCGGAAGGTCGCCTGGAGGTCCTCGATGAGCGTGGCGAGCGTGAACGGTTCCGCGCGCACGTCCATCCGGCCCGCCTCGACCTTCGACAGGTCGAGAATGTCGTTGATGAGCTGAAGCAGGTCAGAGCCCGCCGAGTGGATGACGTTCGCGTACTCGACCTGCTTGGCGGTGAGGTTCCGCCCCGGGTTCTGCGCGAGCAGCCGGGCGAGGATGAGCAGGCTGTTCAGCGGGGTGCGCAGCTCGTGCGACATGTTCGCCAGGAACTGCGACTTGTACTGCGAGGCGAGCGCGAGCTGCCTGGCCCGCGCCTCGATCTCTTCCCTGGCGTGCTCGATCTCCGTGTTCTTCGCCTCGATGTCCTGCTTCTGCGCGGCGAGCAACTCGGCCTTGTCCTCCAGGTCCGCGTTGGACTGCTGCAGCTCTTCCGACCGCAGCTGGAGTTCCGACGAGCGCGCCTGGAGCTCGGCCGTGAGCCGCTGCGACTCCTCCAGCAGCGCGTCGGTCCGCGAGTTGGCGATGATCGCGTTCACGCTGATCCCGAGCGTCTCCGCGAGCTGCTCGAGGAACGCGATCTGGATCGGCGTGAACCGGGTGAAGGAGGCGAGCTCCACCACGCCGAGCACCTGGTCCTCGAACATAATCGGCATGATGGCGAGGTTCGACGGCGACGCCTCGCCGAGCCCCGAAGAGATCTTGATGTAGCCGTTCGGGATGTTATCGACCACGATCGGCCGCCTGCTCTTGGCCACCTGCCCGATGAGCGACTGGCCGATCCGGTACTGGATCGGCGCTTCCCGGTCGGCGCGCAGCCCGTACCCGGCGATGAGCCGCAGCCGCTGCTCGTCGCTCCAGTCCTCGGTCAGGAAGAACGTCCCGTGCTGCGCGCCGAGCAGCGGCGCGAGCTCCTCCATGATCAGCTCGGCGACGACCTCGAGGTCGCGGTGCCCCTGCAGCATCGACCCGATGCTCGCCAGGTTGGTCTTGAGCCAGTCCTGATCCTGCGAGGCCTGCACGCTCTCGCGGAGCGACCGCACCATCGCGTTGATGCTGTCCTTGAGCTCGGCGACCTCGCCCTCGGCCTCGACGGAGATAGTCTGCGTCATGTCGCCGGCCGCGACCGCGCTGGTTACGTCGGAGATCGCGCGCACCTGCCTGGTCAGGTTCCCGGCCAGCTCGTTGACGTTCTCGGTCAGCCGCTTCCACGTGCCGGACACGCCCTCAACCTCGGCCTGGCCGCCGAGCCTGCCATCGCGGCCCACCTCGCGGGCGACCCTGGTGACCTCGGCGGCGAACGAGGAGAGCTGGTCGACCATCGTGTTGATCGTCGTCTTCAGCTCGAGGATCTCGCCGCGGGCGTCGACGTCGATCTTCTTCGTCAGGTCACCTTGCGCGACCGCGGTGGTGACCTGGGCGATGTTCCGCACCTGGCCGGTCAGGTTGTTCGCCATCGAGTTAACGTTGTCCGTCAGGTCCTTCCAGGTGCCCGACACCCCGTGCACGACCGCCTGGCCGCCGAGGTTGCCCTGGGTGCCGACCTCGCGGGCGACCCGCGTCACCTCGTCCGCGAACGCGGACAGCTGGTCGACCATGGTGTTGAGCGTGGTCTTCAGCTCGAGGATCTCGCCGCGTGCGTCCACGTCGATCTTCTGCGTGAGGTCGCCCTTGGCGACCGCGGTGGCGACCTGGGCGATGTTCCGCACCTGCCAGGTCAGGTTGCCCGCCATCGCGTTGACCGACTCGGTCAGGTCTTTCCACGTCCCGGAGACGCCGGGCACGTTCGCCTGACCGCCCAGCTTCCCGTCGGTGCCGACCTCGCGGGCGACCCTGGTCACCTCGGAGGTGAACTGGTCAAGCTGATCCACCATGCGGTTGAACACGGCCGCGATCTCGTCGACCAGCGGGTCGCCGGTGAGCGCAAGGCGTGTGCTGAAGTCGCCGCCGCGCACCGCGGTCAGCCCCGCGAGCAGCTGCTCAAGCGCCGCCCGGTCGAGACGTGGCCGCTCGTCGTCAACGTCTGCCATCAGCTCTCCCGTTCCTTGACCGGTGTGAATGAACCCGCACGACTGACCGTTATACAATAGTCGCTTTCCGATGGCGCCACGTGGCTTAGTTGCGGATATAGTCCGCGCCTGGTTGCCTGCGGCCCTGAACGTGAGCTTGATGGTGAATGATCCGGAAGGTGTGAGTCCCCCGCGACGTGCCGCCCAAACGCTTACGTGATGCTAAAGTTTTCTCAAAGGCGCAGCTTAGTAGAGCAGGAAGATCGCATTCGGACATGCGTCCCACGGTAACGCGGGACAGCGGGTGAGTGCCAAGAAGTGGTCACCGGTAACGGAGGCGATGCTTGTGGCACACGGCCAGGACGTGCCGAGGCTGTCCGCGGCCGACGACCAGGCCGCCATCGCGACGGCCGAGCGCGCGAAGGACGGCGCCGAGCTCGTCGGCGCGCTGGCCGAGCAGTTGCGCTCCCGCCTTGGCGTGGCGGCGGTCGCGGTATGGCTGCTCGACGCCGACGGCGCGCTTGAGCTGTTCGGCCAGGACGGGCTCGGTGGGACCGAGTCCAGCCGCTGGCGGCGGCTGCCGCCGCAGTTCGACTGCCTCGAGCAGCGGGTGGTCGCCGACGGGCGTGACCACTGGTGGCCGGCCGGACCGCCGGCGTCCGACCAGGTGCCTGCCGCCGCGCCGTGGGGGAGGAGCGCCGCCCGGGTGGTGCTCGGGCTGCGGGACCACGCGGGAATCCTGCTCGGCGTGGCCGAGGTCTGGTGGCCGATACCGCGAGGCGTGTTCGACGTCACCACCAGAGGCGGGGTGACGGCCGCGGCCGCCGGGTTCGCCGACGTGCTCGGCCTGCGCCTGGCCTACGGCCCCGTGGGATCGACGGCGCCATCGCTCCCGATCTTCCGCGCACTCGACCAGATCACGGAGTCCGTGCTCGTCGTCAGGCCGCTGCGCGACGCCGCCGGCTCCACGACGGACTTCGGCATCGTCCACCTGAGCCCCGGGTACGTGGACCCGGCAGGCCGACGGCCCGCCGAGCTGGCCCGGCTGACGCTGCTCGAGGCCTATCCGGCGTCGGCGGCGGGCGACGGCCTGTTCGCCATGGCCGAGCGGGTCCTGGCCAGCGGGCAGGCCGAGCACCCAACCGCGGCCGCCACCACACTGACGGGCGAGATGGATCCGGTCCAGGTCACCGGGGTCCACGCCGTGCCGTTCTTCGCCGACGTGATCTTCACCTGGCGGCCGGTCGGCGAGACCGAGGAGCGCGCCGACCTGCTCGGCCACGCGCAGCGCCTTGGCCGCATCGGCGCCTGGGAAGAGAACCTGGTCACCGGGGATGTCCGGTGGACCGAGTCCGCGTTTCCCGTCTTCGGCCTTGATCCGCTGCACGCGCTGCCGATCCCCACCACGAGCCTGCACAGCTTTGTGATCGCCGCGGACCGCGCGCCGGTCAGGCGGTTCCGCCAGTCGCTGCTGCACCGGCGCGAGCCCACCGTGGCGGTGTTCAGGATCGTCCGCCCCGACGACACCGCGATCAGGCAAATCCGCATCTTCGCCGAGCCGGTGCTGGCAGGCGACGAGGTAGTGGCGCTCCGCGGTGCCTTCCAGGACGTCTCGTCCCACTACCACACCCAGGTCGCCCTCGCCGCGACCCAGGACCAGCTGGCCGACAGCGAGCAGCGGGCCGAGCAGGAGCAGCAGCTCGCGCTCCGCCTGCAGCGGGCCATCATGCCGGAGGACGAGCCGCCGGTCGAGGCCGCGGGAGTGGAGGTGGCCGTCCGCTACCGGCCGGCCGAACAGGGCCGCCTCGTGGCGGGGGACTGGTACGACGCGCTGCTGCTGCCCGACAAGCGGCTGCTGCTCGTGATCGGCGACATCACCGGCCACGGCATCGACGCGGTGACCGGGATGATCGCCGCCCGCAACGCTCTGCGCGGCCTCGCCGCCACCGGCGCGGGCCCCGGCGACCTGCTCAGGCACCTCAACTACGCGGCCTGCCACCTGACCGAGGGCATCGCGGGCACGGTCGTCTGCGGCCGCTACGACCCGGAAACCCGCATCCTGCACTGGGCGCGGGCCGGACACCTGCCGCCCGTCCTGGTGCGTGACGGCGCGGCCGAAATGCTGCCACTGCCCGGCGGCGTCCTACTCGGGCTCGACCCGGACGCCGAATACGAAGAGGCCACGCTGCCCATGCGGAGCGGTGACACCCTGCTGCTATTCACCGACGGCCTTATCGAGCGCCGGGCCGACTCGATCAGCGACGCGCTGCGCGAGTTCACCGCCGCGGCCGTGCCCGCGGGCCCCGACGTCTCCGCCCACGCCGACCGCATACTCAACCACGCCGCCTCGGACACCGGCGACGACGCCTGCCTGGTCGCGTTCCGCATCCACTGACCCATTTCCTGGATCGAGCCGCCGGTTAGTTCCCCGGGGCGGGGGTAGCAGCGGCCAGTGGACATCAGCAGGGGGAGCCGTAGGTACGGCCGTGACCCGTGGACCGCCCGGTGAACCCGCTCGGGCCCGTGAGCAAGGTGCTGGGGGCGGTCGACGGCTGGCAGCGCCGGCACCGGTGGGCGGGCGTGCCCTACGCGGTGACGAAGAAGTTCGGCGACGACAACGCCAACCTGGTCGTCGTCGCGCTGGCCTGGTACGGGTTCACCGCGATCTTCCCGCTGCTGCTGGTCGTGGTGACGCTGTTCGGGTTCATCGGCGCGCAGTCAATCGGCACCGGCATCGTCCACACGCTGCAGGAGTTCCCGGTCATCGGCAGTAACTTCCAGGCTTCGAGCCGGGGCACCCTGCACGGCAGCGTGACGGGGCTGGTGATCGGCCTCATCGGCCTGGTCTACGGGGCGCAGGGCGTCACCCAGACGGCGCAGCAAGCGATGGCCACGGTGTGGAACATCCCGCAGGTGGAGCGCACCGGCTTCCTGCCGCGGCTGGGGCGCAGCCTGGCCGGCCTGGTCACCATCGGGCTCGCGTTCACCATCAACGCCTTCGTCACCACCTACGCCACCGGTGGAACTAACAATTACTTGTTCAGGATCCCGGTCCTGGCGGGCCTGCTGGTCATCAACGCCGGGCTGTACTTCGCTACCTTCACGGTGCTGACCGCCAAGGCGATCGGGCCCCGCGGCCACCTGCCGGGGGCGATCGCGGGAGCGGTCGCGTTCACCGCGCTGATCACCATCGGCACGGGGCTGGTGACCCACCAGCTGAAGCACGCCAATGCGACGTACGGTGCGTTCGGCACGGTCATCGGGATCGTGACGTTCCTCCTGCTGCTGGCCAAGCTCAGCATTTACGCCGCGGAGCTCAACCCGGTGCTGGCCCGGGGGCTCTACCCGCGCGCCCTGCCGCTCGGCGGCGAGCCGACCGAGGCCGACCGGCGGGTGCTCGCCTCCCTCGTGCACGCCGAGCAGCGCCGCGACGACGAGGCGATCGGCGTGGGGTTCGGCGACGACGCCGCCGCCCAGGCCGCCTCCGATGCCGCCCGGCACACCCTCCCGGAGCAGCCGCACGCCGCGGAGCAATGACGGGTGCGGCCGGTGGAACGCGCCTCCGTTCGGGCTGATCGCCTTGGACTTCGTTTGACGAGCCGGATGCCTGGAAGTAGGAGTTCCAGACTTTTACGGCAACGACAGGAAGACGGGGCGATCGCGTGAAGATGCGCAACCATGCCGGAAAGACCTATGCCGGGAAAACAGTCGTGGTCACGGGGGCGAGCGCCGGTATCGGGCGGGCGACGGCGGAGCTTTTCGGCGCCCGCGGCGCCCGGGTGGCGCTGATCGCGCGGGGGGAGGACGGCCTGCACGGCGCGGCGGACGCGGTGGATTACGCGGGCGGCACGGCGCTGCCGCTGCCGACCGACGTCGCCGACTTCGAGGCGGTGGAACGGGCCGCGGAACGGGCGGAGACCGAACTCGGACCGATCGACGTCTGGGTGAACGTGGCGTTCACCTCGGTGTTCGCTCCGTTCAGCAAGATCACCCCGGCGGAGTTCACGCGGGTCACCGATGTGGCCTACCTCGGGTACGTATACGGCACGATGGCGGCCCTGGGGCGGATGGTGCCCCGCGACCGCGGCACGATCGTCCAGGTCGGGTCCGCGCTCGGCTACCGGTCGATTCCGCTCCAGTCCGCGTACTGCGGCGCGAAGCACGCGATCAACGGCTTCACCGAGTCGGTCCGCTGCGAACTGCTCCACGACCGGAGCAACGTCCGCATCACGGTCGTCCAGATGCCGGCCGTCAACACGCCGCAGTTCTCCTGGGTGCTCTCCCGGCTGCCAAGGAACCCCCAGCCGGTCCCCCCGATCTACCAGCCCGAGGTCGCCGCCGAGGGAGTCGTGTTCGCGGCCGATCACCCCGGGCGCAAGGAGTACTGGGTGGGCGGGTCGACGGTCGCGACGATCCTCGCCCAGAAGGTCGCCGCGCCGCTGCTCGACCGCTACCTGGCGAAGACCGGGTACGACTCGCAGCAGACCGGGAAGCGCGCGGACCCCGGCAGGCGGAGCAACCTGTGGCAGCCGGTCGATGAGGCGCCGGGCACCGACCAGGGCGCGCACGGGTCCTTTGACGACCGGTCCCGTGACCACAGCGGGCACCTCGCGGCCGCGGAGAAGGCCGAGACGGCGGGCTCGGCGGTCACCCGTGGTTTCGACGCGCTGCGGAGCGCGGTCCGGGAACCCGCCCGCCGGGCGAACGATGACCGGTCACCGTCCGACGACCGGGGTTCCGACGACCAGGGAGCGGCATCGTGACGGCCCAGGCGGTGCCCGCGCTGACCGGTACGGGCCACCCGGTCGTGGATACGGTCACGGCGGCGGTCTATGAGGTTCCCACCGACCAGCCCGAGGCCGACGGCACGCTCGCCTGGTCGTCGACCACGTTGGTAGTCGCGCAGGTGACCGGCGGCGGGCGGACCGGGCTCGGCTACACGTACGGCGCCGCCGCCTGCAAGCCGCTGATCGACCGCGAGCTCGCCGGCGCGGTGACCGGGCACGGCGTCCTCGACACGGGCGCTGCCCTGGAGGCGATGATCCGCGCGGTCCGTAACCTGGCCCGCCCCGGCGTGGCCGGCTACGCGATCTCCGCGGTGGAAACGGCGCTGTGGGACCTCAAGGGGATACTGCTCGGCGCTCCTGTGTGCTCCCTGCTCGGCTCGGTCCGCGACACGGTCCCCGTCTACGGCAGCGGCGGGTTCACCACCTACGACGAGCCCGCCGCGCGGGCCCAGCTTGAGCGCTGGACCAGCGACCTGGCCATCCCGCGGGTCAAGATCAAGATCGGCGAGTCCTGGGGCACCGCGCAGGCGCGCGACCTGGCCAGGATCGCGTTTGCCCGCGGGGTCATCGGCCCGGACGCGGAACTGTACGTCGATGCCAACGGCGGCTATACCCGCAAGCAGGCGGTCCGGATGGCCCGCGCCATGGCCGAGCACGACGTGACCTGGTTCGAGGAGCCGGTCAGTTCCGACGACCTGGACGGGCTGCGCGAGGTCCGCGACCAGGTCGATCCCGACGTCACCGCGGGGGAGTACGGCTACGACCTGCCGTACTTCGCCCGCATGGTCGACGCGCAGGCGGTTGACTGCCTCCAGGTCGACGTGACCCGCTGCGGCGGCATCACCGAATGGCTGCGCGCAGCGGCCGTCGCGGCCGCCCGCGGCCTGCAGGTCTCCGGCCACTGTGCGCCCAACCTGCACGCCCACGTCGCCGCCGCGGTCCCGAACCTGCGTCACCTGGAGTACTTTCACGACCACGCCCGCATTGAGGCGATGCTCTTCGACGGCGCCCTGGATCCGTCAGGAGGCGTCTTGCGCCCCGACCGGTCCCGCCCGGGCTTCGGCTTGACGCTCAGGGACGCCGACTGCGCCCGCTACCGCGTCGCCTGAGGGGTCCGAATCGTTTCCGCGGGAAGGTCGACCCAGACGACCTTGCCGTCCGGCAGCCGTTCGACGGACCACGCGCTGGCGAGTTGGGCCACGATGCTCAGCCCGTGGCCCTGCCTGATGTCGAACGGCACGCCGTCACCATGGGCTGGCCCGCGGTCGTCGTCCTGGAAGGTAAGCGGGTCTTCGTCTTGGACCGCGACCTTGACCGCATTCGGCGACCGCGCGACGGTCACGGTGAATCCGGAGTGAGCGTGGAGCACGGCGTTGGCCGCGAGTTCGGTGGCGACGATCGCCGCGTCATCGCCGAGCCGGGCGTCGGGTGAGGCCCGCAGCAGGCCGGTAACGAAGTGCCTGGCCGCCCGCACCGAGTCCAGCTCAAACGGGAAACTGCGCGCCCCAAGGACAGAGTCAGCTTCACCGGGGCCGGTGGCCCCGGGTGGATCAACGACGGTCGAGTGCAGCCGGCGGACCTCACGCGCTGCGACCGCGGTGTCCGCGCTGGTTATCAGGCGGGACGGGTACGCGCACAGCAAGGCGAACGGAAGCTGGGCGCCAAGTCCGTTCCACAGTGCTTCAAGTTCGATCGCGAGGCCGACCTGCCCGGCGTCCCAGAGCACGGCGACCATTTCGGCGTAGATGCGGACGGGCCGGCCGCCGTCCGAGACGCTCCGGACTAGTCCGGAGGCCAAGGAGCGGAACCGCTTGCCGTCAACCACGCCGTGGGCGAGGAAGCGCTCAAGCAGTTCCGTCGCGTCTTCCGTCAGCAGCCTGCCCGCGTCACGCTCCCGCGCGGCGTCGATGCCGGCGTCAGCCAGCGCGGCCTCGAATGCCCGCTGGTGCGGTGCCGTCGCGACGACCAGGACGCCTTCTCCCAGCCGGATGCCGTCGGCCAGGTAACCGCCGACGGTGGTGGCCAGTTCGTCATCGTCCCCGTAGAACTGGACCGCGTGGTCCCTGGAACCGGCGGCGGGCAGATTGCTCCCGCGATTCATGACCCCAGCGTACCCGCGGGCCGCTGACTGGGGCGGCGGGTCGCGTGCCCCCGGCCGCTTGACGCGCTAGTGACGGCGGCGAGTGACAGGCTGCCCAGGTAGGCCATGGGAACCCCTCTCTGATGCCGGGAAGCCATCGCCTACCCGGGCGCGGACCCGCTAACCAGATCCGGGCCCCCGTGTTCAGCGGCCCGTGTTCAGCGGCCCGTGTTCAGCGGCCCCGTGTTTAGCGGCCCGTCGTTTAGACAGTTGCGGCCGGGTAGTGGAAGCCAATCCAATGACAGGAGAATCGGATGGCTACCTGGATATATGTTGTGATCGCCATCGCCGTGGTGCTCGTGATCGCGCTGGTCGCGATGTGGGCGAGAGAACGCAGAACCGCTGACCTCCGCAACCGCTTCGGCCCGGAATACGACCGGGCGGTAGAGAACAGCGAGGACCGGCGGGCGGCCGAGGCCAGCCTGCGCGAGCGCGAGCGGAAGCGGGCTCAGTTCGACGTCAAGCCGCTTCCAGAAGCCACCCGCCTGCGCTTCGCAGGCGAATGGCGTGAGGTGCAGGAGCGCTTCCTCGACCAGCCAGAGCAAGCCGCCGCCGGCGCCGATGCCCTCATCACCCGCGTCATGGCGGCGCAGGGTTATCCGATGGAGGACTTCGATGCGCAGGCCGAGCTGGTCTCGGTCGACCATCCGGGCACCGTCGAGAATTACCGGTTCGCGCATGCGGTGCAGCTGCGCTCCCAGACCCAGCAGGCCAGCACAGAAGACCTGCGCGAGGCGCTGCTGCGGTACCGGTCCCTGTTCGACGAACTGCTGCTCCCGGACGGCGACGCCGCGCAGCCGGATAACTCGGGGGTCGTCGGAAACGACGGTCTGGCCGACCCCGCTTCAGACCCGGATTACCACGATGAACAGATAGGACGATGAGGCGAACGATGAACGACGACGCTGACAACACCCAGGACCGCGGGCTGACTACAGAGCAGATCGCCGCGGCCGGCTCCGCGCCGGTCCAGGAAGACTTCCCGGCAGCGGACGCCCGCGGCTCCGGCTACGGCGATGACAGCTACGACGACACCTACGACGACAGCCACAACGCCGACCCGCTCGTCTCCGATCGCGCGGCATCCGGGTTCGCGGGCCGCGGTGCCCCGAACGCGGACGCCCCGAACGCCGCCGACGCCCCGAACGCCGGCGCCCCGAACGCCGGCGCCCCGAACGCCGGCGCCCCGAACGCCAACGGCGACGTCGCGGCTGATTCCGAACGGCGGGCCAGCCTGCTGGAGGACGGCGAACTGCAGAGCATGACCAGGCGCTGGAAGGACATCCA
>Ga0207416_1003527_pt1 | contig 14826 bp, 7 predicted proteins | sample PaiPotPPM11metaG_FD_184107 | JGI IMG/M metagenome (GOLD analysis project Ga0207416, IMG submission 184107) | Iron sulfur acid spring bacterial and archeal communities from Banff, Canada, to study Microbial Dark Matter (Phase II) - Paint Pots PPM... ...
CCCCAGGCCCCTGGCTCCCGACCCCCGCGAGCGGAGCGAGCACCGCCTCCGCCGCCTCCAGCGTAAAGCCGCCGGCGAAGATCGCCAACCGGGCGAACACGGATCGTTCCTGCTCACTGAGCAGGTCGTAGCTCCAGTCGATCGTGGCGCGCAGGGTCTGCTGCCGGGGGAGATCCACGCGGCTGCCGCCCGTCAGCAGATGAAAGCGCTGGTTCAGCCGCGCCGCCACTTGCTCGACGGTGAGCAGTCGCGTACGGGTCGCCGCCAGCTCCAGGGCGAGCGGGATGCCGTCGAGCCGGCGGCAGACCTGCGCCACCGCCGCCGCGTTGCCGGCGGTGAGGGAAAAGGCGGGGTGGGCGGCGACCGCGCGCTCGGTGAACAGCCGGACGGCTGGGTAGCGCGGCAGCTCCTCGACCGTTGGCGCCAGGTCCGGGGGAGGGGCCTCTAGCGGGGCGAGCGGATAGACTGCCTCCCCGGCGATCGTCAGCGCCTCGCGGCTCGTGGCCAGGATGCGGAGCTCCGGACAGTGCCCTAGGAGCGCATCGACCAGTCGGGCGCAAGCGTCGATGAGGTGCTCGCAGTTGTCGAGCAGCAGGAGCAAGCGCCGGCCGCGCAGGGAGCGGAGCAGCGTCGCTTGCCATGCTTCTCCCGCCCGCTCGGACACGGCCAGCGCGGCGGCGATCGTCGCCGGCGCCAAGGCGGGGTCGGTCAGGGGAGCCAGCTCCGCCAGCCAGGCGCCGTCGCGGAAGTGGTCGGTGAGCGCCGCCGCGACGGCCAGGGCGAGGCGGGTCTTGCCAACACCACCGGTACCGGTGAGGGTGACGAGGCGCGGGGCCTCGTCCATGAGCATCGCCAGCAGCGCCTCCAGCTCGCGCTCGCGGCCGATGAGCTGGGTAGGCGGCGCCGGCAGGTTGCTGCGCGCGGACGCAGACTCCTGCTCCTGGCGGCTTGGCGGCCCAATGAGGCGCAACGGGGCGCTGGATAGATGGGGAGCGAGCTGCTCCACCGCCCGCGGGAGGAACCGAGGAGCCGCTGCCGCTTCCTCCAGTTCAGTACACTGAGCGGGCGAGAGCGCCAGCGCCTGGCCCAGCTGCCGCATGGTGTCGCCGCGAGGCCTGACCGTGCCCCGCTCCAGATCCTGGATCGTCCGCGTGCCCAATCCCGCCCGCTCCGCCAGCGTCTCCTGGGTCAATCCGGCCGACCGGCGATATCGCCGCAGCAGCGCGGCGAATTCCAAACGCTCGGCGGGGTACATGCCCGTATCCTCGGATCTGGGCGGTGCGAACAGGCGAGGCGTTCGGGCGGACGTGATGACCCGCAGCCCCAACCGCGGCCGCGCCGCCAGTATAGCCTACCGGCGTGCCGCGACCAGCAGGGACGGCCGAGTATCGGGCCTTTTCGATACTCGGGCGAGGCCAGGGCCGCGATTGCAGGGCCCGCAAGCGGGCGCCCCCGGCTAACCGGACGGGGCGACTGCGGTCGCTCGGAAACTGCCCGGCGTGGCCCATCACACGGGCAAGCTGTGTCAGGCGGGCAAGGTACCGGGCCAGCATCAGCCATTCGCCCGACCACTGAATCGGCTGCTCCGCGAACGGCCCTCGCCGAAGGAAAGGGACCGCAGTCCCCCCGGTCGGTTAGCCGGGGGCGCCCGCTTGCGGGCCCTGCAATCGCGGCCCTGGCCTCCCCGTCACCCCCGCTACAGCCTACTTTCAGAACGTCCGCCTCAATCCCCTGATGGCAGTGACTCGCGGGCAATAGCGGAAACGCCGGCGGCAGCCGCCGGCTCACCGTTGACCTGGGAGGCTGCCGCTGCCACGGCATCGCCGGCCGCGCCGGCCATCGCCGCGTCGAGCGCGGCCGCGGAGGCGGCGGTCGGGAGCCGTACCCAGCCACGGCGAGCCAGGATCGCGCCGAAGTCGTCCAGTATGCTGTACATGACCGGGCAGACAATGAGGGTGAGCAAGGTCGACGTGAGCAGGCCGCCGATGAGAACGGTGGCCATCGGCGACCGGTCCTCCGACCCAGCCCCTATCTTGATCGCCAGCGGCAGCATCGCGAAGACCATCGTGCAGGTCGTCATGAGGATCGGGCGGAGCCGCGTCCGGCCGGCCTCTATCAGGGCCTCGTTCCGCTCCAGCCCGCGCCGGCGCAGGGTGTTCGTGTAGTCGACCAGCAAGATGGCGTTCTTGGCGACCAACCCCATCAGCATGATCAAGCCCATGAAGGAGTAGAGGTTGAGCGTGTTGCCCGTGATCGTCAGCGCTGCCAAGCCGCCCACAGTGGCCAACGGCAGGCTCAGCAGCACGGCGAGCGGGTAGAGGAGGGACTCATAGAGCGCCGCGGACAGCATGTACACCAACAAGACGGACAGCGCAAAGGCCGCCTCCAGCGGTGCGAACACCTGCGCTTGTTGCTGCACGGCGCCGCCGAAGCTATAGGAGTAGCCATCGGGCAGCGCCAACTGCTGGCGGATCGCCTGTTGAATCTCGGCTGACACCTGGCCCAACGGCACACCCGAGGTGTTCGCGCTGACTGACACTTGCAGCTCGCGGTTCTGGTCGTTCAGCTGCGCCGGCTCCTGGGTTGCCACGATCTGAGCCACTTGATCCAGCCGGACGGCTGACCCCGCAGGGCCGGAGATGGTGAGCTGGCCGAGGTCCTGCGGGGTCATGGTCGTCCCACCCGGCAGGCTGACCACGATCGGAATTTCCACCGTACTCCCGGAAGGCTGCAGATTTCCGACGGTGGCGCCCGCCAAGGCCGTCTGCACCGTGTTGCCGATCGTCTGCGGACTGACGTTCAAATTCGCCGCCGCGGCGCGGTCGATCTGCACGCCGAGCTCCGGCGTCGTCTGGGTCGAGTTATTGCGGACCTCGACCACACCCGGGACGGTCCGCATGATCTGCGAGACCTGGCCGCCCAGTTGATCCAAGGTCTTGATGTCCGGCCCCTGCAACACCACGCTCACGTTCTGGCCGCCGCCGATGCGCAGGGCGCTGGGGAGCTGGGTGACGATCGAGGCATCGGGGAACTGGCGGGACAAAGCCCGCACCCGGCCGAGGTAGCTCTCAATAGGCGGTCGCTGCCCGACCGGCAGCAGGTCCACGGAAACCTCGCCGCTGCTCGTATTGCCGCCGCCGCCGAAGCCCCCGCGCGAGCCGCTGCTGGCGAAGGTCTGCTGGACGCCCGGTATCGTCCGAATCTCTTGATCGAGCTGGTTCACCACCGACTGCGTGCGCGCGAGCGGGGTCCCATTGGGGAACTGGACGCTCACCTGAAATTGCGAGTTGTCCTCCTGGGGCGTGAACTCGGTGCCGAGCCACCCCAACGGAATGAAGGCGACGCTCATGGCGAGCGCGGCAACGCCGATGAGGAGGACAAGTGGACGGCGACGCAGCGAGCCGTGGATCAACCGGCCATAGCCGGCGCGAAGCCTGATGTACCCACGCTCCCAAACCCGGCCGAACCGCGTGAGCGGGCCGCCGCCGTGGCCGGCCGCGAGCTTCTCGTCGTCCATCGGATCCTTGAGCCAACGCGAGGCCAGGAGCGGGGTCAGGGTAAAGCCGATGAAGAGCGAGAACAGCGTGGCCGCGACGATGGTGAGGCCGAACTCACGGAAGACGCTCCCGACGAGGCCCTTGGTAAAAGCCACCGGCAAGTACACCACGACGTCGGTCAGCGTGATGGTGACGGCGGCCAGGCCGATCTCCATGCGGCCGTCGATCGCCGCCCGTATCGGATGCTTGCCCATCGCCATATGCCGGTTGATGTTTTCCAGCACCACCACCGAGTCGTCGACCAGGATGCCTGTCAGGAGCGAGAGGGCCAGCAGCGAGATCAAATCCAGACTGAAGCCGAGGAAAAACATGACGATGAAGGTCGAGATCAACGATGTCGGGATAGCGAGGACGACGATGAACATGTTGCGGATACGATGGAGGAAGAGCAGCAAGACTATAGCCGGCAACAAGACGGCGAGGGCCAGGTCGTGCTCTACGGCCGAGATGGACTGGTCGATATAGACTGTCTGATCGTTGATAATGCTGGTCTTGGTCCCCGGTGGCAGCGTCGAAGCGAGCTGCCTCAGCTTGGCCTTGACTGCTTTGTCCACCTGGACGATGTTGGCGCCGCTCTGCGCGGTGACGGACAGCCCGACGGTATCGCTCCCATTCAGGTGTGTGACCTGATCGATGGGCGCGTACCCTTGCGAGACGTTGGCGACCTGGCCCAGGGTCACCGGGGCGCCATTCTGGTTGGCCACGACGAGCCCCTTCAGCTCGCCGGCCGACCGGAAATAGGCATCGGTGCGGACGTCGCGCGTCTGGCCACCCTCGGTGGTGATGCCGCCGGGCACGCTCACGTTCTGCTGATTCATCGCCTGGGTGATCTGGTTGAGAGAGACTCCGTACGCGGTGAGCGCCCCTGGATTTACCACCACATTCACTTGCGGGGCCAGGCCGCCTTGCACTTGCACCGCCGCCACGCCGGCCACCTGCTGCAATGACGGCTGGAGCTGGTTGCTGGCGGCGTCATAGAGTTGGGCCTGATTCCCGCCCGTCAGGGCCAGGCTCATGATCGGCGACGAATTGGGATCCGCCTTGAAGATCGTCGGCGTGCCGGTGCCGGTGGGCAGACGGCCAACGATGCGGTTGACCACCGAGGCGACGTCGTTGGCGGCCGTGTTGACGTCGGTGCCCTGGACGAACTGCAGCGCCACGCGCGATATGCCGGTGGCCGACAGCCCGCTCATCTGCTGGACGCCCGAGACCCCGGATACCGCGTTCTCGACGGGCAGCGTGACCTGATTCTCAACCTCGTCCGGGCTCGCGCCCGGATAGCTGACGCTGATGGCGACGAACGTGGCAGTAATGGTCGGCAACTGCTGCACCGGCAAGAACTGGTAGGAGATGATCCCCATCAACACCAGGGCGAGGATGAGCATGATGATGCTGACGGGGCGTCGAATGGCTAAGCGGGTCGGACTCACCGGCAACCTCCGTTTGGGTATACGGCGAGCTGGAGTGACCCAGCGGCCCGGTAGCTCGCCTCCCCTACCAGGCCGCTAGCCCCTTACGGCGTCGGAGTGGGCCGCGCCCGCGTGCCGTTGCCACGTCCGCCCGGCGTCCCGCCGGCCTGCGGTGTGCCACCCGCCTGCGGCGTCCCACCGGCTCGTGGCGTGCCCTGTGGCCGGGCGCCTGCCGGCCCACCGGTCGCTCCGCCGCCGGACGGGACGATGCGTACCGTTGATCCCGGCCGCAAGGCGTTCTGACCAACGGTTACGACAGGATCGCCCGGAGCGACACCGCTGAGGATCTGGGTTAGGACGTCCGTGGTTATGCCGATCTTCACGGGGACCTGCTCGGCCTTCTGGTCCTTGACCACGTACAGCATGTTCTGCCCGTTCTGCTGCAACAGCGCACCGGAGGGCACGACGATGGCATCGGGCACATCCTGGGTGGTAATGACGACGTTGGCGAACATGCCCGGCTTGAGCCGGGGATCCGCGGGACTGGGAGAAACGGTGGTCTGGAAGACGTGGCTGGTCGCGTCCGCGACGGGCGCGACCAGCGTGATCTTCGCCGGGAAGGTGACGTCGGGATACGCGGTGACTGTTATCGCGACCGGCTCTCCAACGGTGATCTTGGGCAAGTTTGCTTGCTCGACATTGACCTGCGCCTGCACCCCATCGCTGACCAGCGTCGCGACAGGGGTCGTCGGGCTCGCCAACGCCCCTACCTGCAGCAACTGCGAGGCCACGATACCATCGAATGGCGCGGCGATCTTCATCTGGTTGACGGCAGTCTGCGCCACGGTTACCTGCGCCTCCGCCTGCTTGATCTGCGCTCGGGCGGTGGCGAGATCAGTCGTGGTCGCCGGCGCTGTCACGTTGTCAAAGTTCGCCTGGGCGCTGCTCACCTGGGCCATGGCCGCCTGCACGGCGCCCTGGGCCTGAGCCACACTCGCCGCGTCCTTCTGCACCGTGTCGGGCAAGGCGGCCTGCGCGACTTGGAACTGGTTCTGGGCGGTCACCACGCCGGCCTGGCCCTGGACGACGGCCTGGCCATACGCTGCCTGGGCCGACTTGATGCCGGCGGCAGCCTGGTCGACTGCCGCCTGCGCGGTCACGACATTCCCTTGCTGCTTGGCCGCGTCGGTAGCAACGGCGTCTTGCGCTGTCTTGAGCGCTGCCTGCGCGTTGGACACCGCCTGCTGCGCCGCCAGCAGCGTCGCTTGCTGCTTGGTGCGGTCGGCGTTGGCCGCGTCCCGCGCCGTCGTCAGCGCGCCTTGTGCCGTCGTCAGCGTCTGCTGCGCCTGCGCCTGGGTCTGCTGGATCTGCGCCTGCACCGCCTGCAATGCCGTCTCCTGGGTATTCACCGTGGCGTTTGCCGCGTTACAGGAAGACTGGGAATTGCGGAAGTTCGCCAGGTCACAGGCGGCATCGCGTGCAACCTGAGCGGCGTAGAGGGCATTCTTCGCTTGCGCCAGTTGTTGCTGCTGCACCGGCGTCCCGCTGGCGACCGTCGTCTGCGCCGACTGCAAGCTGTTCTGCGCATTCGTCACCGCCGTTTGATCCGCGGCCAGCGCCGCAGCCACCTGCTGCTGCACCGCGGAGAGACTGTTCTTGGCGTTTTCCAGCGTCTGCTGGGCGTTGGCAGCCGCCGTCTGGTCGGCCGCTAACGCGGTCGCGACCTGCTGCCGCACCGTCGCCTGATTCTTCGTGGCATTGGCCAGCGACTGCTGGGCGCCGGCGATGGCAGCCTGAAAGGTACCCTGGCCCCCTTCCGCCACGGCCAACTGGCTTTGCGCCGCGGCCAGGCCGGCCTGAGCGTTGGCAACGGCCTGCTGCGCGGCCGCCGCGTCAGCAGCGGAACTCTGTTTCGTGGCATCCAAGTTGTGCTGGGCGTTGCTGACGGATGTCCCGGCCCCGCCAATGCCTGCCTTGGCGATACCGATCTGGCCCGGGGTCGCCCCCTGCTCCACCTTCTGCAGGTTTGCCTGGGCGACGGCCAGAGCGGCTTGCGCTTGCTGCAACGTCGCCTGTTGCGTGCTGTCATCGAGCTGGGCGATGAGGTCTCCCGCCTTCACCGCCTGCCCCGGCTGAACCGGTAACTTGGTGATGACACCGGAGGTTCGAGCCACCAGGTTGACCTGGGTGATGGCCGAGATGGCTCCGGGGTACGTGAGCGTCGCCTTGAGCTCCTGCTGAGCCGCCGGCGTGACGGCGACCGCCGCCGCTGGCGGCGCGCTCGGTGCGGCATTGCTGGCCGTTGAGGTGCCGCAGCCGGCCAGAACGAGCAGGGCTCCGACAATAGCACCCAGGCGGGGGATCGTGCGAGACGCCATGGGCAGCGGCATCCTTTCCTAGCGGACTAAGGCGGCGCCACGCTCGGACACCGACCAAACGAGCGAAGCAGCGGTTACTGGCGCATCTTCGGGCTTTCCCGCGCTCTTTATATCAGGAGAGGATCAAGAGTTTGTGAAACCAACCGCGCCGAAGTTCGTGGTCGGTCCAGGAGTGCGGTCACCAGTCCTCCGGGTATAGGGTGAGATGCTCCACGCTATGCTGCCGCCCCGAGAAGAACTCCGTCACCCGATGCCGACCGAGGATGAGCGCGAGCTGCGGCGTCGGGGCGTCCACCACGGTGACGAGTAGCAGGCTTCCATCGGTCAAAAGGGATCCAGGCTGGTCAGGGAATACCGTCCACCACGGTCGCAGCGCACGCGCACTCAGCGGCGCCGCGGAACGCGCCCTGATTCGGAAGGTCAATTGCCAGCGGACTACCTCCACGGCGCCTCCCACTCGCGTCACCGCGCCCGGATCGCCGGCGCGTCGCCCACACCTAATCGTACACGCCTGCTATGGTGGCGCCATTGGCCATCCGTTAGGATAGCTGCGACGGTACGATCAGGGCGTATAGCAATACGCCCCTACCGGCATCGGCGGTCCCTGGTAGGGGCGTATTGCTATACGCCCTGATCCCCGTACCAACCGAATGACGCCGATTGCCTACAGGATCATGGGTAGGGCGTTGCTGCGATGTCGCTCACAGCGGGGCTGCAGGTTTCCACCGGGATCGCCAACAGGCTCATATACTGTGCAGGGTCATACGCGGCCGGGGTTGTGAGAGGACAGGGCGATGTCCTTGTGCAGCAACTGCGATGCCCCACTGCAGGAGCGTGCGCGCTACTGCGCCATGTGTGGCAAGCCCGTAGCCGTTCCGGCTCAGCCTGGACCATCCATCCTACCAGCCAACTACCCCCTCCCGGAGACAGATCGCACCGCCACGAATGCCGGAGGATGGCTGCAAGGTCTGGTAATCATCGGTTTGGCCGTCCTCACTGTGGCCCTGGCGGTGAACCGCTTCAGGCCCGGCGGGGCGGTGGGCATGCCGTCCTCGATGAGCTCAGCAAGCCAGCCGGCGTCATCGCTCCCGCTAGCGACGCCGACACCAGTGCTGCCCAACTACGAGCAGATTTCCATCGACGTCCCCGCCGGTGGCAGCTATAGCCTGACCTTTGGCCGATGGCAGGCCGGGACGGTCTTCGAGGGCTACCTCCTCCCCGCGGCGGACCACGTCGGCTTCCGCGTCCAGCAGCCGGACGGCGTCGACCTCGTCAACTTGCCGAGCGTCAGTGGGCGCTACCCTTTTCACTACACCGCACCCGAGGCAGGCCAATACGTCGTCACCTTTGGTAACAGCGACGGACCGTTGAACGGCAAGCAGCTGACGCTCGTCTATCGAGCCTACATGCTGACCACGCGATAGGCGGGGTCGAAGTCCCAATTGCGCGCGGTCTCTACAGCTGTGGCGTTGGCGCGACGCCGGCATCCTTTACAGTTCGCCCTGGTCAGCGTCAGAGCGCGTGACCACAGCGAGTGCAGAACCTCGCGTTATCCGGCGCGCTGGCGCCGCACCTGGTGCAGAAGTGTCCTCGTCGTTGGGTTGCGCTCGCCCCTCCCCCAGGGTTTGGATGGACAGGTCCCGATCCAGGGCGTGGGCCCCGATGCGACGCGCGCAGGGCCACGAGCGGGATCACGAGCAGCGCGCCGGCCACGATGGCGATGGCGATGGCGCCGAAGCGACGCAAGAAGGTCCTCACCAAAACCCAAGCAACAATGTTGGGCCGAGGGAAGGACAACCGTCCAGCCCCTCCGGTCCCGGGCGACGTCTGCGTCGGCGCGGGCGCAGCGTCGCGCGGCAGGCCCACCGAGGGCTCGTCCGATGTCGACGCCGGCGCGCCGAGAGCCGGCGGAGGGGGTGGCGACTGGGCGCCGGGTGCGCCGTTGCCCGCGGGGGGCGCCACGCTCGCAGAGACCGACGTCGAGCCCGACGGCGTCGTCGGGGCGGCTGGCGGCGCGCTCGCTCCGAGCCCGCCGCCCGCGGATTCCGGCTTGAGTGTCTGCACGTTCTTGCCGTCGCCTTGCGGGTCGACGGAAAGGGTCGTGCCGGGGCCGAGCGCGCCGGGCGCGAGCTGGAGGCTGGCGCGCATCGCCTTGGTCTCGGGGATGCCCAGGTAGTCGGCCCGCCGCTCCGAGCGGCCGTCGCCCGCGACGACGGTGAGGCTCGCCGAGCCGTCCTGCGTGCCCCGCAGCTCGACGCGGAAGGCGCCCGCCGACGGCGGGAGGGCGACCCGCTGGGTGGGGCCGTCCTGCTCGAAGGTGCTGCCGGGGATGCCCTCCTCGACGCTAGCCTGGGGGGTGAGGCCGGTGTGGCGGCCCTGGGCGTCGTACACGTGCAGGTCGGCGGGGCTGGTCACGCTGACGATAGTCCCGTTGGTGGAGGGCACGGGCAGGCTGTTGCAGGTGGGCTTCCCCCGGGGGCTCGCGGGCCGCACCCCCTGGAGCAGGCGGTCGATAAGGGCCTGCACGCTGTCGTCATCCAGGTACCCGCCGTGCTCCACGCCGGCCACGTAGATGTTCTGCGCCCCGGGCAGCCCCTCCAGGCTGTAGAGGGGCACCAGGTTGTCGCCGCACGCCGCCTGGACCTCCTGGTAGTAGGGCAGGCGCACGATGGAGCCGAGCGGGTTGCCCGTCACGATCGGATAGGCGTCCTGCGCGAAGACGTCGGCCGGCAGGAAGCCGTAGGTCGCCAGGACGTCGTGGGGGATCGTGCCGCTGAAGTCCGATCCCACGTGCGGCGAGCGCGCCTCAACATCGCGGGTTGCCTGGCGGTAGGCGATGGGCGTCATGCGGTCGACGCTGTTGATCGAGAATGTCGGGATCCCCTTGTCGGCCGGGCTGGGCAGGCCCGCGTGGAACCGCGTCCCCGCGTCGAGCAGGTCCATGTTCAGCGTCGCCTCCTGGCAGCCCCACGTGGTCGGCGGCGAAAGGATGTGCGACTGCACGGCTTGGCAGAAGACGTGGGTCCGCAGCGCGGCGAGTGCCGCGCGGACGTCGGGGACCGGGTTGCCCTGGGCGTCGAAGAGGAACGACTGGATGGCGCCGGTGGGGGTGACCTCCAGCTGGTAGTAGGCGGCGGGCAGATTGCGCCCCATCCACTTGCCCATTTCCGGGTCGAGGAAGGGGGCCTCGAAGCTGTAGCCGTAGGCGCCGAGCAGGCGGAACGGCTTGAGCGTGCCGAGGTTGGGCACGCCCAGCATGATCGCTTGCGCCACCTTGGCGGCGCGGTCGTCGCGGGCGACGTAGGCGCGGATCACCAGGCCCCCCTGGCTGTGGCCCACCAGGATCACCTGGTCGCGCGGCAAGGCCTGGTTGGGTCGCGGCGCGCCCGACTGGGGCCAGTCGATGGCGCCCCGGTCGTAGTTGAGGTCGCGCGCGCGCTGGACGACCTGGTCCAGCGCGTCGGAGTGGCCGTCGATGCGCAGACGCCAGTCGTAGGGGAACAGGAGCAGGTTGCGGCCCTCGGCGTAGCCCTGCTGGGCCATGTGGGCGAGCCAGCGCTGGTAGACGCAGCCCTTCCGGACCTTGTCGTTGCAGGCGAGCATCGTGCCGTAGGACCGGAAGACGTCGGTGGCCGCCACGGCGAGCCCCGGCAGGGCGTTCCCCTGCGCGTCGAGCGCGAGTTGGCCCCAGAACTGCCGCTCATCCGGCGAGATCGAGCCGAGGCCATTGGCGGGCCAGACCCGGCTCCCGTTGACCGTGAGCACCGACCCCGCCGTCCCCGGCAGGAAGACGACGGGGTAGCGCACGACGTAGCGCAGGAAGAGGCTATTGTTGGGGTCGGAATGCGCCACCGGCCCCTTGTCGTCGCTCAGGTACAGCTCCCGCTTGAACAGCAGCTCGCCGCCGCGGAAGCGCGCCTCGCCCGGCGCGGGGGTGTCGAGCGCGTTGGCGGGGTCGGCGGCGAGGGGCTCCAACTGGTCGAGCGTGCGCCAGAGCACGAGCAGCCGCGTGCGGTCCACGAAGTACGTCTGCCCGTCCAGAGCCAGGCGCTCGCGGTCCTGGTCGCTCGTGGCCACGAGCGCGGCCATGGGCCAGGAGAACGAGACCTGCTTGGTCGGCCCGTCCTTGCCGGCCTGGTAGGTCAGGCGGAGCTCGAGCTTGCCCAGCTTCTGGTCGTACAGCTGGTCGAAGGTGGGGGCGCCCTGGCGGTCGGGGACCATGGCCGGGATCGCGACCTCGAAGCGGTAGTCGGCCCGCTGCTTCGGCGTGGAGAAGACCCGCACCTCGGCGCGGGTCGGGGTCGGCCCCGCGCAGACGTTGCCGGCCGGCGCCGCCTGGATGGCCTGGTCGATCTGCTTGAGGATCGCCACCAGCTTCTGCTCGCCCGGGGACGGCGCGTAGCTGCTGACCAGGCACATCCCGCGCTGGAAGAGGTACACCACTACGACGGCGTTGGGATTGGGGGTGGGCGCGAGCCCATTGGCGAACGTGGCGCCGGTGTCGACCTTGGGAGCGGGGCACTGACCGCGGTATCCCGGCGCACCGACGCTGGCCACGGCCTTCCAATCGATGGGCTGCGTCGCGCTAAAGTTGTTGCAGTTGGGCCAAGCCGTCGCCGGGTCGAGGTTGGCTTGCACTTCCACAAAGGCGGCGACGGTGACGTTGGCCACGGCCCCCTGCCCGAGGTCGTATTTGACGTCGCACGGACCGCCAGGGGACTCTACGCTCGGGCCTTGCACCGCGCCGGTCGTCGGCGCCACGCTGCACGGGCTCGAGGGGGGGAACGCCTGGGCGAGCGCCGGGGTGGCGGCGGCCCCGACCGGAGCGAGCGCCGCGACGCAGAGGGCCACGGCGATCAGGCGGCGAACGCGCGACCACATGGGAGAACGGGAGAGTGACCTAGCTGCCACGGCGATGATCCTTTCCCTGCGAACCTATCCGCGACCTCTTAGTTGGACGGCTGCGCCGGCGGGGCGCCGCCGTCGCGCCACGGTGGCAGGAGGCATGGCGACCTGCGTACCCGGCGGTGTCGTCGCGCTGCGCGGCTGCCCACAGGCGGTGCAATAGCGCACCCCTGCTCGGACAGGCCCACCGCGGCGCGGGCAGGAGGCCGGAGCGGTAGTCGAGACCTGCATGGGTCGTATCCTCACGTTTCATGCGCCAGGAGGGGTGAAGAGGTACCCGGCGGCCATGAGCATGCCGATGCCGGCGGTCAGGCCGGCGAGCAGGGTACGGCGGAAATTGCGGAGACGGAGACGCCACAGCCGCAGCGCGATCATGAGCAGCGAGAGGACGATGATGAGGAAGAGGGCCACGGGAACCCCGAAGAGCACCGTGGCAGTGGTCATGAGCAGCAGCAGCACCGCGGTCGGGGCGCCGAGAGTTACCGCGACCCCGACGAGCAAGAGCAATGGTAACAGCGTCGACCAGGCAAGCGAGGAGCCTGAAAGCGTGATCGCGGAGACAATTGGCACGGCTTGCATGGTCAACCTTCCTGTGCCGGTGGCCCACCAGATGCCGAGGCGCTCACGGTAGAGTCGCTCATCGCCGTCCGACGGGTCACGGAGAACGCTCCGCCTGCCCCTAATCGCTGCAGCGTCTCTGCTGCGTCACGCTCCACGGACGTATCAGTGGCGCGGACGGGGACCAGCAGTGCCAGCGTCGCGTCGTCGTTGCGCATGCGCGGCTGGCTGCCGGCGCTCCGCCACCGCGCGAGGAACCGGCCGAAGGCGTCGAGCGGCGGCGGCAGCTCTGCCGTACCGTCGGCCGCCTCGGCATCGTGGTCGCCGCCGGAGCCCAACGAGACCGCGACGGGAGAGTCTTCGCCGCTCGGAGCAACCAGGTCGAGCAGCGTTTGCACCAGCCCGCTCCCCTCGCCTGCCTCGACGCGCCGCAGGCACCACGCGGCGACCGCGTCGGTGCAGGCAAGGACGATGTCACCGTGATCGATCGTCGTCTCCCAGCGGCGATACGGGAGGCTCGGCTGCGCGCGCTCTCGTACCAGCGCCGGATCCACCCCAAAGTCGGTAGACGACTCCACCGGAAATGGCTCGACCTCGCCGGTCGAACGGATGACCAGGACACAGCTATCGCCGACGCCCGCCGCGCGCAAGCTCAGGCGATCCCCGTCCGGAAGCAGCCGCAACGTCGCGACGAGCAAGGTGGCCTGGCTCCCCACCAGCAAGTACTTGTCGCGCGCGAACCAGGGAATGTCGCCAGCGGAACTGAGCGGGGAAAATGAGCCGCGGACGGCGTCGAGCCGCGCCGTCAGCCGCGCGTCGTCCAGCTCCGGCCAATCCGGCTCGGCGGCGGCCACGAGCGTCCGTGCCCACAGCGCCGAGTAGATTGCCCCCGTCGCGCCGTCTGCTACCGCGGCGCACCACAACCGTCCCGTGCCAGCGCCGCCCACCGTCACGCGCACGGCGTCCTCGTTTTCGCGGTCCGTCTTGCCGTCCTTGGGGGAGGTCCACGTCCGCCAGAAGAGATCCACCTGGGGTCCCTCGCTGACGGCCGATGTCGTCTCACCGTCCGCCTGCGCCTCATAAGGGTGCTCCGGCCGCGACAACTCAGGATCCACGCCGGCCATCATCGTCGCGTCGTCTCCTCCCGCCTGCCGCCTGCGCAACCAGCCCGCGAAACTGCCGCCGAAGCCTCTAACCGCTCGCATTTCGGTTGAACGTCCCTTCCGAGCGTACGCGGGCCAACACCCGCTGCGTCGCGACATCAATGACATCGACGGTGGCGAATAACCCCTGGCCTGAACGGAGATCAGCAGTAGGCACCGAGAGCGGGTAGTCGGGCCAGTTCGTCACGGGATAGGGGACATCGGCGATCGCCCAGCTTGCCACCTGGCCGCCCAGCGCGAAGGCGTCGCCAGCGGTGACCGTCATGGGCGAGCCGTCAGCCATCCAGAACCTGGCGATGAGCCATGCCTGGCGGCTGTCGGTCTGAGCAACCTGAAATGCAGAATGGACGACGAGAAAGGATGTGCCTTGAACCTGCCGGTTCTGCTCGAACCAGGCGCGCGACACCCGAGTTCCTGAGGCGCCGACGGAGGGGACCGCCGACGGCGCCCGCGCCACGACGGTCGCCCTGGGTGACGCCGCCGTCGCGACCGACGGCAGCGTCACGACGATCGTTGGCCCCGGAGTCTTCGTCGCCGGCCCCCCGGCCACCACGGTCGCCACCTGCCGCGCGACCTCCGTCGCCGACGGGTCGATTGGTGAAGCGTCGCCGGCGACGACGGGGACAGCGGGAGTCACCCGCGGCGAGAGGTCGGGGGTCGGCGTGCTCGGCGCGGTCACAACCTCGCCGGCGGTCGGCCTCGCCTGCGCCCGTATCCTCGCGGCCAGTCCTGTTCCCACGCCGTGTCCGTCCATCCACGCATGGAGTCCGAGGATCACCACGATCGCCGCGATCCACCGCAGCGTCTCGGCCAGCCCGGCAAGACTCTTCTTTGACGCCGGGGGCGGCGGTGGGGG
>Ga0207416_1003529_pt1 | contig 14810 bp, 15 predicted proteins | sample PaiPotPPM11metaG_FD_184107 | JGI IMG/M metagenome (GOLD analysis project Ga0207416, IMG submission 184107) | Iron sulfur acid spring bacterial and archeal communities from Banff, Canada, to study Microbial Dark Matter (Phase II) - Paint Pots PPM... ...
GTGCTTGTGTTTGCAGGCATGTTTCATATATATAGACATGCCAAGACGATGGCAAAAACTCCTCCGCCCCCACCAAAACCTATGGCGCCGCCGGCCGGTGCAAAGCCCATACCTTCTGCCCCTCGCCCGGTTCCAGCCGGTTTACCAGCTAGCTCTACTTCCGGTAAACCGTCATTTCCTCCGCCAGCATCAAAGAGTGCGCCAACAGCAACTCAAGTCCCAGCCCCTGAGACTACATCCACGAAGCCAGTAAGGTCAAGCACATCTAACATTGCGGGTACAACAAACGATGGACAGTCACAGAAAACACCCTCGTCGGTCGAGACGTCTACGCCAGATACTGCAGCGGACTTGAATGGCAACGCCCGGGATACAAAAAAGATAAGATAATTGACCGCCAATTATCCGGATTTTTCTGGTATTTCAAACAAACTTTATATGTGAAAAATCATTAGAATCGATTGACAAATAGAGGAAGGAAGGAAGGATTATTTTTTATGGAAAAACGTAGTCTTCTGGAAAATCACACTGCGGGAATCAGTATTATTGCGTTCGTGATTGCTGTCGGTATAAGCATGGGATATTATCAGTTTCTATATGTTCCTCAATCGAATCAGAAACCGGTACTTCCTCCCGCAGTGCTAAATCCTCCACAGACTATCCAGGTTACAATTGTACCGGGCTCTTCTTCACCTTCACAGACTATAAACTTTGTACCCAAAGCAACTCAAGGCAGTTTGGGACTGTCTAGTAGAGTCGTGTGGACAAATACAGATTCAGTCCCTCACTCTGTCACGTCGGATAACAACTATAAGGATATAATCTCTGGTTCATTTAATTCGATTGACCATATAGGTCTAATTCCCCCACAACAGAAATTCACTTTTGTGTTCACAACTGATGGAGTATACGCATACCATTGTGAGCCTCATCCTTGGATGCAAGGAAAGGTTACAATTCTGAAACAGAAATTTTAACGGTCAGTTGGGAGCACATAGAAGTAAGAAAACTATTATGTTATTTTGATATACGTAACGTCACTTGAGACTTCTTTATGTTCTTGTATTATCGCTACTCGAAACTTTGCCTTGGTGTAATCGGCTGTTGGAGTATGTTGTGTCATCGCAGTAAAATCTAATGTATTCGTGTTACCTATGTCCTCCCTAAGGATGGAAAGTCTGGCATAAGGGTAGCTAATTCTCCTTCCGTTAAGACTCGTATAGGTAAAAATGTCATTTGAATTTTCAATCTGCGAATTGATCACGATGCTATCAAATCTACCGAGATAATTGAGATCAATTCTTCCATGGACCTCTTGACCACGAGATATTTCATTTTCTGTAACTGCTATCGAAATCTCACGCTTCGTACTCATACTAGAAATAATTCATCTCCCTCGTAGGCTTAGGAATCATATTGGTCAGACAGATGTATATATTTCATAACTTATACTGTGTTTCCCTTGATTTTAGCTATACTAGGTTAGTTTTTCACCTTTCACTATCCATCGACCGGATCGTGTAGTTAATTCTAAATTTCCTATAATATTTCCACCACTGTATACTTTTGCAAATTCCCTGGAAATTCCAAAGAGCGAAGAAAGAAGCTGACCTTTCACATGGTAGCCAGCTTCTACCACTTTAATATTTAGCTTCTTACTTGTCCTAATTACCATATTACGGGCAGTAGACCACTCACCTTTCCAGGATACGACCTCAAAGTTCCCGAATTTTGTCGTAGATAGAAGGTATCCTTCTAATTTTACTTGAAGCTTTTTATTGTTTTTCGCGGCCTCGGAGTTCATCCACTCTATCGCTCTTTGCGCCTTACCTTGTTCAATAGCAAAATTATCAGTAGTTGCCAATCGCTTGCTTGCATATGAGGTATTCGCCGTGAGTTATCAACTATCGTATTGGCCATTTTCAAGGTAAGCATCTTGGAACCCGCGAGCTTAACCAATTACAGATGAATTATGCATGTTTATTTACTCGTACTACAAACTATAAAATTCGCATTCATTCATGAGTTTATCCATTCATCCAACTCCGTAATAAAGCCACAACTGGTTTTTACCAAGTTACTTATGATCTGGGTGTAGCTTATTTTTCGCTCAGCTAAAGCATGTCCAACTAAAAAAAATAAATTCAGAAAAGAAACGGTGATATTGAAAGAATCTAGTAGATGTTTGAATAATATATAGCAGTAATTATTAAATTACTTTTGTACGTTTTCTTGGCATGGACATTTACTCCGAGGATAGACCTTGGGGAAGTTTTGAAAAATTTCACGAAAATGAGCAATGCACAGTCAAACTAATATATGTTAATGCGAACTCCAGACTTAGTCTTCAGTATCACAGCGAAAGATGGGAATTCTGGAAAATCGTGAAGGGTACTGCAGAGGTACAACTAGAGGAGAAATTACTAATTTTGAAAGAAGGTGAAAGTCTTGTGATTCCAATGCGTGCAAAACATAGGGTGAAAGCAGTAGGAGGACAATGCATTATTCTTGAAATATCATATGGCAGATTTAAGGAAGATGACATTGTAAGACTTGAAGACGATTATCGGCGGACAGTACCAAACCGGTCAATTACCGCTTAACTGCTTTACTGCAATCAGTTCCATGACAAGGGGAACAGAGAGACAAATGAATCTGAGAATTGTGTTTTCTTATTTTAGTGCATAACAGTCTGATTTGAGATCTGCCCTTTTCTACGAATACATTCCGTGGGATCTCTTGCTATTGCCTTGTTTATAGAGCTCAATAAAAAGCAGTTTCGGTAACATCGACATCATATCATTATAATTGTTACAATATTTAGGAACCAATTTTATCGAAATACAAATAAAGCCCCTTTGAATGTTTACCCGATATGAGCGCAAGCAAAAAACCACACATGAATTTAGTGGTTGTAGGTCATGTCGATAACGGTAAATCAACCATCGTGGGCCATATGATGGTAGATTTGGGTGTTATCGAACAACGCACCATTGATGCATTTGCTAAGGAGTCAGAAGCAACAGGAAAAGGTGATACCTTCAAGTATGCTTGGGTTCTAGACAGTATTAAGGACGAAAGGGACAGAGGTATTACTATCGATCTCGCTTTTCAGAAGTTTGAGACGCAAAAGTATTTTTACACTTTGATTGATGCTCCAGGTCACAGAGACTTTATTAAGAATATGATAACAGGCGCATCAGAGGCAGACGTAGCCATTCTGGTTGTCTCGCTCAAGCCAGGTGAAACAGAAGCGGCTACTGAACCCGGTGGGCAAGCCAGAGAACATGCGTTTCTTGCACGAACTCTGGGGGTCGGGCAGATGGTTGTCGCACTGAATAAGACGGATGACGTCGGCTATGCTGAGGCTCGGTACAAAGAGGTGAAGGACATTGTCGAGAAAATGTTAAAGTTGGTAGGCTACAATACGGCCAAGATAAATTTTGTCCCGGTCTCAGGATGGAAGGGAGACAACCTGATCAAAAAGTCTGAAAATATGCCGTGGTACAAAGGACCCACTCTTGTTGATGCGTTGGACATGTTTGATCCTCCTGAAAAGCCTATAGGAAAACCACTCAGAATCCCTGTTCAAGACGTGTACTCAATAACGGGAGTAGGCACGGTACCTGTTGGCAGAGTGGAAACTGGTAGGGTTAAGGCTAACGATAAAGTTATAGTGATGCCGTCCGGGATTACTGGAGAGGTAAAGTCGATCGAAACTCACCACACACAGATGGACTCGGCAGAGGCAGGTGACAACATCGGTTTTAACCTCAGAGGCGTAGATAAGAAGGGAATAAAGCGCGGAGATGTAATTGGCCCAACCGATAATCCTCCTACGGTGGCGAAGGAATTTGAAGCACAAATCATAGTCATCCATCATCCTACTGCGATGGCCCCGGGATACACGCCAGTATTGCATGCACATACAGCACAAGTAGCGGCAACTCTATCAGAGTTCCTCGCAAAGATTGATCCGAAAACAGGAGGCACAGTAGAAGAGAAACCAAAGTTCTTGAAGACTGGAGATGCCGCAATTGTAAGGATAAAACCAGTAAGGCCACTAGCTATTGAAACGTTCAAAGAATTCCCCGAGATTGGAAGATTTGCTTTAAGAGACATGGGCACAACTATCGCTGCCGGCGTAGTCAAATCGATTACAGAGAAATATGACCCGTCAAAAAAATAATAAGTGAAACAAGATGCCACAAGAAGCACGAATAAAGCTTACTAGTACAAACCTATCAACTCTGGAAGGAGTATGTACAGAAATAAAAGGAATTGGAGAAAAAAATGGAATCAGATTGAAGGGTCCGCATCCTCTCCCGACTAAAAAGATGAAAGTTGTTACCAGGAAATCGCCTTGTGGACAAGGAACAAACACTTATGACAAATATGAACTTCGTATTCACAGACGAGTAATAGATCTAGGTGCTGATGACAGGTCAATACGACAGCTAATGAGATTGAAAATACCTGATGACGTTTACATAGAAGTCTCCCTCACCCAGTAGTTATTCATCTCACTACCATCAACGAGAGCACAAAATCGAAGAGGGCGACAACACAAATTTAATTTTGGAATTTAACCCTACATCAGTAATAAGTTCAAATTCTGCTGTTATTGTTCAAGTATGCGAATCCTAGATAAATTGAGGCTAAAACGATAGATTCAAAATACAGAAAACCCGAGTTGAAATATCATGAGTCTTGAAGACCTTCGTTCCAAAGCTCTCTTCCAAAATACTATAGATGTCTGGATAATGTGCTGTGAAGAGAAGGCGTGGGACTGGTATGATGTTGAGGCATACAAACATTTCATTTATTACTTAAAATCCAAAGGAGTGAAAATGCAAAAATTCCCACTCTGTATAAAGGAGTCAGGTGGCATGTACGAACGGGGCCGAGATAAGTCAAAATTCCTTGAACAATTGTCTCATTACAACTCGGACGATGCCGGTGCGCACACTATAAAGTTGAGTGTAGAGGTTCTCTCTACTATACGTTCTTTTGAAAAGGTCAAGCCTTGAGCAACCTGCGCACACATGAATTCTCCTGTGGATTTAAATGACTATACTAGTTATTTAGTCGTGTGAGTGGGAACATAAACAAGATTCTTGCCAGACTTGGAGAACAATCCAAAGGCGAGCGTTCTGGAGAGATAAAAGTTCTTCCTGAAGACGAGATGCTTGCAATCACACCTGATACTGGGATGTTTTTTAAAATACTCCTTAGTGCCATGCATGCCAGGAGAATTCTAGAAATAGGAACTTCTGTTGGTTACTCGACACTGTGGTTTGCTGAAGCAATGATTCAGGATGCTACGACTGGACCAGAGCGAGCAGAGAAACATATTATCACTGTAGATATGAATCACTCTAAGATCGAAAGGGCCACTAAAAATTTTGATGAAGCCGGAGTCAGCGGCCTGATCGAAGTGCTTGAGGGTAACGCAAGGAACATACTTCATGAGCTATTGAAAAATTTCGACGGCAAGAACCATATCAAAAAAACAGACGGCTTATTCGACTTTGTATTCTTCGATGCAGACAAAGAGTATTTGAGAGAATACCTTGATTTGGTTCTTCCGATGCTAAGAACCGGGGGCATTGTTGCAACGGACAATATGTTGTATCCCGAAGAATACCGGCCTCTTATGAAGGAGTATGCAAATTATGTTCGCAGTAAACCTTCCCTGCATTCAGTAACAGTACCAATCGGAAATGGCGAAGAAATTACAATCAAACTAGCCTAGGAGGCAAGATTATAGAGGCTTTCCCAATTCAATGAACATTGACATTACCATTATCCTTAAACAAGAGACGTTGCTAATAGCCCGCGCGACATAATATGGACATCACAACGCGCTGGCTTTCTTTTACGATATAATATGTGGGTACAACGTGTTTTGAAGTAACATATTCGTAGTGCGAATACTCACGTAACATATTCGGATACGGATTATCATCGTCTTTTTTGTTGTAGGCTTACCCTCAGATGCCCTCTGGTAGAACGTGGATGCAAAATCTAAAGAACAGAAGTCGGTCACGGATATCAATAGGCAGTCGTGTTTGTGTCCAATTTGGAGCAAAGTTCTGCTTACAAAAGAATGTGCTTGTTGCCTTGCGAGGCGTGGAAATTTAATCGTCGTACACCCCCCACTAATCGGCTATTGTAAGAGCTATACCGTATGCGAGGTTGGGTGAGGTTAAGTCATGCAAATTAGTTATGAAGGTGGCATAAATCTACATTGATCTAACAATTGACATGGTTCTCATCTAGAATGTAATCCAGCAACGTTTCGAGGTCTATCGTTGCCAGACAACAAACTTTGTCCGCTGCACCGTAATAAACAAATAATGTACCGTCCATGGTGCAAACCCCGGTGGGAAAAACCACGTTGCTCACGTCTCCATTCTTTTCATATGGCTCTAACGGTTCGAGAATAGGTCTTTTTGTCCTTCCGAGGACTTTGGTGGGATCTTTGAGATCAAGAAGCGCGGCGCCAGCCCTATAAACAGCCTGTGTATCTTTTCCGTGGTATATCAACAGCCAACCATCTTTAGTTTTTACTGGAGGAGGTCCTGCTCCAATCTTTAATGCCTCCCATTCTTGCTCCGGTTTCAGAAGTAGAGTATGTTTTTCGAAATTAGTAAGTGCATTACCCTCCCCAAGCCAAATACTGGGCCTATCTACTCCAAATTTTGAACCGATCCAACTGGCTGGCCTATGTAAAAACAAGTACTTATTTGTATTTCCTCCTTTTTCCTCTGCATTGATTGATTTTAGATTTGTTTTTTCTGGGAAAAGAACAACATCTTTATTGTCTGAACCTTTGCTTGTTATGATGCCCAGTCTTGTATAACTCTTGAAATCAGTTGTGGTTGCCAATGCAGTAGATGCGGTTGGGCCCTCGCTCACGTAATCCGAAAGTATCACATAGCTTAAAAAAATCTGGCGATCTATCTCTACCAGCCGCGGATCTTCGATCCCGTATTTTTCATACTCCTGTTCGGGCGCCATAGCAGCTTCTTTGGACCTATCAAACCAAATCCCGTCTGTGCTGGAGGCATATCCTATTCTTGAAATATACTTTTCATATTCGCCTATCGCTCTATAAAGCATGTGAATTCTATTATTATAGCACAAAATGCCACAGTTAAATGCGGCTTTGGATTCCCACCAATTAGATTTATCTGCGATGAGAATGGGATTATTCTTATTTCTTTCTAAAAGAATTCTATTCATAGAGTCTCAAAGTTTGCAGAAATTGTGAGAATAATGTGTATTACAACTACTGAATTGGTTAAGATAATAAGCCAGCATGACATTGATTGGTGATTCTCTCGAACATAGTGCCGATCCTTCGAACCACGTATCATGTGATTCCTCTTTGTGTTATGCTGCAAACCGGCCCTTCATATCCATTATATTTGCAACCATTATACACAGCTTATAAGACTATCTAAAGAGATTAACTAGGCAACGTAAATAAAGTGACACTTATACTGATCTTCCATTAAGGCGAACACTATCTGCCTGCTTGGGGAATGATATTTTCTAAAGTAAATCGGATTGTAGATATTCTGCTGATAAAAAATCAGCTGGGTTTTCTTCTTCTTTTTCTTATTTTTAGTAATATCGAATGTAGCTTGAGCAAAGAGATGAATAGAGCAAAAATATATAAATTTATTTATTTATTTATGTACCGCGCACAGAATCCTAGAATCTAGGAAGAAAGGATTTATATCAATAACATCTAGTTAAATCTATGGGTTTTGCACAGTATATGGCCAAGGAGTTCATGAGGGAATTAGGAAATAGGTCCAAAGAATTTTATGAATTTATAATGCCAGCCATCGATATGTTCGAAGATGGGAACGAGTTAATAATCACGATTGACCTGCCTGGATTTGCAAAGAAGGATATTAATCTAAGAATAATTGGAAATGTTTTATCAATCAACGCCAAGAGAGAGCCAGAGGACAATCTCGGAACCGTATATTACCGACAGAGACCCAACTACATAGACAAAAAAGTACCGTTACCATTTTCGATCAGCGATGATGAAAAAGTTATTGGGACGGCCAAATATGTAGACGGTGTTATCACACTCAAGATTCCGATTCCAAAATCAAGCAACATACCGATAACATAGCTTGAGGGGCAGAGTTGTATTTTTTTCTGAGAAAAAAGTAGATACTGCCCTATAATGGCACCCATTGGATTAGAAGTTATGTTTCCCCACCAAGTTACATTTGTATACTATCGCTATATAATGATCTACGATTTCAACGTTAACGTGTGTTTGATCTTTGTCTTTCCAAAAGTTTGTATCACGATAAATATATTTTGCAATGAAACGACTATAAGTAACCTGGTTCGTTGTGATTTCGCATTATTGCAAATCGTGGTAGTTGGGGTTTGGAACGATTTGAAAGGTATTCAATCTCAACAACTGAAAGTCTGGATGTTAATTTTATAAAAAGCCATTCTAGTTATGCAGACTCTCCTCCGAGTTTGGTCATTCACAACCTAGGTTTATTTGGATTATCTACTCTATCGTTATTGTGATCTTAGAGCTTGCACAGGCAATAATCGTGATGCCTGTAGTGCTGGAACTACACCTGCAACTATACTAAGGCCTACAGAAATCATCCATACCCTAGCCATATCATTTGCGGTATAGATAGGAGGACTAGAAGATCCATTACCGGGAACTACGGTAGCACTTAAACCGTACCCGAATCCAATTCCAGCTAGTAATCCTATTGTTGCCCCAAAAATACCAATCAATAATGCCTCAACCAGGAAAAGTGCCAAGATATCACTGTTCTGTGCGCCAATCGCCTTCAAAGTGCCAATCTCGCGCGTTCTCTCGATAACAGCAGTGTAAAGCGTTGTGATAATCCCAACTGCACCTACGACCAGCGAAATAATAGCAATGCTATTAAGAAATGCATTGATTTGACCGGTGAATTGTTCTATGGTTTTCAAAATTGCTTTCACGGTAGTGATTCCTATATTATTACCATACAGGCTTCTTATCTCCTGCTCCACAACATCTACAAAATTAGTTGTCTGAGCAATCGCGAAGAGAGAGTCAAATTTGCCAGACTTTTGTAGAAGAGAATTTCCGGCTTGCGGGTTGATTACAATGGCGCTGTCTATTGTTGGATTACCAGTTTCTTTTATAATGCCTGTGACTATAAAATTTTTTGATTCCTCCTTTTGTTGGCCTGTAGTAGAATCTACAAAAGAATAAGTGACCTTGGCACTTTGACCTAATACCAAAAATGGATTCGCATCCCCTGGTGGATTAGCGACATTTTGTGCCACAATCATTGAAGATGGATTATTTGGCTGTAATGTAGAACCATCTGTATATTCTAAAGTTGGCGCGATGACTATGAGTTTTTGAGGATCCATAGATAAGATTGAATCAGTTTTGGATTCGCTTTGAGATTGTACTGTTACCGAACCTCTATAAGTAGATATCACATCACTCACGAAAGGAAGTGAATGTATTCTATTTACTATCGCGGCATTTAAAGTAATTTTTGGTGCAGGCGGTGGAGTTCCTGCCCCCCCTACGCCTCCGCCTGGACCTTCTTGTGCTTGTTGCGAACTAGATATGAATAATATGTTTGGTGCTAAATTCCTGAACTGTTTACTAAATGCATCAGTAAAAGATGCACCAATACCACCTACAGCAATCAAAAGAGCACTCCCCACCATTACCATCAAAATTGTCAGAATAGATCTAACTTTTCTATCCGATAGAGATTCAAAAGATAATATGAAAATTTCTTTAATATTCAGCATATTTCTTTCGCCTCCACCATTTATCTCTTCTTCAAATCCCGACTTGGATCCTTTTCTGCAGGAGCAGGAGATACATCATCTAAAAATGGATCTACATCTTTGCTTCTCTGCAATTTGGTACGCTTTGATTTAGATCTCCTTCTCCTTACAAAAAGAAATACTATGACAGCGACAATAGCGGCAATGACGAAGATCCCAAAGCCAGATAATCCACCGCCACTACCTCCTGCGCCGTTACTTGATTGAGCATGCTTTGGCTCAAAGTCGACTGAACTATTTACTAGGAGTACATGCGAGATTTTCAAATCATCACTATACGTAATTTTAAGTGTGATAGGATAGATTCCTGGCTGAATTGTGCTCAAAGTCCTATTGTCTATATTTAGTGGCATGCTAAAAGGTAGAGGAGAATCGACCGAAAGGTCACCAAGATACTGAGCAGGAGGGGTTATCGGAATAAAGCTTTTAGTAGAATTAGACTTTAACAATTCAACCGTAGTGAACAATCCAACCGTGTTCCCTTCATTTAGGAGGTTTCCTATAATGTTCGGAGTGCCACCTATGAAATTAACAGCAACGTCATATACTCGTATTTTGATGTCACCACTAACATACGTTCCTATATTAAGAGAATCTGTCTTTGATTGTCCAGCTGATACATAGTCAACAGTTAATGTAAATAAGGCAGGTTTTCCAATCAAATCAGAAGATGCAAAGACTTTGGTAGACAAATTCAGCTTGGATTGAGCTAACATAGATTGGAATGTCCATCTGGAATCTCCAAGAATCTTCATTGAATTCGATTGGGAAACAAGAGAAATAACCACATTTGTTATTGGTTTCTTATTATCACTATTAGCAACTGTAAAATCGATATCCTGAATTTTACCGGCCGGCACGATGAGTGCATTCCCGTTATTTGCAGTGGCATTCACGACAGATTGGGGTGGGTTTGGTAATATTACTAATCCAACTGGCACATTTGATGTCTGCTGGTTACCGTATGCGTCGCCGTAGGATATTTGAAGATTTAAATTCTGTACAGTTTCGCCAGAAGAAGCGGTAGGATATACTACAGGATTTATTTCTGCCGTTCCGTTTACGGGTATAGTACCAATATGAAACGCTGTGGCTCCAATGTTGACTGCTGGATTAGAAGAGGACGATGGAGAAGGGGAAGAGGATGACGATGGTGAATTTGTTGTGCTTGTGTTTGTATTACCAGAGTTAGTATTACTAGTGCTACTACTGGTACTCTGAGTATTACTAGAAGTAACGCTATTCCCACTAGTTATACCTGTAACTGTGACAACTGCACCCGCTGCATTTGCACTCCCTATGTTTTGAATTAATATCTTTAATTGATTCTGAGTACTTGGAATTAGCTCTGAGTTTTCAGACACCGCATCCAAGATAACCTTCCCGGTAAGCCTAAAAGGTAAAGTATTTGTCGTAATCAGTTGACCAATTTGATTTATTTTGGTATACTTCAAACTAAGTGAAGTGGAGTATCCACCAACCTTAGCCTGCTTCAAAACATTCATATCAAAATAAAGAACAAATGTACCTCCTGCTTTAACAATAGAATAAGCGCTTGCCACCGACTGAGACGTCCCATTATTTTTACCAGGGATTGGTTTAAATCCAATAGAGGGAAGAGCGAGATAGCCCGTAACTCCGGTGATATCTGACCGTCCTCTATTTACTAATACTACTGCTAAAGTGGAGGCACCGTCTCCAGGACCTACCTCCTTCTTTACTGAATTGTTATTATTAGATGTTGATGAAGCAGAGCTTAGATAATTCGTCCAATATGCATCCAAAAATCCGGGAGCTTTGTCGGTATCTGATCCATTATTTGGGAAAGTAGAATTGGTGGTGATATAGCTAGATAATTGAGCGTGGGTTGTCATATTTGCATTTTCAATAGAAGAAAAAAAGAGGATTCCCGCGAATATGAAAGATAGAATTTTTGTCGTCGTGATCGCCGTAGTTTTTATTCGAGTACCTATTTCTGTTCTAATCGCAGACCGATTCTGTTCCCCGTGGTTTAGGCTTTTTGCCACGATTATGACCATTTAATAAAGAATCTCTTTTTCGATTTGCCCATCTCTAATATATATAGATCTGTCCGTTTTTTTGGCAAGCTCAGCGTTGTGAGTAACCATTATTATTGTTCTTCTGTATTTGCTTGAGAGTAATCTGAGCAGGTCAAAAACCTCGCTTCCTGTTTTTGTATCTAGGTTGCCCGTAGGCTCATCAGCAAGAATTATTGTTGGATTATTCATAAGTGATCTTGCAATAGCCACTCTTTGCTGTTGGCCTCCACTCAAGCTCGCGGGTTTAAATTTGGCTTTTGTGGCAATGCCCAAAATTCCTAATAGCCTCGCGGAGCGATTGGCCCTTTCTTTGCTGCTCATCCTAGCAATTATGCTAGGAATCTCCACATTTCTTTGAACAGTAGTTCTATTGATCAAATTATAAGATTGAAAAATAAAACCAATTAAATTATTCCTCATGCGTGCAATCTCTTTGTCACTTAACGAAAAAATATCCATCCCACCGATGAAAAGTTTACCAAAACTTGGTCTATCTAGAGCCCCCAAAATGTTTAATAAAGTAGATTTGCCACTCCCCGAAGGTCCAACTATTGATACAAACTCACCTTTGTGTACCGTTATATTGATCCTCCTAAGAGCAACTACTCTGCCTGCAGCGGATTCAAAAACCTTAGAAAGATTTTCGACCGCTAATGTTGCATCTGAAGAGACATCAAAATAATGATTGCCATCATTGGATGGCCGATAATTATTGTTGTTGTTATTACTGTCATTATTCGTATCTAATGCCATTCTGTTATCTGACCTTCTCTTCTAAATCACTAATTCTCCTGCTATCACCAGTGATACATATCTTATATTCGATTTGTTTGACACCCTATCTAGAATAATTTGTCCCCACCCTTTCTAATATTTATGGTTGTACGCCTTCTGTGTCAGTCAATGTTAGGTTGTACGATGAGTGGGTGTTCTGGACATAGATTGGAACAGGTATTGCCCCAATGCAAAATCACTGCGTCGAATATCGTAGCCAACTTTATCGTATTGATTCCTTACAATAAGCTGAAAAAACAACTCGGAAAAGCTGTTTATTCTGTTGAAATGTACTTTTGTTAATCAAATTAAATGCCCAGTATGTGTTTGTGCCCTTGTCTGTCTGTAGCTTCTATAATCTTTATCCACTTCTGTAGCTGCTATTACTATTTTGCTTCTGACAGACTTCGATGATTGCAAGAACATCTTTGTATCTTTTGGCAGGCAGTGACCTCCTATTCCTTCTCTTGGTTCTAAAATATTGACATTCCATTTAGTATTCAGAGCATCTCGTAATTCTGGAAAGTTTATGTTATTTGCTTGACAATAAAGATAAAGATCTTCAGCGAATGCTATCTGTAAATATCTGTGTGCATTTTCAATGACCTTGGTTATTTCCGCAACTTCAATTTCTGTTACTGGATGCATAGGGATTCCCAGACTCATTTTGTCATTATTATTATCCGATGAAGATCGATAAGTTGCGCCTCCATAAAATTGCATACCTCGTTTAAGACAACAATCACAAACTCCACCAATAACACGCGGCTGATTTATCCCATGCTGTTTCTCTTCCGCAGCATACCATCTGTGTGGGGCGTGAACGACGTGTAGTCTGTGGTGTAGCATTTCAAATACTTTCTTTGATGTCCCCTTCGGAATAGTACTCTCTATTGATAGAAGTGCCCCGTTTTTTGCTTCAGTTGAAAGCTTCTCAACTACAGACAATAGACCATCTATCTGTGGGGAAAATAGATCTCCTGGTTTATGGGTCGAAACACATAGAATATAAACATCAAATTCACTAAAATTAATGGCTTTCTTAATTGAAGATTTCTCTGCAATATTCATAGCAGTTGGACTTGTGTCATATCCGTAAGCATCATATCCTATTTCTCTTACATATTTTGCCACAGGTAATCCTAGCTGACCTAAGCCAATTACGAGGACCTTGTTGAATTCAATGGGGATTTGTTGTTGTTGTTGGCATGTGACTTTTGATACTCTATTTGCAGAAATTCTAGGTAGGATATCGAGATTTGGTTGATCTTCTATTCCCGTGTATTCTAGGTTCGTTTTCATCTCCCTGTGTTTATTAGAGAAGAGTTCTTAATATATGTAACTGACCAGTCAGTTATCTTTATTAGTAACTGGGCAGTATCTATGTTAGAAAAATTGATGAGTAAAAGATGTCCCCAAAAGTCACTCAACAGTACAAGATAGAAATCAGGGAAAAAATAATTAAAGCAGCGATAGATGCTTTTTCAAAATATGGATTTGATCGTACAAGGATGGATGATGTTGCTAAGACGGCAGACCTAAGCAAGGGTACAATCTATCTTCATTTTAAGAGCAAGGAAGACTTATTCTATGCTATATGCGAAAATAACCTCGCAGAAGCGAAACAACAAATATCGACAATGTTTGCCAAGAAGGAAGACCTTGTGTCAGAAATAGAACGCTTTTATGATGTCTTTCGCAACAAAAAGACTGCAAATGAAAGGGTTTTCTTTGAGACCATTGCGGAATCGGCGCGTAATGCAGAGTTACGAAAGGCCTTGTATAAACAAAGAATGAACATATTCGAGACCGCTATAGGATGGGTAAACCTTCAAATCGAAAGAGGGTTTTTTAGGAAAAACATAGATGCGAATGCTATCGCTCTTGGTCTAGTATCCCTTTACGACGGATTAACAATCAACAAGCTTTTAGGTGTGAGCGAAGATTACAATAAGAAGGCATGGGTTGAGACTATCAGAGCCATAATTATTGGCATAAGTTGAGATCAGATCCTTCTTACCGCAAAAAGCCCCGCCGTAAAATGATTAGATATGTGCCTTTTTAGATTGAAGTATATAGAAGAACTTGTATAGTCAGAAATCACCGGTATAG
>Ga0207416_1003530_pt1 | contig 14809 bp, 15 predicted proteins | sample PaiPotPPM11metaG_FD_184107 | JGI IMG/M metagenome (GOLD analysis project Ga0207416, IMG submission 184107) | Iron sulfur acid spring bacterial and archeal communities from Banff, Canada, to study Microbial Dark Matter (Phase II) - Paint Pots PPM... ...
CCAAGACGGCTCACTGAAGAGGTGCTCCTAACATGAGCCATTGCAGCGAGGAGCCGAATGAGGGGAAACTCTCACGTTCGGTTCTGAAGAGCAGCGGCAGAAGCGATTCTGACGTTGACTTTAATCCTTGGTCGGAGGTTCGAATCCTCTCCCTGCTACCAAGATTGCACGGCAAAAGCCCCTCGGATCCGAGGGGCTTTTGCCGTGCCCTGGCCAATTCGACCTCCGCCCCGATCGAGGCACGGTCGCGTTGCCAGCAACCCGACACCCGATGGCGCGGTGAAGCGCCTGGCGTGTCCGCGGAATCGTCGTGATCCGCTATGCTGACACTGATGCCCTGCCTGGCCCGGCATGGCTGCAGTCGCCGGGCAGCAAAAGCGCGACGGGAGCGAGTCAATGAGTGAAGCGAAGGTCAACCCCAACGGCGCCCTGGCCCGGCGCGTCGCGGTCGTCACCGGCGCCAGCCGCGGCATCGGCGAGGCGATCGCCCGCCGGCTGGCGATGGAGGGCGCCAGCGTCGTGGTGGCGGCGCGCACGGTCGAACAGAGCGAGCATCCGCTGCCCGGCACGATCACGGCGACGGTGGCCCGCATTCGCGCCGCTGGCGGGCAGGCGCACCCGGTCAAGGCCGATCTCTCGCGCAGCGAAGACCGCCACCGCCTGATCGAGGAGGCCCAGGCGACATACGGCCCGGTCGATATCCTCGTCAACAACGCGGCCGTCACCTATTACGCGCCGACGGCTGAATTCATCGAGAAGCGGCTGCGGCTGATGTTCGAGGTGCAGGTGTTCGGGCCGATGGAACTGGCGCAACTCGTTTATCCCGGCATGAAGGCGCGGGGCCGCGGGCACATCATCTATATCTCCTCCGGCGCTGCCTACCATCCGCAGCAGCCCTACGGCGCGGCAGCCGGCCGCGGCGGCACGGTCTACGGCATGTGCAAGGCGGCAATGGAACGCTTCTCCACCGGCTTCGCCTCCGAAGTTTTCGCAGACAACGTGGCGGTGAACGCGATCTCCCCCGGCCTGGTCAAGACGCCCGGTACGGAGTTCCTCGGCATCACCAACGAGAACACCCGCGATCGCGAGTCGCCGGTGGAGATGATCGCCGAGGCGGTCTGCTTCATCGCCCGCAGCGAGCCGCAGGCGATCAGCGGCCGGATCGACCACATCCCCGAGTTCCTGCGCGAATTCAAACTGGAGCCAGCGGCATTGATCTGAAGCCTGGCCGGCAGCGACGGCTGGCCCTTCCGAGTGGCCACAAAGCGGCATGATCTCACGGCCCGGCGTCGCCCGCGCCGTGCCGTCGTCGGACGCCCCTGGAGGAAGCGCGATGCTGGACGAACTGCTGCCGCTCGCGGAGAAGGTCGCGGCGCTGCTTGAGCAGCGCCGCGAGACGATCGCCGTGGCCGAATCGTCCACCGGCGGCCTGATCGCGGCCGCCCTGCTGGCCGTGCCCGGCGCCTCGGCCTACTTTCTCGGCGGCGCGGTCGTCTACACGCACGTGGCGCGGAAAGCGCTGCTGGCGATCCCGGACGAGGCGCTCAGCGGCATGCGGGCCTCGACCGAGGCGTACGCCCTGCTGCTGGCGCGCACCGCGCGCGAACGCTTCTCCGCCAGTTGGGCGCTGAGCGAGAGCGGCGCCACTGGCCCCACCGGCAATCGCTACGGCGACGCCGCCGGCCATAGCTGCCTCGCGGTTGTGGGCACAACGGAGCGCGCGATCACGCTGGAGACCGGTGACGCCGGCCGGCTGCGCAACATGCAGGCGTTCGCCGCCGCGGGCCTGGACCTGCTCGCGCAGAGCCTGGCGCAGTGATGCCGGGCGCCGTCGGCCCTTGTATCTTGCGCATCCTGGAGGGTGGGAGCTGGCAGGGGCGTCAGCCCGTCCGTCCCCTCGGCCGCTGAACCCGGGAGAGCGCCAGGGCGGCGCCCCTGACTCCTCACCGAGCCCGGACCGTTGCCTGGGCCGCAGCGCCTGACCAACGCCGCGGAGGGCAGCGCCGCCCTCGTGGCCCGACTCACGGCGCTGGCGCCGTAGCTGGTGGTGCTGGAAGCGACCGGCGGCGATGAGGCCGCTGCGGATTGACGGCGCGGGCGCGAATGTCGTCGCGGCCGGGCGGCGCAAGGACCGGCTGGACGAGCTGACCGCCGCGATCGAAAAGACTGGCGGCCAGGCGCTGGACATGCAGACCGATGTCTCCGACTTCGCGCAGGTGGAGGCGCTGATCGCGCGGGCGCGCGAGCGTTTTGGCCGGCTGGCCGCGGCCTTCAGGGACGTGACGCTCGAAGAGTTCCGCCGGCTGATGGACGTGAACTTCTGGGGCGTGGTGCACGGCTGCCGCGCGGCGCTGCCGATCATGATGGAGCAGCAGCGCGGTGTGATCATCAACGTCGCCTCGATCATGGGCAAGCGCGGCATGCCCTTCAGCACGGCCTACCGCGCCAGCAAGTTCGCCGTCGTCGGCTTCTCCGAGGCGCTGCGCACGGAGCTGGCGGCGAGCAACGTCGCCGTGAGCGTGGCGTGTCCCGGCGCGGTCGAGTCGGAGATCTGGCAGGCGGCGGGCAACCGACTGCGTGGGCAGCTGCCCGAGTTTCCCAAGTACCCGGCCAGCCAGCTCGCGCAGGTGATCGTCAACGACGCGCGCTGGCCGCAGCCGGAGATCATGCTCTCGCTGGATGCGCAGGCGATCGACTTCTTCAACAGCTTCGCCCCGCGGCTGATGGACTGGACGCTCGCGGCCGCGGCGCCGTTCATGCAGGCGCTGCAAGGCAGCAGGGCGGCGCGGCCGGCAATTTGTTCCAGCCACGGCGGGACGAGTAGGGCGCCGGCCGCCGGCCCTCACTCCCCGTCCTCTCTCCCAATCTCTGACATCGCGCAGAGCGCGATCTGGGATGGAGAGAGAGGCGATCGGGCGCGGCACGGCTCGGACGGTGCCGGGTTACCCGCGCTGGCATCGGAACGCTTCACACCGCAGCAGGGTTAACCGCGCCGACCACGGACCTTCCTCCCCAGGATCGCCCCTCTCCTTCTCCCAATAATAAATAATAGGAGAAGGAGAGGGGAAGGGGGTGAGGATGAGGGCCACGCGCCTGATGCCGCCGAGCGCCACGGCCGACGCCCGCCGGCTGCTGACCACGCGTGCCCTGCGCGGCTTCGCCGACGGCGTCGTCTCCGTGCTGCTGGCGAGCTATCTCACCGACCTCGGCTTCTCGCCGTTGCAGGTCGGCGCCATCGTCACCGGCACGCTGCTCGGCTCCGCGGCGCTGACGCTGGGCGTCGGGCTGTTCGGCAACCGGGTGCGGCGGCGCAGCCTGCTGCTCGGCTGCGCGGCGCTGATGCTCGCCACCGGCCTCGGCTTTCTCGGCGTCACCACCTTCTGGCCGCTGCTCGTGATCGCGATCGCCGGCACGCTCAACCCGTCGTCCGGCGATGTCAGCCTCTTCCTGCCCACCGAACAGGCCGTGCTGGCGGAGACGGTGCAGGGACGCGACCGTACGGCGATCTTCGCCCGCTACAACCTGTCGGGCACGCTCGCCGGCGCGTTCGGCGCCCTGGTCAGCGGCGTGCCGGTGCTGCTGGCGCGGCACGAGGGCTGGAGCCTGACCGCGGCGCAACGCTCGGGCTTCGTGCTCTACAGCGCCATCGCCGTCGCCTCGGCGTTGGTCTACCGCGGCCTCTCGTCGGGCATTGAGACGGCGCGCGGCGACGGCAAAACGGGGGCGCTGAAAGAGTCGCGCGGCATCGTCATTCGCCTGGCGGCGACGTTCAGCCTCGATACCTTCGGCGGCGGCTTCGTGGTGCAGTCGCTGCTGGTGCTCTGGCTGTTCCGGCGCTTCGACCTGCCGGTGGCGACCGTGGGCGCGGTGTTCTTCGCCGCGGGGCTGCTGGCTGCGTTCTCGCAACTGCTCTCGGCGACGGTGGCGGCGCGCATCGGCCTGATCAACACGATGGTCTATACGCACCTGCCCTCCAACGTGCTGCTCGTGCTGGCAGCGCTGATGCCCAGCGCGCCGCTGGCCGTGCTCTTCCTGCTGCTACGCTTCTCGCTCTCGCAGATGGACGTGCCGGCGCGCCAGTCGTACGTGATGGCCGTGGTGCCGCCGGCCGAGCGCGCCGCCGCGGCCAGCGTGACCAACGTGCCGCGCAGCCTGGCCGCCGCCTGCGCCCCGCTGCTCGCCGGCGCGATGCTCAGCCGCTCGTCCTTCGGCTGGCCGCTGATCGCTGGCGGCGTGCTCAAAGGCATCTACGACGTGCTGCTGCTCTGGCAGTTCCGCGCGATCGCCCCGCCGGACGAGGGAATAGGCGCTAGGGAATAGAGGCGGTGGCAGCGTGTTCCGCCTGAGAGGTGCAATACTGGTCAGCAGGGAGACCCGGAGCACCGCCGAGTCTCCGGTAGGGGCCGTTCGCGAACGGCCCGTCGCGGCTCGCGCCGCGAGCATCAGTGCACCGCGCTTCCGATCAGGTCGGGCCGACCACGACATCGGTCGCGGCGAAGCCACGGCCACACGTTCCGAGCGGCAATGGAGACCGACACGTGACGACCAAAGCCGATCTCTACCGGATCATCGACGCGCTGCCTGAGGCTCTGACAGATGCAGCGGCGCAGCGACTCGAGGAATTGCAGAGCCCGGAGCAAATCGCACAGACACTGAAACGGCGGCTCACGTTTGATCAGCTGTGCGAACTGGTGGCCTGGCTGCAGGAGGAACTTGATCCGCTGGAGCGGCGGTTGCTCACTGCACCATTTGATGACGAACCCGAAACGGAGGACGAGCGCGAGGCCGTGGCCGAGGCGTACGAGGATCTGCGAGCCGGGCGCGTGATCGGTGGCACTGAGGTCCGCCGCGAGCTCGAGCTTTGAGCCGGGATGAGGAATGGACGCATCGAGCGGTCCGCGATCTGCGCCAACTCGACCGTATGGTCGCACAGCGCGTGAGCGCCGCGATCACAGCATTCGTCGAGTCAAGCCACGGCGACGTGGTTCGTCTTCAGGGTGTGCAGCCTGCCGAGTGGCGGCTACGAGTGGGTGACATCCGCGTGCGTTTCACCTATGACCAAAACGGCGCCACGGTACGCATCCTGCGAATCCTTCCGCGTGGCAGAGCGTATCGAGACTGATCACACGAATCGAGGAGTTGCCGATGAACTCCCTCCGCCCTACGACAGACGACGCGCTCGCGGAGTGGGCGCGGCGTGTGCGCGCCAATGGCGCCCAGGTAGACCGCTTCCGCCAGGTGGGCGACGGCGACTTTTACGCGCCCGTCGCCGGCATGTTCCGCGCCGATCCGCGACGCACGGGTGAGCCGGCACTCGACATCCTGCGCGGGCTGGCGCGATCCGATGACACCTGGCTGGACATCGGCGCGGGCGGCGGCCGCTACGCGCTGCCGCTGGCGCTCGCCGTGCGTGAGGTGATCGCCATCGAGCCGTCGGACGGCATGATCGGCGTGCTGCGCGAGGGCATGGCCGAGCACGACATCGAGAACGTCCGCGTCGAGCGGCGGCGCTGGCCGGAGGGTGTGGCGGGTCTTGCGGCGGACGTGGCGCTGATCGCGCACGTGGGCTACGACGTCGAGCAGATCGGCCCGTTTTTGGACGCGATGGAGACGGCAGCGCGGCGGCTGTGCGTGGCCGTGCTGCTCGCCCGCCCGCCGAGCTTTGTCCTCGACGCGCTTTGGCCGGAAGTCCATGGCGAGCCGCGCGACGCGTTGCCCTCGCTGCCCGAGTTCCTGGCGCTGCTGCTGGCCCGCGGCCGGCTCTTCGAAGTACGCCTCTGCGAGCGCAGTGCCCAGCCACACGACAACCCCGAGCAGGTGCTGGCGCTGGCTCGGCGGCAAACCTGGGTGCAGCCCGGCTCCGACGCCGACGAGCGCTTGCAAAAGCTTGTGGCCGAGCGCATGCAGACCCGCGACGGCCGCTACGCCCTGACCTGGGAGCCGACCGCCGTGGCCGTGGTGAGCTGGACGCCGCGTCAGTAAGCTCGGCGCCCGGTCCGACAGCGCACACACGGCAAGGCCCGAGCGTAGTGCTCGGGCCTCGGCGCGCCGGGGAACCACAGGGGCGCGGCTCAACCACGGCGCGAGTGCTAGCAGTGCGCCCGGTCCCAATAATAGGGGCAAGCGGCGACCCCGTTCGGAGCCATTCGTGCGACGTCGGGCTGAGCGGCGCGCCGCTGATCGCGCCCGCGGGCGCGACGGGCCGTTCACGAACGGCCCCTACCATACACCGAGGATATCCGCCGCCCCGGTCTCGCCGCCAAAGAGTCAGACATGCAGGCCGCAAGCGCCTCGTGGTCCGTAGCTATCGTGTGTATAGGAGAGCCAGAGCGCAGCGCAACCGTCGGAGACGTCCAACGAGCAGGGGTTATGAGGGCCGCGCCGCCGGCGTCGCGGCGTGGTGGCTGTTTACCGGCATCGTGCATTGCGGCGCGACTTCGATCGCCGCGTGCAGCGTCAGGTCGCCAACCGAGCATTTCAACGGCACCACGAAGCGGCGGAAGTTGATCGTCGAGATCATGATGCCGGGGCCGCCGGAGATCAGCGCGGGCGGCGAGATCGTCACGCTGAAACCGTGCGCCTCAAGCCCCTGTGTGGCGATGCCGGTAATTACGTTGCCCATCTCGGCGATGCCGCTCTGCGCCAGCTCGTCGAACAGCGGGCAGGGCTCGTCCATCATGCGCGAAACGATCGCCTTCGCCGTGCGCTCCGACATGCCCAGCAGCACCATGCCGCGCACGTCGCCGCTGACGCCGATCATCACCGTGACCTCTTCGCTCGTCTGCGCCGAGCTAAGCACGCGCACCGAGCCCGCGCTCGCCTCTTCGCCCACCTCCGACTGCAACACGTCGGTAGCGGCCTTGATGAACACATTGATCAGTTCCACTTGCACGGGAGCACCTCCTGGTATTGCATCCCGCGCCGCGGGATGGGCTGACTCGGGGCCGCCACAATGGGCGACCACGATATTGCTGCGCTAGCGTACGGCGGGCACACGTGCCCCTCCCTTGCGGTAGAAACTCGTCTGGAAGGGCTCGAAGCCCAGCTCGCGCGCCCCGGCGACGACTTCCGTGCCGCCGACGAACAGCACGCCGCCCGGCCGCAGCGCCTCGAACAGCCGCCTGTACAAGACACGCTTCGCATCCTCGGTGAAGTAGATCACCACGTTGCGGCAGACGATCAGGTCGAAGCCGTGGTCGGGCGCCTCGCCCAACAGATCGTGGCGCTGGAAATGCACGCGGCCGCGCAGCACCGGGCTGACCGTGAACGTACCGTCGGCTTCGTGCGTGAAGGCGGCGCCGCGGCGGCGCTCGTCCAGGTTGCGCAGGTCGTTTTCCAGATAGCCGGCGCCGCGGCGGGCGCGCGCCAGAATCGTCTCGTCGATGTCCGTCGCGAGCAGCACAAACGGCGGCGGCGGCGCCGTTTCGGCCAGCAGCAGCGCCAGCGTGTAGGGCTCGGCGCCGTAGGAACAGCCGGCGCTCCAGATCTTGAGCGGCCGCCCGCCCACGCGCTGCAGCAGCTCCGGCAAGACCTTGCCGGTCAGGTCGTGCCAGCGGGGCGGGTCGCGCAGGAACTCCGAGACGTTGATCGTGAAGAAGTTCTTGAAGGCGGTGAGCGCCGCCGGCTCGCGTTCCATCGTCGCGGCGAAGCCGGTCAGGTTCTCCTGCCCGTGGCGCTGCGCGAGCGCGAGCAGGCGACGGCGCATCTGCTCGGGCTTGTAGCCCGCAAGATCCACGCCCACCAGCCGGCGCACGCGCTGCACGAACGTCGCGTAGTCGTTGTCGAAGGCCAGATCGGTCGTCATCGCTCGTCTCTCTTCCGGTTCCCGCCGCCACGGCAGCGCCGCGCACCGCGCCTCAGCTCGCCCTTCGCGCTGCCGCAGCGCGCGACAGCGTCAGCACGAGATCCGTGACGCAGGCGGCGACCTCGCCCAGCGGCAGTTGCCGCTCGGCCGCGCCGCACTCCGCGACGGCGCGCGGCATACCGTAGACCACGGTGGTGGAGGCATCTTCCGTCACCACGCGGCCGCCGGCAGCGCGGATCAGGCTCGCGCCCTCCGCGCCGTCGCTGCCCATGCCGGTGAGCACGGCGGCAACGACGCGAGAGCCGAAGCAGCCTGGCAGCGAGCGGAAGAGCACGTTCACCGCCGGCCGCACGCCGTGCTCAGCCGGCGCCTCGTTCAGCTCGACCACGCCCCGCGGATTGACCGCCAGATGCTTGCCGCCCGGCGCGATCAGCACCTGGCCTGCGGCTGCCACGTCACCGTGCTCCGCCTCCTTCACCGCCAGCGGCGAAAGCCGGTCCAGCCGCTCGGCGAGCGAACGGGTGAAGCCGGCGGGCATATGCTGCACGATCAGCACCGCCGCGGGCAGGTTCGCCGGCAGGTGCGGCACCAGCTCGGCCAGGGCCTTCGGTCCGCCGGTCGAGCAGCCGATCGCCAGCACCCGGTCCGCCGGCGCATCCACGGCCGTGCGACGCGGCTTCGCGTACAGCGGCTCGGGCGCGGGCCGGCTGCCGGCGGCTGCCGCTTCGACGGCCTCCGTGCGCAACGCTTGCACGCGCACCTGGGCCGCGGCGCGCATCACGCGCACCATCTGCACCGCCGCGTGGCTGACGCCGACGGCGGGCGGCGCGGGCTTGGGGATGAAGTCGATCGCGCCGAGCTCGAGCGCGCGGATCGTGGCGGGAGCGCCGGCAGCGGTAAGGCTGCTGAGCATCACCACCGGCACCGGCATGTCGCGCATGATGATCGCCAGTGCCTGCAGGCCGTCCATGTGCGGCATCTCGACGTCCATGGTGACGATGTCGGGCTTGAGCCGGCGCACCAGCGCCACGCCCTCAATGCCGTCCGCCGCCACGCCCACGATCTCGAAGTCCGGCTGTCCGGCGAGCACGCGGCTCACCGACTGGCGCATAAACGCCGAGTCATCGACGACGAGCACCCGTGTCTTCACCCACACCCCCGCACCTACCCCCTGCCTCGCGTAAACGCTCGGCTGTCCCCTCCCCACCGGGGAGGGGTTTCTCTGAGAGGTACCGATCGTCCTCAGACCAACCCTTCCCCTGTGGGGAAGGGAGATTTCGCTTCAGCGAAAGCGGGGTTAGGCCACGCCTAGCCCACCAGCTTGGCGACGGCCGCCAGCACGCGGTCGCGCTCGAACGGCTTGACCACGAAGTCGCGGGCTCCGAACTTCACCGCTTCAATCACGATCTGCTGCTGGCCCATCGCCGTCAGCATCGCCACCTGCGCGTTCGGGTCCATCGCCTTGATCGCCTTCAGCGCCTCAAGTCCGTCCATCTCCGGCATGGTGATATCCATCAGCACCGCGTCGGGGCGGTGGCTCTGGTAGATCTCGACCGCCTCGCGGCCGTTCGAGGCCTCGATCACCTCGTGACCGTTCTCCTGCAGCAGGCGGGCGCAGCGCATACGCATGAAGGCTGCATCGTCGACGAGCAGCACCTTGGCCATGATGGTTCCCTCCATTTTTTTCAACATCGCGCCGTGCGCGATTCCGTCACCATCGCGTCCCGCGCGATCCAGATGAATCCCGGTTTCTCCGCTGCGCCTGGCCGCGCCGCTCACAGCGGTTCCCAATCGCGGCCCAGGCGTTTCACCGCCACGCGGCCGCTGTGAATCGCGAGCTGCAAGCTGCGTCCGGTCTTGCCGCCGCAGTCCTGGGCGCTGGGCAGCACGCCCACTTCGGCCAGCGCGGCGTTGACCGCCTCGATGTTGCGCTCACCGATGCGGAAGTTGTGGCGCGAGGCGGCCGTCTGCAGCACCTGCGCGCCGCCGGCGATCTTGCATACCAGCCGTTGGCGTTCGGCGCCCAGCCGCTCCACCCGCTCCAGCAGTTCCGGCACGGCCACCGTTGCAAACTTGGCCGAGATCGGCGCCGCGGGGTCAAGCGGCGCCGGCAACACCACGTGCGCCATGCCGCCCACCCGCGCCTGCGGGTCGTAGACCGCCACGCCGACGCACGAGCCGAGCCCGAGCGCCATCAGGACCATGCCCGCCTCGCTCGCCACGTGAATCTCTCCCAAACCCACCGAAACGATCTGCTCCACCGCCGTTGTGATCACTGCGCATATACCCCTGGAGTAGCGATGAGTAGCGCTGAGTAGCGCTGAGTTGCGCTTCGCCTTAAAACGTGCCTTTGTCGAGCGCCGCCCGTAGCTGGTCCGGATGCGGAAAGGCCATGAACCAGGCCGGCAGCCGCCGCCCCTGGTGCTCGAAGTTCGCGTCGATCACGACGGCCTCGTCGGCGAACATCGCCACTTCCGTCAACGCGATGCCGATCGCGGCGCCGGCCATGTCGGCCGCGATCGTCGGCGGCGTGATCGGCAGATGCACGCCCACGCTCTCCGCGAGCGAGTTGAGGAAGAACGAGCCAACGATGTTGCCTACTTCGCCCAGCGCTGACTCTTCCATCTCGCCCAGCGCTTCGGTTGTACCGGAGGGAAGTTCGAGCAGGATGTCGCACAGCTCAAGCGCCGTTGGGTACTCCATCAAGAGCAACAATTGTGCGGGGAGTTCGCCTTCCGCGATCAGGTAGACCGCGACGACCTCTAGCTCCGGGCTGCCGACCAGCGACGGTACCTCGCTCAGTTCGACGACGCGCACGTGCAGCGCCGTGACGGCGACGGCCGCGCTGAACATCTCGGTCAGGCCGCGTGACACTTCGCCCACGGCGGCAGACGCCAGTCCCTGCAGCCGCGTCATCTGCGGCCGGGAGAGCAGGAACGTCGTGCTCATGAGGATCCTCCTTGAGCGTGGGCTGCCGGCATGCGCGCCTGGCCCGCCCGTGCCAATTCGCTCTGCACCTTCGCCGCCAGACCGTCCACGACCTGTGGCACGTCCACGATCATCGAGACGCTGCCGTCGCCCAGAATCGTCGCGCCAGCGATGCCTTCGCTGTCGCCAAACGTCGTATCGATCGACTTGATCACGACCTCCTGCTCGCCGACCAGGCCGTCGACGACCAGACCGAGGTCCGCACGGCCGGTACGCACCGAAACGACGTATGACCATTCGCCGTCGTCGCGTTCGGCGCTGCGGCCGCGCCGGCTGAACAGATCGGCCAGCCGCACCAGCGGCAGCGTGCGCTCGCGCACCGTGACCACCTCGCGCCCCTGCACCGTGTGGATCGTGTCGCTGCGGATGCGCAGCGTCTCCTGCACGGAGATGAGCGGGACGGTGAAGACGGCTTCGCCCACGCGCACGAGCAGGGCGCGGATGATGGCGAGCGTCAGCGGCAGCCGGATCGTGAAGGTCGTGCCGATGCCCAGCTCCGTGCGGACCGAGACCGTGCCGTTCACCTTCTCGATATTCGTGCGCACGATGTCCATGCCCACGCCGCGGCCGGAAACGTCCGTCACCTGCGCGGCGCTGGAGAAGCCAGGCATGAAGATCAGGTTGATCGCCTCGTCGTCGTCCAGGCGGTTGGCCGCCTCCTGCGAGAGCAGCCCCTTCTTCACCGCCGCGGCGCGCAGCTTCGCCGGGTCGATGCCGCGGCCGTCGTCCGTGACCTCGACCATGATCTGGCTTTCGACATGCTGTGCGGAGAGCACGATCTCCGCCTCTTCCGGCTTGCCCGCCTCCACACGCTCCGCCGGCAGCTCGATCCCATGGTCGATCGCGTTGCGGATCAGATGCAGCAGCGGGTCGCCCAGCTCGTCGATCACCGAGCGGTCGATACCCGTATCGCCGCCCGTCATCTCGTAGCGGATCGCCTTGCCACTCTTCCGCGCCAGGTCGCGAATCATGCGCGGGAAGCGGTTGAACACGCTTTCGACCGGCAGCAGGCGGAAATCCATCACCCGCGCCTGCATCTCGTCGGAGACACGCGCGAGGTGCTGCGCCACATCGACCAGGTGTTCGAGCGAGGCGTCGCCGCCGTGGCGCTGGTCCAGCTCGCGCATCACCTGCATCAGGCGGCCGCGATCGATCACCAGCTCGCCGACCAGGTTGAGCATCTCGTCGAGCTGGCCGATGTCCACTTTGACCATGCGCGAGAGGCGCGCCATGCGCGCCCCGGCGACGGCGAGCTGCTCTTCGGCGCTGGCGCCGCGCAACTCCGGCCCAAGGTCGATGCGTCGGCGCTCGTCGGCCGATTCGTCCGGCTCGGCCGGCGGCTCGCGCTTTTCCTCGCGTTTCGCGGCCGGCGCGGCGGCAAGCGGCCGCACGGCGACGCTCACCACTTCGGCGATCGCCGCGGCGGCCGTTTGCAAGGACTCGGCCGCGCGTGTCGTGGTGATGGTGACGAGCAGCGTCTGCCCGCCTTCGCCGCTCTGCAGCTCCTGCTCGCTCGGGCTGGAGTCGACGACCGTGCCGAGCGCGGTCAGCTCCATCAGCGCCTGGTAGGCGCGCACGGCCGGCCAGTCGGAGCGCGGATCGACGACAACCTCGACTTCATACACGCGCTCTCCGGCTTGCGCGGTGGTGTGCTTGCGCCTGGCGGCCGGCTCTTTGCGGCCGGCGATCTCGTGCAGTTGCGCGATCGTGGCGTCGATCTCGATGCCGCTCTCCGTGCGCGTCTCCACCTCGCCGTTGAGCACGTTGAGCGCGTCCACCGCGGCGAGCAGCGAGTCGATCACGCTGCTGGTTGGCGTGAGGGCGCCGGTGCGCACGTTGTCCAGCACGCTCTCCATCGCGTGCGTGAGCGAGGCCATGCGTGTATGGCCGATCGTGGCCGAGGAGCCCTTCAGCGTGTGGGCGGCGCGGAACAGCGCCTGGATGAGCTGGGCGTCGCTCTCGCGCTCGAGCACCAGCAGGCCGTCGCTCAGCACCCTGAGCTGCGCTGCCGCCTCTTCGAGGAAGAGCACGAGGTCGGAATCGGTAGCGTCGAACTCCAGCGGCACGGTGAGCTCCTTCTCAGTCGCCGGACGGCAAGGGACCAACGTTTGCGGGCTGCGCTCGTTCGGGAGCGCGGGTGCGGCGTGCTTTGAGCGTCCGCGCGTTCGCCGCACGGTTGAGCGGTCCAGGTCAGGCAGCCATCTCCGCGGCGATCTCGGTCGGGTGAATGAGATGGCCGAGCTCGAGCAGAATCACCAGCCGCTCGCCGAGCCGGGCGATGCCGCGCAGGTGGCGTGTTTGCTCGCCGTCGAGCGTGGCGCCGGGCGGCTCGATGATTGACCGCGGGATGCGCAGCACTTCGGAGACCGCGTCCACCGCGGCGCCGATCGTGTGGCCCTCGATCTCCAGCACCACGATGCGGGAGGCGCGGGTGGCCTCGCCGGCCTCGCCGCGCAGGCCGAAGCGGATGTGCAAATTGACGACGGGAATCACGCGGCCGCGCAGGTTAATCACGCCCTGGACGTACTCCGGCGCCCGCGGCACGGCGGTGATCGCCGGCGGGCGGATGATCTCCTGCACGCTGCCGATATGCACACCGTAGCTTTCGCCGGAAAGCTCGAAGACGACGATCTGCTCTTCGGCTTCCCTCACCTGCTGCTCGCTCATCTGCTGTCTCTCCCCTGGTTCGGTGCCTGGCGCCGCGGCCGGCCGCGCGAAGGCACACGCCGCGGTGCAACCTATGTATCGACGTGGCGGGGAGTGCCTTAAGGGGATCTTGCATTTTGTTCTGCAACGAGCTATCGGCAAATGAGCAGTAACACGGGTAGGGAATACGGGTTTCGCCCGATGTGATGCGGCCGCACGGCGGCGGTACCGTGAAGCTGGCCGCGCTCGGCCCGCACGGTTTGAGGCTGATGTTGCACACGCCTCATATGACTGGCGACTGGCGACTATGGCGGGCGACGGCGGGAGCCGATCGAGGCAGCGCGCTGATGTCGATTACCGGACCGGCCGCCACGCAGCCGAACGCCGAGCCAGCGGCGTTCCTGCCGCTGCGGCAGGCGGCGAGCGGCAGCGGCGCCGGCGCGTCCTTCGTTGCCAGCCTGCGCGCCCAGGTGCGCGAGCAGGTGACGCAGGCGCTGGCGCAGCAGATTCCAGGCGCGGGACAGGCGCTGATCAACGGCGTACGCGCCCAGGTCTTGCAACAGGCGCTGCAGCCAGGCGCACCGCAGGTCTACACGGGCACGCAGACGGCAAGCGGTCCCTGGGCCGACGTGGCGCGCGGCATCGGCGCTCAGTATCTCTCGCCGCAAGCAGCAGACGTCTTTGCGCGGCAGATGGCGCTGGAGTCGGGCAACTTCGACCCGGACGTGATCGCCGGGCACAAGGTCAGCGCGGCGGGAGCGCAGGGCATCGCGCAGCTCATGCCGGCTTCCTACCCCAACGTCAACCGGCTTGACCCGATCGCCAGCCTCAACGCCGCGGCCGGCACGATGCGCAGCAATCTGCAGCTCTACAGCGGCGATCTGCGCAAGGCGCTTGCCGCCTACAACGCCGGCACCGCCACGGTGAACGAGCTGATCAGCCAGCTGGGCGCCAACTGGGAGCAGGGGCTGCCGCAGGAGACGCAACAGTATCTGCAGATGCTGCTCGGCAGCGCAGCGGGCGCGTGACCAGCATGACCACCGCGTTCCCCGGCTGTTATGATCTTGCAAATGTGCCGGATCGGCCGGAAACGCTAGACTTCTGTAACGTATTCGGGTATACCCGGATTGGCGATTCTGTCGAGTGGTCGCAGCCGCTCGCGGCGCCAGCGATGGCCCAGGAGGGTGAGCATGCCGGGTATCTCTGAACCAGGCTTCGGCGGCAGTCGTTCGCGGAGCGGTGAGCGCCGGCCGGCGCTGAGCATCCGGGTGCTGATCTGCGACGACCACGCGCTGCTGCGCGAGACGCTGCGCCTCTTGCTCGCCGCCCATGCCGAGGTCGCGGTCGTCGGCGAAGCGGCTGACGGCCGCG
>Ga0207416_1003535_pt1 | contig 14792 bp, 13 predicted proteins | sample PaiPotPPM11metaG_FD_184107 | JGI IMG/M metagenome (GOLD analysis project Ga0207416, IMG submission 184107) | Iron sulfur acid spring bacterial and archeal communities from Banff, Canada, to study Microbial Dark Matter (Phase II) - Paint Pots PPM... ...
ACCGTCACCAACGTCTCGACCGCCGGCTTCCCGGCGAGCAAGGAAGGCGATTCACTGATTCGCGCCACGGTCCAATTGCCGCACCCGTGCATCGCCCCGATCGTCTTCGTCACGTCCCCGGGCGGAGCCTGGTTCGCGGCCACCGGCAACTGAGCCCCCACTAGCGGTCTGGCAGGAAGAGGCCTCACTCTTCCTGCCTCGTTATGATGGGCACTCGCCATGAGTGACGTGACTTACGCGCCCGCAGCCAGTCGATACGACCGCATGGCCTACCGCCGGACAGGCCGGAGCGGCCTCAAGCTGCCCGCGGTCTCGCTCGGACTCTGGCAGAACTTCGGCGGCGACCGACCGCTGGAAACCAGCCGAACGATCGTGCGTCGCGCCTTCGATCTCGGCGTCACCCACTTCGACCTGGCCAACAACTACGGGCCGCCCTATGGATCGGCGGAGGAAACCTTCGGGCAGATCCTCTTAAAGGACCTCAAGTCCCATCGAGATGAGTTGGTGATCTCGACTAAGGCCGGCTGGGACATGTGGCCGGGCCCTTACGGCGATCACGCCTCGCGCAAGTACCTGATCGCCAGCCTAGACCAGAGCCTCAACCGGATGGGACTGGAATATGTCGACATCTTTTACTCGCACCGCCCCGACCCGGAAACGCCGCTGGAAGAGACGATGGGCGCGCTCGATACCGCCGTCCGCCAGGGCAAAGCGCTCTACGCCGGCATCTCCTCCTACTCGGCGAAGCGGACCCGCGAGGCAGCCGCGATCCTCAAGCAGATGGGCACGCCGCTGCTGATTCATCAGCCCTCGTACTCTCTGCTGAACCGCTGGATCGAGAAGGACCTGCTCGCCGTCCTCGGTGAGGAAGGAATCGGCAGCATCGTCTTCACGCCGCTCGCCCAGGGTCTGCTGACGGACAAATACTTGAATGGGATTCCGGAAGGCTCGCGCGCCAGCCGTCCCGGCTCGCTCTCACGTGATCAGCTCAACGAGGACACACTGGCCAAGGTGCGCGAGCTTAACGAGATCGCCAAGCGACGGGGTCAGAGCCTGGCGCAGATGGCGCTCGCGTGGACGTTACGCGATCCACGGGTGACCTCGACTCTTGTTGGCGCGAGCAGCATAAAGCAGCTCGAACAGAACATCGGCGCCCTCGACCACCTGGAGTTCTCATCCGAGGAGCTGGCCGAGATCGATCGCTACGCCACGGAGAGCAAGATCAACCTCTGGGCCTCGGCGACCGCCAGCACCTCGTAGCAACGCCGTTTGTGGGACGCAGGCCGCCTAGTGGTACACTGTCACCAATGTCCCACGGAGACGCTACCTACCAGGTCCAGCTAGGCGATCGCGGCCGGCTCGTCCTGCCCGCCGAAATCCGCCGACGCCTGAAGCTGCGACAGGGCGACGAGCTCTTGGTTACGGTTGAGGGGGACGGAAGCCTGCGCCTTGCGAGCGCGCGCCAGGTTGTGCGGGAAACCCGCGGGCTCTACCGTGGGCGTACAGGCAAACGTTCCCTGGTCGATGAACTGATCGCAGAGAGACGAGAGGAAGCCAGGCGCGAGAACTCGGTCGGTTGACCGAACAGTACTCGTACGTACTAGACGCGTCAGCCCTTCTGGCGCACTTGAACGACGAGGCAGGCGCCGACGAGGTCGAGGGGGCCTTGATCCGAGGCGCGGCTATCAGCGCCGTCAACCTCGCAGAGGTCCTCTCGAAACTCGCGCATGTCGACGAGGACCTGGCCAACACCTTTGCGACCCTGCGGCGTCAGGGACTCTTCGGGAATAGAGTCGCCGTCCATCCCTTCACCGAAGAGGACGCAGTTACAATCGCCCGCTTATATCCAAAAACACGGAGTCACGGCCTTTCTCTCGGTGATCGGGCCTGTCTTGCCCTGGCTCTGCGCCTTGGTGTGCCAGCCATGACCGCCGATCGTGCCTGGACGCGGCTTAGGGCCAGCGTCACGATCGATACGATTCGCTAGCCGGCGGCGAGTACGGCCTAGTTCGACGGGACCTGGACGACGCCGGTGAGCTGGAGGATGCCGAACACCATCAGCACCGGCAACGCCACCGTCAGCAACAGTCCCGGGAGAGCCACCACGCCGTAGCCGGCGGCCGAGAACGCGCTTCGAGATTCCGGCAAGCGGCCTGCCAGCACCCTGCCTGGCCGCTCAGCTGCCCCTTGTTGGCCCTGAACTCGCTGATGATCCTCGCGTTGAATGCCTTCATGTCGGACGGCATCTGCGGCGGCGGCCGGCGCGGGGTGTTCTGATCAGTACTCGTGAGTTACGAGCTTAGCGTGTAAATGCATGGCTGCTACCATCCGGGCCATGCCTGGCGTGCGCCACGCAGCCCTGCTCGCCGGGCTCCTATTCATCTCGTGCTCCGGGCCGTCCCTCCCCGGCCAGACCGCGTCACGTCCGCCCGCCACCGCCAGGCCGGAGGTCTCCGTCTCGGCAACGACCAGCCCGTCGCCAGCCGCGTGTGTCCCAAACGACCAGGACAGCTACATCTACAATCCCGATCGGCTCCTGGTAAAGGCCGCCTGCATACGTGTAACCGGCACCGTCGACGGTATCGAGGTCGAGCCGGACGGCGACCGGCACATTCGCCTTCATCTCGACCCGGGCCAGGAAGACCTACTGACTCTCGATAATGCCCTGCTTGGCGGCGATCTTCTCCTGGAGGCGATCTGTTTGAACGTCGGCAGTCAGCGATCCTCCGTCGCCAGTTGTTCCCGCGACCACGATCCGCTGACGAACTTGCCCGCTGTCGGCGCCCACATTACGGCGGAGGGCCGCCACGTGATCGACCAGCACCACGGTTGGGCTGAGCTCCACCCACTCTATCGCTGGACGGCAGACTGAGTCGTCGCAGCGGCTGTGTTTGAATCAGCGCGTGGCTGACGAAAGAAGTGGAGGAAACCGATGCCTGACATGAAACTCGAACTGGTGCCGATCGGCGTCAGCGATGTCGATCGCTCCAAGGACTGGTACGCGAACAAAGCGGGGTTCAAGCTGGAGGTCGATGTCAAGCCAATGCCCGGGATGCGCGTAGTGCAACTGACGCCGCCGGGCTCGGCCTGCTCGATCGTCTTCGGCGACGGGATGGAGGGCATCTCGAAGATCAAGCCGGGATCGATCACCGGCATCCACCTGGTGGTCAAAGACATGAACGAGGCGCGCCAGGCGCTGGTCGATCGCGGCGTGGAGATGGGCGAAGTCATGGAGACAGGCGGCGTCAAGTACTCGGGCTTCAGCGACCCGGACGGCAACGGCTGGCTGCTTCAACAGTGGCCGGAGAGCTACCGCCGCTGACCATTACCGCATGGCAGAGAAACCGCCCTTCAATGGCTGGAATAATCGATTGTCAGGATCCAGACCACGGGGTGCGCATCACCACGCGCCCCACCGGCGTAAGCATCGTTGAATTGGTAATTCACTCGCGACGCGCCACTAATCTCGTAGTGGATTGTTCGAGAGAAGCCTGGCCCTTTTGGTAGCCCCGCTTTCCCTTTCAGGATGGTGGACGAATTCACGGCAGGAGGCTGGCCAGGGGTATATGCCACGTGGTCATAAAACTGTTGCGCGCTCTCAGTTCCAACTCGACTTTCGAGTTGATCCCACAGCTCAGCGTATTGACGGTGAACCAGCACTCGATAAGGAGGCTGGGCCGGGGGAGAACCGCCCGGGCGTCTAGCGGGTTTAAATGGTTGATAAGCGCTGGGCGTCTGAGGGCCTCTTCGCCGCGATCATATCCTTCTCTTTCACGGGCCCGAGCAAAACGCTGCGCCTTGTGGGATCACTCAGGGATTCGGCAGTTGCTTTCCAAGCCCCAAGCGTCTGCTGAATCGACAAAGCATTGTGTTCGCGACTAGCAATCACCAGAGCTGTTCGCATTTCTTTAAGGAATTCGAGCCTGTCTTCAGGGTCAAGGAACCGCACCCAGGTCCATGCACCTAAATCCGCGAGCGAGGGCTCCGTGCCGGGCACGGCAACCGCTTGCTCGAAGATCACGAAAGTAGCGATCGCCTCAGAAAGCTCCTCAAGCGCTGAAACGTAGGCTTCGCGCATCATGACCAGACTAATCCCGTCTTTATCCCGCAACCTCGCCATGCCCTCGCGTGCGTCTTTGAGTACGTCCCGGTACCTTTTCTGGAGGTCGCTTGCCTGGTAAATTTCGGGGGTCTTAAGAGCCATATAGCATCTTATATACGATCGTACTTAGCCTGTCAACCGTCGTATATGAACGTAACAGCGTCGTTACGCAATCCCTTGACCTCAGAGGCCTGAGGCCTGCTCCTCTACTGGCGGACCACGGCCGGCGCACCCTTGCGCAGCACGTACTTCTGGATCTTCCCGGTCGCGGTCTTGGGCAGTTCGGGGACGAAGCTGATCCAGTGCGGAACCTTGAAATGCGCCATCCGGCTGCGGGCGAAGTCACAGATCTCAAGCTCGGTCGCCGAGGCTCCGGGCTTGAGCACCACGAAGGCATGCGGCGCCTCGCCCCATTTCTCGTGCGGCATACCGACCACCGCTACCTCCTGGACGGCGGGATGACGTAACAGCACGCCCTCCACCTCGATCGAGGAGATGTTCTCGCCGCCGCTGATGATGACGTCCTTGATGCGATCACGGATCTCGACGTAGCCGTCCTCGTGGACGACGGCCGCATCTCCAGTGTGGAACCACCCGTTCCTGATTGCCTTCGCCGTTGCCTCCGGGTCGCGATAGTAGCCATCCATGACGGCATTGCCCCGGACCACGATCTCGCCCAGCGTGGCGCCGTCGTGCGCTACCTCCCTCCCCTCCTCGTCGAAGACACGCAGGTCGCCCGAGGTGATCAACTCGACCCCGGTGCGTGCCTTGATCGTCGACTGCTCCTCCCTCCCGAGCCGAGCATGTTCGGGGAGAGGCTCGCAGATGGTGATGAAGGGCGAGGTCTCGGTCAGGCCGTACATCTGGGTGACCTCCCAGCCGAGGTCGACCTCGAGGCGTTCGATGGTTGCGGCCGCGGGCGGCGCCCCGGCGGTCGCGACTCGCACGCCGCTGGGAACCTCACCGCGCACTGACGGCGGCGCGTTGGCGAGCCCGATCAGAACCGTGGGAGCAGCGCACATCCAGTTGGCCCGTTCCTCCCTGACCAGCCTGAAGACCGCCGCCGGCTCGACTTTGGGAAGGCAGACGTGGGTCGCGCCCGCGGCCGTCACCACCCAGACATAGGACCAGCCGTTGGCGTGGAACATGGGTAGCGTCCAGAGGTAGCGGTCGCCGGGATGAAGCGTCAGGTGGATCAGCGTTCCGACGACGTTGATCCAGGCGTTGCGATGGGTGATCATCACGCCTTTGGGCCGGGCCGTGGTGCCGCTGGTGTAGTTGATCGTCAGCAGGTCATGCTCAGTGATCTCGTCCGGCGGCACAAAGTCCGGCTGCTCAGCGGCAAGCGTCTGCTCGTATTCGAGCCAGCCCTCTCGTTTTCCGCGGAGGGCGACGAAATGCTCCACCGACTTCAACTGCGGACGGATGCCATCGACCGCCGCCAGGTAATCAGCGTCGGCACAGACAACGGTGGCGCCTGAGTGCTCGATGATGTAGGCGAAGTCGTCGGCGATCAGCCTGTAGTTGATCGGCACCAGCACCGCGCCCAGCTGCGGCACGGCGTAAAAAGCCTCCAGCTGGGGCAGGATGTTGGGGGCGATGTAGGCGACTCGATCGCCCGGCCCGACTCCCATCCGCTGGAGGGCAGAAGACCAGCGGTCGCAGCGGTCGAAGAGCTGCGCATAGGTCAGCCGGCGATCGCCATCGACCACGGCCTCGCGGCTAGGATAGACGCGGCGGCTACGGCGCATGAATTCCAGAGGGGTGAGCGGAGTCTCCACCTACGGCCAGTCTAAGTCCGATCTGCGAGTCCTTGCCTTCGACGTCTTCGGCACGGTTGTCGACTGGCGCAGCGGCGTGATGCGAGAATTCGCCGCCATCGCCCGCGAACGGAGGTTGACGGTCGATCCTGGGGCAGTCGCCGACGACTGGCGGCGCCGCTACCGGCCGGCGATGGACGAGGTCCGTGAGGGCAGGCGGCCCTGGGCCGTCATGGACGAGCTGCACCGGGGCACATTCCGGGAAGTCATTCGAAAGTTCTCAATGGAGGCCCTGACGGAGAGCGATATCGATCGGCTGGTTCTCGCCTGGCACCACCTGCCGCCCTGGTCGGACGCCTCCGCGGGTCTGAGCGAGATGCGCGATCTCTACATTCTTACCACCCTGTCAAACGGCGGCATGGCGCTGCTGGTCGACCTGGTCCACGGCGGCTACCTTCCCTTCGATTGCGTCCTCTCGACCGAGCTGGTGCGCAGCTACAAGCCTGATCCCCGCGTCTACCAGCTGGTACCGTCGCTGCTCGGCGTCAGAGCGGAACAGGTGATGATGGTGGCGGCCCATGCCGACGACCTCGCGGCCGCCCGCGGCCAGGGTTTGCGCACCGCCTTCGTGCGCCGCCCACAGGAATGGGGCACCGGCAGGGTCAAGGATCCCGACTTCCCGGTCGACATCAACGCCAACGACTTTCACGACCTCGCCGCACAACTCGGCGCCTGACGGCCAGCGCAAGTCAAGCTAAGCGGGAGCGCCTCCGGAGCCGACCAAAGGTGAGAAATCTCGCCGCACATCATCTGCTCGTCCGCCTACCCACATCGGTGTCTGACTCGTAACCTGCAGGCGACCCGTGGCGGTGACGGACAAACTCCCCATGGCGCGGGGCAGCAGATAACCACGCAGCGCCATGCGAGTAAATTCGGACATGCTCGTGTGGCGTCTCGTTGCTTCTTGTTTGAGCAATGCAAATTCCTCAATCGGGAGGCGTAGAGAAAAGACAGTCATGCCCGTGGGACGCGGACTAACCTCTTCGGGTGAAACCATGTCCCACTCCTCGGAGTCGTCGATGTGTGCGTCGTGATAAGCGGCGTCTCGATTCTGATCGTTCATACAAGCCTCCTCCCCGTTACGGGTCGCCACAGCCCAGGAACCGCTGTTCGGGCGACTACGATCTCCAGCGGTACTCCGCCTCTCCCTCTGCCGACAAACTTGAAGTCGCCGGATGCCACCCGCTTGTTGCGATACACCGTAATACGAGAGTAGAGCATAGCATCAACATCCGCTGGATCGAGGCCCGCCACCCGCGAGGTGCTGGACGTTTGATCCGGGGCTATCATCCCATTCGAACTCAACGATCAGCATGACGTCTTCCCTTCAATCCCGTTCCTAGTGTAATATAGTCGTATGACGGAAGTAAGACACGACCCCAGCGAGACGCGGGTGGAGTACGTGATGCTCTGCGACTCGGCCCAGACGACCCTTGAAGGGAAGCTTTATGTACTTGGTGGCGGCTGGACCCAGACGATCCGCTGGGTCGCACCACCTGGAACAACCCATATTCCACCCCCAACACAGTTTGCGATTGCCGCCTCATTCCTGTTCGACTGGAACGACGCGAACCGGCCGATCGGGATCCGGGTCGGTATCGAAGGTCAGGATGAGCATCCACCGCTGTTCGAAGTCCGAGCTCAAATTACGGCCGGTCGTCCGCCACAAACGACTCCAGGCGATCCGTTGCGGGCGCTAATAGCCCTTCCGGTCCTGATAAATTTTCCGGCGTCCGGAGCCTACTGCGTTCGGGCGCAAATGGATGGAGTGCCAACCGCGACTGTAGTGCGATTCACAGTGGTCGACTCGATCATGCCGGCCCCCACTCCAGCCCCCGGGACCTAAGCTCAGTACGACGAGGTCCGCCCCAACGGTCGACTCGCCAAGGACCGACGGAGTGGGCACAGTCGCGCCAAGCGGCGTGCGATGCTAAAGGACATGGCAATGCGCCTGCAGCCCGCATGGGCAGTCCACCTGCGCCCGGGAAGCTCGATCCCCATCGAGGATGAGGCCGCTCGGAAGTACTTACGGCGCGGCAACCTGCCCGAGGCGCTGCTGCGCGGAGGACCACAACCGGCCTTGGTTGCGGGCGATCTGACTCTCTCGCATGACCAGCTGCGAGCCGCAGCGGAGGCCGCAGCCGGCCGGCTCCGAACGCTCGGCGCCAGCCGCGGGATGGTGGTCGCACTCATTGCCGCTAACTGCGCCGACTGGATCATTTCCTACCTCGGGCTGCAGTTGGTAGGGGCCATGGTCGTGGGCATGAACCCTGCCTTCAAGGAAGCGGAGGCCGAGCAGATCCTGAGCGACAGCGGGGCAGCCATGGTCCTGGTAGACGGCGCAACCCAGCCGCTGATCGATTCGCTACGCTCGCGGCTCCCCGCCCTACGCAGCATAGGCCGGATCGAAGATATCGGGCCGACTCACCCCCCACCCCGACCCTCCCCCACAAAAAGGGGGGAGGGAGAAATGCAGTCCGAGGGCATTCATGAGACGGCAGCCCGACCCTCCCCCACAAAAAGGGGGGAGGGAGAAACGACGCCTGCCGAGCTGCGGCCGGAGGATCCAGCGTTGCTCCTCTATACCTCCGGCACGACCGGCCGGCCTAAGGGCGCGCTGCTCGACCATGGCAACCTGCTTGCCCAGGCGCGCGGCGTGGTGGAGGCATGGCGCTGGCGGCCGGAGGACCGGCTGGTGCTGGCTCTGCCGCTCTTTCACGTTCACGGCCTGGCGATCGCGCTGAACGGCTCGCTGGTCGCCGGCGGCTGCGCCCTCCTGACGCCCTTCACCCCGGAGAACGTCATCCGCGAATTGCAGGCAGGCGGCACCATGTTCTTCGGCGTGCCTGCGATGTACCAGCGGCTTGCGGAATACCTGGAGCAGAATCCGGCCGATCTCTCGCACGTTCGCCTCTTCGTCTGCGGCTCCGCCCCCTTGCCCGCGACCCTCTTCGAGCGCTGCGAGCGCCTTCTCGGCCAGGCGCCCCTCGAACGTTATGGCATCACCGAAGGCGGTATCGTCGTCTCGAATCCGTACGACGGGCCTCGCCAGCCGGGCCGGGTCGGCTATCCCCTTCCCGGCGTTGAGGTGCGACTCGGCGAGGCAGACGAGGTGCAGCTGAAGGGCGGGCAGGTCTTCTCCGGCTACTGGCGCGATCCGACTGCGACCGCGGATGTCTTCCAGGACGGCTGGTTTCGTACCGGCGACGTGGGCGAGATTGGCGCCGATGGGACGCTCGCCATCCGGGGACGGTTAAAGGAACTGATCATCTCGGGCGGCTACAACGTCTATCCGCGCGAGGTCGAGATGGTGCTCGAGCAGCATCCGGCCGTAGCCCAGGTGGCGGTGGCGGGGCTGCCATCGGAGCGCTGGGGCGAAGAGGTCACTGCCTTCGTGGTGGCGCGCACCCCGGTCGAGTCGCAGGCGCTGATCGCCTATGCCCGCGAGCGGCTGTCGACCTACAAATGTCCCCGCGAGGTGCGCTTCGTCGAGTCAATCCCACGGAACGCCATGGGCAAGGTCGACCGCTCAAAGCTGCAATAAGGAAAGGAGCCCGACGGGGCTCCCTTCTTTTTAAACCCGACTGGGCTCTGGTACAGCCCCCACACGCTGAGCGGATGGTTGCTCGTCGTACTCGACCGAGATGTCCTGCTTCGAGCGCTCCTTGACCATCGCCGTGGCGATCAGGGAAATGACCGCGCAGATTGCGATGTAGACCGCAATCGCCAGGCTGGTCTTGTAGCCGCCGAACTTGAAGCCGAAATAGGTTGCGCCGCCGTACAACGCGACCGCGATCAGGGGCGCCGGGCCGCCGGCGATCACCGAGGCTAACTGGTACCCGAGCGAGGCGCCACTGTAGCGCAGCCGCCCGGTAAAGCTTTCCGCGATCAGCGCCGCCTGCGGACCGTACTGCATGTCGTGCGGGATCAGCGAGACGAGGATGGCGAGGAAGATCAGGCCGCCGACCTTGGTGTCGAGCAGCCCGAAGTAGACAAATCCCCAGATCCCCATCAGGACGACGCCCGTCATGTACATGCGCTTGCGGCCGATCCGGTCGGAGAGGTAGCCGAAGAACGGGATGCTGAAGAAGGAGACGACCGACGCGGCCAGGACGGCGTAGAGGATGAAGTTGCGCGACTGCTTGAGGATCGCCGTTCCATAGGTGAAGACGTAGGCGGTGAAGATGTAGAAGGGAGCCTGTTCCGAGAGCCGCAGGAAAGCCGACTGCAGGATCTCCTTCCAGTTGCGGCGGACCACCTCCATCACCGGAGCCGGCTCGATCCGCCTCTCCGATAGCAGCTTCTGGAAGAGCGGCGTCTCGAGGACGCGCAGCCGGACGTACAGACCGACGGCGACCAGGACGATGCTGGCGTAGAAAGGCACCCGCCAGCCCCAGTCGGCGAAGCCCTTGGGGCCGGCAATGTTGCTCATGATCAGCAACGCCCCGTTGGCCAAAAAGAGACCGGCCGGGACACCGAACTGCGGCCAGCTGGCAATCAGGCCGCGCCTGCCACCCTTATGGCCCCATTCCATCGAAAGCAGTACCGAGCCACCCCACTCACCGCCGACGCCGAGCCCCTGGACGAATCGAAGGACAACCAGTAGCACGGCGCCCCAGATGCCGATGGTGGCATAGCTGGGAACGAAGCCGATGGCGAAGGTGGCGAGCCCCATCAGCAGCAGGGTGGCGATCAGGGTCGCCTTACGCCCGATCCGGTCGCCGTAGTGGCCGAAGATGGCCGCCCCGATCGGCCGGGAGACGAATCCCACGGCGTAGATCAAAAAGACGTTGAGGGTGGCGACAAGAGCTACGGAGTTGGGAAAGAACAGCTTGCCGAATACGAGGCCGGTCGCCGTGCCGTAGAGAAAGAAGTCGTACCACTCGATGGTGGTACCCACCGTGCTGGCGACAACCGCTCGGCGGAGCTGTTGCCGCTCATCAGCAGTGGCCGCTATAACTGCCATTTATCCGATCACCTCTCAGTTTTGAATTAGTGCCCTAAGCATGCACGCAGTCAGGCGGTTTGTGAAGGGGGCACTCGTGAGTTACAACCTATTGACACGCCAGCAGGGGCACCCGTATCTTTAGCGGAGCCGGCAAAACCCTTGCTACGGGGGAATTGTGCCCGAGGTTACCCGCCGCGACTTCCTGAAGATCGGCGCCGCCGGAACCGGGGCAGTCGGGCTTACCGCCCTCGGCTTCGAGGTGGCCCACGCCGCCCAGGTGAAGCAGAGTTTCCACATCCAGGGCGCCCAGGAATCGCATTCGGTCTGCCCCTACTGCGCCGTCGGCTGCGCCCTGGTCGCCTTTACCAGCGACGACGGCAAGGGCGGCCGGAAGCTGCTCCAGATCGAGGGCAACCCGGACAGCCCGGTCAACGAGGGCCGGCTCTGTCCCAAGGGCGCCTCCGCGATGCAGCTCGCCACCAGCGCCCGGCGGGTGGAAAGCCCGATGTACCGCGCCCCCGGCTCCGATCACTGGCAGTCGATCAGCTGGGACGACATGCTCAACAAGCTCGCCCAACGGGTCAAGGACGCCCGCGACTCAACCTTCGTCGCCCAGGACGCTTCGGGGAACACCGTCAACCGCACCGAGGGGATGGCCTTCGCCGGTGGCGCCGCCTTCAGCAGCGAAGAGGGCTACTTCGCGACCAAGGTGATGCGCGGCCTCGGCCTGGTGCATCTAGAACAACAGGCAAGAGTTTGACACGGCCCCACAGTGGTCAGTTTGGCCGCAACGTTCGGAAGGGGGGCAATGACCAACCACTGGCGCGACATCAAGAACACCGACCTGATCCTGATCAACGGCGCCAACCCGGCCGAGGCGCACCCGGTCGGATTCCAGTGGTTCCTTAAGGCCAAGAACGACCCCAGCCGCGGGCCCGGATCGGGCGGCGGCGCCAAAATCATCCACGCCGACCCGCGCTTCACCCGCACCTCGGCCATGGCCGACATCTACACCCGCATCCGCACCGGCACCGACGTGGCCTACTTCGGCGGGCTGATCAACTATGTGCTGCAGAACAACCTCTTCCACGACGAGTACGTGCGCAACTACACCAACGCCTCCTTCCTGATCAAGAACGAGTTCGCCTTCACGGATGGGCTCTTTTCCGGCTACGACGCCAGCGGCCGCAAGTACGACACCAGCAGCTGGGCCTACCAGGGTGACGACACCGCCAACGCCGCCGAAACCAAGACGCAGCAGGAGATCCAGGCGATGGGCCAGGCGCCCCCCACCGGTGCGGGATTCAGCTTTGCCAAGCGCGACATGACGCTGCAGGACCCCCAGACGGTCTTCCAGCTGATGAAGAAGCACTACTCCCGATACACACCCGAGATGGTGTCCCGCATCACCGGCATCCCGCAGGACCAGTTCCTGCGGATCGCCCAGCTGGTCGGCGAGATGGGCCGGCCGGACAAGGTGATGACGATCGTCTACGCGGTCGGGCTAACCCAGCACACCACCGGCGGACAGTTGATCCGCTCCGGGGCCGTTCTCCAGCTGCTGCTCGGCAACATGGGCCGTCCGGGCGGCGGCATGAACGCCGAGCGCGGCCACGCCAACATCCAGGGCAATACCGACCACGCCATCTCCTGGGAGATCCTGCCCGGTTACTTGCGCATCCCAGGGCCCGGCCAGAAGAACCTCGACGACTACGTCAAGATCAACGCCTCGAAGAAAAATGATCCGCGCTCCTGGAACTTCTTCGGTACCAACTACCGCAATTTCATGGTCAGCCTGCTCAAGAGCTGGTACGGCGACGCAGCCAAGAAGGAGAACGAGTTCGCCTTCGACTTCATCCCCAAGCCGGCCAAGAACTCATCGTGGATGTCGATCTACGACCAGGCGCTGAAGGGCCAGATGCAGGGCCTGATCCTGAGCGGGATGACCGCCACCAGCATCGGTCCCGACTCGAACCGCGTGATGCAGGCGCTAGGCAACCTCAAGTGGCTGGTGGTGATGGATCCCCTCCCCACCACCAGCTCTGAATTCTGGCGCGCGCCGGGCGTCAACTCGAACTCGGTGAAGACCGAGGTCTTCATGGTGCCCACCACCCACTGGATCGAAAAGGACGGCTCCTTCGTCAACAGCGGTCGCTGGGCCCAGTGGAAGGACCAGGTGATCCCGCCGCAGGGCAACGCGCGGCACGACCACTGGATCCTCGCCGACCTTTTCGATCGGGTCAAGAAGCTCTACCAGCAGCAGGGCGGCAAGTTCCCGGATCCGCTGATGGCGCTGACAGTCAATCACTACGCCGATCCTGTAAAGCCGACCCTCGATGAGCTCGCCCAGGAGATCAATGGCTTCGACCTGACGACCGGCAAGCGCATGGCCACCTTCGCCGCCCTGAAGAGCGATGGCACCACCACCGCCGGCGACTGGCTCTATACGGCCAGCTACCCGGCCAGCGGCAACCTGATGAAGCGCCGCAGCGGCATCCAGGATCCAACGGCGAACGATCCCACCGGGATGGGCTTCTATCCCAACTGGGCCTGGTCCTGGCCGGTCAACCGGAGAGTTCTCTACAACCGGGCCTCGGCCGATGTCGCCGGCAACCCCTGGGATCCGACCCGGGTGGGCATCAAGTGGAATGGCTCCAAATGGGTCGGGGACGTGCCCGACTACCCGCCGACCATGAGCCCCTCCGATCCGAAGTCGTGGCTCCCCTTCATCATGAACGGCGAGGGGGTTGGGCGCCTCTTCTCCAGCTCGATGGTCGACGGCCCGCTGCCCGAGCACTACGAGCCGATGGAGAGCCCGATCAAGAACCCGCTTCATCCCGGTCAGTCGGAGTCGCCGGTCGCCTTTTTCTTTTCGGGAGGCGACAAGTTCGGCAAGGTCAAAGACAGCTTCGGCACCGCTGCCGACTATCCGTATATCGCGACCAGCTACCGGCTCACCGAGCACGAGCACTACGTCACCCAGCACGTCCCCTTGCTGGCCGGGCTCCAGCCCTTCCCCTTCGTCGAGATCCCCGAGGAGCTCGCTCAGCAGAAAGGGATCTCGAGCGGTGACCGGGTGCGCGTGCGCTCCAAGCGCGGCAAGATCGAGGTGCTGGCCCTGGTGACCAAGCGGCTGGCGGCCAGCACCATCGACGGCAACAAGGTCTTCACCATCGGCATCCCGATCCACTGGGGCTTTGTCGGGGTGTCGGCAGAGGCGGACCCGAGCAAGGGCGCCAACTGGCTGGCCAACGCGCTCACACCGTTCGTGGGCGATGCCAATGCCTACACCCCGGAGACCAAGGCCTTCCTCGTCAACCTGGAGAAGATCTGATGCAGATCCTGCAGGCAGCCGTCGCACAGAGCGCCAATCCCTGGCCGCTGCGCCGTGAGCGGGCGGTCGAGCTGGCTTCGCGTTACCCGCACGCAACTGAGATGCTGCGCCTCTACCAGGCGCTGGTTCCCGTCCAGGAGGCGGTTTATCTCGAGTTTCGGTCGACCGCTGGTAGGTTCGAGGACATTCCGGATTTCGCGGTGGAACGCGTGCTGCCGGCGATCGTGGATGCGACCGTCTCCAGCGGGCCAACGCGGCTGCGGGACGGCGCCATCACCGTCTTTTGCAGCGCCGACCTCAAGGGACTGGTCCGCCGCTGGCTCGACCAGCAGCCCCTGACGCCCTTCGAGACCTACCTGGCTCGGGCCAGCGCCTCTCCCCTGCTCGAAGCCTTATCTCCCTCCCCCCTTTTTGTGGGGGAGGGTCGGGGTGGGGGGTCAAATCGCTGCCCCAGCTGCTGCGGCCTCCCTCAGCTCTCCTATTTCGCCGTCTCCGGCGAGGCGCTGGTCAGCGGCCCGCGCTATCTCCTCTGCTCCCGCTGCGCTAGCAGCTGGATCTTCTCCCGGATGACCTGCGCCTCGTGTGGCG
>Ga0207416_1003536_pt1 | contig 14791 bp, 14 predicted proteins | sample PaiPotPPM11metaG_FD_184107 | JGI IMG/M metagenome (GOLD analysis project Ga0207416, IMG submission 184107) | Iron sulfur acid spring bacterial and archeal communities from Banff, Canada, to study Microbial Dark Matter (Phase II) - Paint Pots PPM... ...
TCTCCACCCTGGACTTCCGGACCGGGCGGCCTACCCACCGCCGCTACAGCCGGGCGAAGGTCATCGACATGATCTTCTTCATCGAGGGCGATCCCTCAAGGACGTCACCGGGATCCTGACCTCAGTCACCCGTTGCGACATTTGGCCGACAAGGCAAAGTCCGGCGGCCTCAGAGCCGACCGGGAGTCTCGGTGCGCCTGATCTTGTCCCGGCACTCGTCTACCCGGGATCGCGTCCGTGCTGGTTGCCGGCGACGATGTCGCGGTCAGCGTTGCCTGCTCATCCGGCCGCAGGGCGGCTGCCAACGCGTGACGGAGCCGGGAAAGCCGGGCGTGCCGGCGACGGTATCGGGGACCTCCATGTAGATACCGCCGGACAGGCGGCCGAGGCGAAACGTCAAGCAGAGCATCCGTACCATCACAGGCCCGCGATACTGCCCTGCAACAACTACCACGGCCATATTCGCAGACCAGCAACCTATGCCTCGTTTGGGAACCCCACAGGGTGGGCGCGGTGTTGGCCGACGCGCACGATGCGGCCGTCAGGATCGTGCACTTCGATCGTCGCGGTTGGCCCGTCAGCTGTGGTGGTGTCGAGGCCCAGCCTGCGTGCCGCTGCGGAAACGCTGTCGACTGTGATGTGGACCGTGACAGACAAGGCGTCGATCGGAGTGTCCGTAGCGTGCTGGTGAAGTAGCAGCCAAGGGGTGATCTCTACGGTGTCGCCCCGCAACGGGATGTCGTGGCCGGTGAGTTGGGCGTAGAAAGCCGCGGACCGGGCTAGGCTGCGAGCCGCGAGGCTGACCCCAGCTTCGTACTGCCGGGAGGGCTGGGCTGCTCTCTGTGCTGAGGGCGTCGTGCTTGCGGTGGCGTTTGTGGAGGGTTCGCGCTCGTCGCCGGACTGCCCGAGTGCGGGTACGGGCTGCTGTGGCGGCGGCGGTGATGCCGAGACAGGGTACGTGTGAGTGACGCCCTCAGACGTAGCTGTCAGCCGGGGGCTGGTTCGTCGCCAGGCCAAGGCGGTGCCCGGCCAGGGACGCGGCCCGTGCCTGCCGCTCGCCGGCCTGGCCCCAGGCCAGCAGCCGGGCCGCCCGCTCCGCCGAGGTCATGAGCCGCCGGTAGGTGTAACCGCTGTCCGGGTCAGGCGCGGCCGGGTCGACGGCCTCGATCATTCCGAACAGGCGGACCTGGAGGTAGGGGCCAGCGGCTAGCGGGTCGCCGGTAACGACCTGGTGGCCGAGGAAGGCCACGCTGTCCCGGACGACCCGGACCTGGCTCTCTTCCTCGCATTCGCGCAGCAAGGTGGCAATCCAGTCTTCGTCCGTGCTGTCGCACTTTCCCCCGGGGAGCAGGAACTTCTGCTCGTGGACCCGGTCCTGCAGCAGGAAACGCCCTGTCTCGTCGGCGAGCCAGCCGTGCACTTGCCGGACCGGGAGTCCGGCGGGAGCGGGCTTCTCGTGCCAGTCGAACTCCGTCATTTCATCACCGTGTTGATCCCGTTCGCCACGCGGCCGGCGCAGCCCATGTACTGCCTTTTCACCCCGGCGGTCGAGGACCCCTGCTTCTCCTGGCCCGTCTCGTCCAGCGCCCCGACCGTCATCCGGCGGCGCCGGGACCGGCGGGCCGCGGCGTCCAGCCCGGCCGCCGCGTACTTCCTGACCTGGCTCATCGCCGCGGCCTCGTCCCACGAGGCCCGGTTCAGCAGCCGCTGCATCCTGGCCGGCGACAAGTCGCCCGCCTGCTCCGCGATCGTCCAGCCGTTCCGCGACGGCAAGTCGCTCACCAGCGCGTTCACGTACTTCCCTGCCTGCAGCCAGGTCTGTGTCCGGGCGAAGCACGACCGGAGCAGCCCTATCAGGGCAGACCTCTCCCGCACCGCACGCCGCGCCCCTATCCTGGCAACAGCAGCCGCCTTGTCTTCATTTGTCAGCACAAACACATGATCCCGAGGCGGCTGCCCTTATCTCACCGGAATCTCCGGAACCCCCACGTCACAGCAGCTCAGTCACCGACTGGACGCTGCCGTACTAGGGCCGTGGACGTCCGCGCAAGTGCGCCGACGTTCGAACTAGCGTTCAGCATAATTCCTCAGGCCGGTCTACTATCGAAATCAGAGAGCACCAGACGCGTGCATCACGAACGAAGACCGTGGCCCGCACGCTGCACGAGCTGGCGGTGATCTTGGCCGGTCAGGCAGAGCCCCTGCGAGAGCTGCTGCGTACGGCTCCGCCGCGGGCTGCCCGGTTCAGCGCGGTTATCGACTTCCCCGGCTACACCCCAGCGCAACTCGCCGCGGTCTTCGGTTTCCTGGCCGACGGGGCAGGCTTGTCGCTGACACGCGAGGCCGAATGCAAGGCCGCGACCGTCCTGGCCTAGGCCGAAGGCGACCATGCATCCGGTAACGTGCGCCTGGCTGTCCGGCTGCTGAACCAGGCCCTCGCCGCACAGGCCCGCCGCGTGACTGCCTCCCCAGGAGCGCAGCACCCGGCCGCGCTGAGCACGGTGGTCGAAGAGGACATCCCCGAGTACCTCGACCACGACGATGCGACTTCCGACGAAAGAGGCTGGTCGGGCCAGTATCTGTAGACCTTCCGCTTAACCGTAAGGGCCAGAGCCTGAACACGCGACCTACCGCCTGGAAGGTCGTTTGAGGCGCGGTGGCCGACTGCCCCCGGCCCATAGCCCATGCGGGCCGAGCGCTTGGAGGTATGCGCTATGTGCTTCCCCCAGCCTGACCTGTACTCGCTACAGCGCCCTCTTCCGGGCTTCCCAACCGATCACCTATCGTTAGTTTATGTTGCACAAAGTATCCGACGGGGTGTACTGGGTCGAGGACGCCGACGGCATGCCTATGGCGCTGGTAACCGCGCTTGACGACGGGACACCGCTGAAGGCCGCCGAGCCCTGGTGGGCGGCCAGCCGCAGGCTGCTGGACGTGGACTGGCCGGAACAGGCGAAGTCCCTTGTTCTCGCTAGAACGCTGTTTCGTATCATTGCCGCATGGTGGAGCGTGGTACAGAGGGATACGTGCCGCCGGGGTGGCCTGACGCAGTCGCCCCACCAGGCAGCGAGGACTGGGAGACCAGTGCCACAGCCTTCCCTGGCAAGTTCATCTGTTCAGCGACCCGGTGTTTGTGGTGCTGTACTGTACGTTCCCGCCGACCGACGGAAGGTGTTCTGACCAACGCTGGTAACCCTGGTGCGGCCTCGTCCCGCACCCGGCTTCTCTTCTTCGGACCCTGCGGGTGGGGTGTGCATGGCGTCCGCATCTCGAATCCAAGCAAGTAATGGCTTCCGATCTTCCCTGAAAGCCTGGAAGGATGCCTACACCGAGGCCAAGCGGAGGGACGGTCAGTGAACAGCGATGTGGACGGTCCGGATGGGGAGGCTGAGCGCCGTATCGCCCACGTCTCACTAACACACGGCAGTCGTCTGGATCTGGCGCATCTCGGCTTGACCGCGGTCCCGGATTCGATCGGGCAGCTCACCGCCCTGACCGAACTCGACCTCAACGGCAACCAGCTGACCGCGGTCCCGGATTGGATCGGGCAGCTCACCGCCCTGATCGGGTTCTTCTTCTCTCGCAACCGGCTGACCGCGGTCCCGGATTCGATCGGGCAGCTCACCGCCCTAACCGTGCTCTACCTTTCCGGCAACCAGCTGACCGCGGTCCCGGATTCGATCGGGCAGCTCACCGCCCTAACCGAACTCCACTTTTCTGGCAACCGGCTGACCGCGGTCCCGGACTGGATCGGGCAGCTCACCGCCCTAACCGAACTCGACCTCTCCGGCAACCAGCTGACCGCGGTCCCGGATTCGATCGGGCAGCTCACCGCCCTAACCGAACTCGACCTCTCCGGCAACCAGCTGACCGCGGTCCCGGATTCGATCGGGCAGCTCACCGCCCTAACCAAACTCGACCTCTCCGGCAACCAGCATCTGTTCAGTCCGCCGCGCGAGGTGCAGGCTCTGGGCACTCCGGCGATGCTGGCGTTCCTGCGGGCGCTGGGTGAGTCGCCCGTTGAGCGCTGGCGCTCGAAGGTCCTCATCGTAGGCGAGGCGACAGTGGGCAAGACCTCGCTGGCCAAGCAGCTGCTCGGTGAACCGTTCGACCCCGATGAGCGGCAAACCCATGGCCTGCGTGTCCGTTCCCTGCCCCTGTCTCACCCCAGCCGCCCGGGAGTCACGATGAACCTGGACGTGTGGGACTTCGGCGGCCAGCTGGAATACCGGGCCACCCAGCGCTTCTACCTGACCGACCGCTCCCTGTTCCTGCTGATCTGGAACTCCCGCGCCCGCGCTGGCGACGGGAAGGTTACCGCCTGGCTCGACGTCATCACCGCCCGCGCCCCTGGCGCCCCGATCCTGCTGGTCGCCACCCACGGCGACGAAAACTCCCCGGCCACGCTCCCGCATGACCTGCCCGACCGCTACCCGGGCATCGCCGAAGTCTGCACCGTTGACTCCCGCACAGGGCTCGGCATCGACCAACTGCACAGTGCCATTGCCCGCCACGCCGCCGCCCTGCCGCTCATGGGCGCCCGGTGGCCCGCCGCTTGGGACACCGCCGCCCACGCCCTCGACGAACTGACCGAACTGACCGTCACCACCAGCCGCGCCTTCCGCCGCTTGGCCCAGGCCGGCGCCCGCGACCCCGACACTCAGCAGGCGATCGCCCGGATGCTCCACGATCTTGGCCAGATCGCCTACTTCGCCGATATTCCCGACCTCGCCACGAAGATCATTCTGAAACCGGAATGGCTCGACGCCCGTATCACCCAGGTCATCGACAGCCAACCTGTCACCGACGCCGGCGGGGTGCTGTCCCGGGCCGAGCGTGCCCGGCTGTGGGGTGATCTGGCCGACGCCGAGGACGACCCTGGCCTGCCCGACCGGCTGATCCGCATGATGGAGGCCTTCGACCTGGCCTACCGCGTCGGCGACCTGGACGACAGCGCGGACGTCGCGCTCGTCGTCGACCGCCTACCCGACGCCCCCCCGTCCGACGCCGGCCGCCTCTGGGACCAGGCGAGCGGCACGCCCGGCACGCGCGAGATCTCGATCACCTACAAGCTCGCCTCCCGTCAGGCGGGCATCCCCACCTGGTTCATCGCCCGTGAGCACCGCTATACCACCGGGCTGCACTGGCGGTACGGCGTCCTGCTGCACGACCGTGACCCCGGCACGCCGGCCTGGGCCCTGCTGACCGACGACGGACGCGAGCAGCCCACCATCACCCTGCGCGTGGCCGGCGCCTACCCGGTGCGCTTCCTGTCCGTGCTTACCGAGGCCTTCGACACCATCATCCAAGCTCGCTACCCCGGCCTGGTCGAAGAGCGCCTGGTCCCCTGCGCCTGCCAGAACGAAGACGGCGGCACCTGCCCCCACGCCTTCACCCTCGAAGACCTCATGGCCGAGGCCACCGCCGACGAGCCCGATGCCGACCACAAGGTCCGCTGCCCCAAGAGCCGACGCAAGATAGAGGCCGCACTCATGCTCGATGGGCTGCGCGGCACCGGGCTGACCGCGCAACTGGACGCCATCCACCGCACACTCGACGTCCAGGCCGGCACCCTCAGCGCGATCGACGCCCGCCAGCAGGCCGAGCTCAACGGCATCCGTGCCCTGCTCGAAGACCGCGCCAACGCCGGCGTGCACTGCCCGGCCCTGTTCAGCATCCGGCAGACCAAGGGCCGCCTGCACCAAGCGCAGGTCACGGTGACCCTGTGGTGCGAATGGCCCTCCGGCCCGCACCCCCTCGAAGGCGAAGACGGCAGCTACACCATCACCAAGATGCCCGACGCGCTCATCCGCTACCTGCCCTACCTGCGCTACCTGATCACCGCGCTCGGCCTGGCCGCGCCCGCGCTCGGCAGCGCAGGCGTTGAGCTGAGCCATCAGGTCAAGGACCAGATCGAGGCCGCTGCCCGGACCCTGGAGCTCATCGAGAAGCAGGCCAGGACCGCCGCACTCATCCCCAGACAGGACACGCCGTCCCCGTCCGAGCGCACGGTCCGCGCCGAGACCGGCGCGGATTTCCGCGCCCTGCGCGACATGCTCCGCGCCCTCGACCCGGACAACGAGAAGAACTGGGGCAGTCTGTCTCCCGTTACCCGCCCCGAAGACCTCCGCACCATCTACCTGTGCCCACGCCACATCCACGACTTCAACTACCCGTACGTGACATTCAGCCCCACCTCCTGACGCTGTCGGCCATCACCAAACCTCCCCCGCCACTTGAACTTACTCAATCATCAGGGAAGTCGAGTGGTTGCTTGACCTCATCCCCAAGTACCGGCTGCACTCCACGGTGCGGCGGTTTATGCGGACGCGAAGAGGCTGAACTTGCCTTTCACCTGCGTATCTGCGTTGTGGACGGTGTCTTTGGAGTCAGGCCAGCCCGGGCTAGTGCGCTTTCGGTCGGGGTGCGTCAGGCACAGCCGCCGTGGCAAGATTGCGCCGTGCTCGCCGGCCGGCCCTTCCTCGTGTGCGCTGGCGGGCCATTGCCATGACCGGAATGGAAGCTTCGGCATCTCCCCCTCCCTTGCCGCGCTGGTTCGGACCCAGAGCCAGCCCAGATGATCCGGCCGTCTCGGCCCTGATCGCCGACGTCGCGCGAGGGGCCGGATGGGCAGACATCGGCGGTGAGTTCAACCTCAACGTGCGGATAGACGCTGAGCCGCCGCTTGTCCTCCGGGTTCACAGGCCCTGGGTTCGCCGCGGGCGGGTAGCGGGACTGCGGCGCCTGCGGGAGCGGCTCCAGCGGACGCAAGTCCGCGTCGCCCGGCCGATCCGGATTTCCGGCGGCGACCTCCTTAGGGTCGCTGATCGCTGGGCGGAGATTGAGGAGTTCATCGAGCACGTCCAGCCGCCGGCGGGCGAGGACTCCTGCGTCCGCCTGTTCGAGGAGCTCGGACGTGTTCACGCTGCGCTCAAAGCAGTCTGGGAGCCCGGTCCGCCCGAACCCCTCGACGACCACAGGACATTCGGGCAGCTGCGTTACTCGGCCGGCTTCACACGCCGCAGGCTCGGACCCCGCAGCGAGCCGGTCGTGCGCCGGATGCGCCACCTGACTGGCGAGCTCTCCAGGCTCGGGAAGGAGGTCGAACTGCCATGCGCTCCGATCCACGGGGACTACAAACTGGGCAACGCGGGAGAACTGCCAGACGGCTCATGGGCCACCTTCGACCTGGATTTCGCGAGGGTCAGGGAGCGGCTGTACGACATCGCGGCCAGCCTGAACCACGTCGCACAGAGCGGCGCACTGCCCGAGCCGCGACGACTGCTCGACGCCTACCAAGGCACGGCTCCGGAACCGCTGACTCGCGACGAGCACCGCTGGCTCCCCGGGGCTCTGGCCCTCATACCCTTGCACTGGGCTGCCACCGCAGGACTCGTGGGCGACGGCATCCGCGAGGCGGAGAGCGCAATGACCGCCGCCGAGGCCTGGTGGTCGCGCCGGGGCGAACTGTCGTCGTAGTCCGGCGGACGCAGACCATCCGGGAGATGGACGCCGGTCCTCTCGACCAGATGTGACCGGCGTTACTGTTCACCCGGGCTGAAAAGACCCTCGCCGTCGGTGATGCCGAGTAGGAACCTGAACCGGGCGAAGTCGCCGCGGAGTTCTGCGGGGCCGTAGGCGGGGCTGCCTATGAACCGGGCCAGGGAGGCTGTGAGGTTGTCAGCGTCGGACCGCAGCCAGTCGTCGATGAGCTGCAGCAGTTCGGCGAGCTCGATCGCGTCGGCAGCCTCCAGGCTGATGGCGGGCATGGCGTTTCTCCGATCTGGTCAGCCGCCCGGGTTCGGTGCGAGGGCGCGGAGCCGGCGGATTTCCCCGTGGGCGGCTTCGAGGCGGCGCCTGAGGTCGGCGTTGTCCTCGCGGAGCTGTTTTCCGCGGGCCTGGGATACTTCGAGGCGCCGGCGCAGCGATTCGTCGCTGGCCGCGGCCGGCGGCGCGGTGCGGCCGGGCGCGGGGCGGCGCTTCATGAGTTCGGCGATGGCGGCGCGGAGGTCGTCCTGGGTGTAGAGCCAGGATCGGGAGACCCCGGCTGCTGCGGCGATGCCGGAGACGGTGACGGCGGTTCCGCGGCCGGCGGCGGTGTCGATGGCGCGGGCGGCGCGGTCGCGGGCCTGGTCGTGCCGGCGGCGGGATGCCTCGGTGAGGTAGCGGGAGTTGTCAGCCGGCGGCATCGAGGACGGTGACCTTTCCGCCGGAGACGACCTCGCCGGGCCCGGCCTGTTCCAGGGCGGTGATGATCTTGTCGAGCCTGCCGAGGGTGCGGGTGTTCTTCTCGGCGACGCGGGAGAGGCCCCCGTGGCCGGCCTGGTCGATCATCTGGCGGGTTTCCTCGCGCTGCTGGCGGTGCTGTGCGAGGAAGTCCGGGGTGGTGATGAAGAAGCGGCAGTCCAGGCAGGGGTTGGCGTACTCGCAGTCGGTCTGGACCGGGGCTCCGCAGTAGCCGTTGGGCACGGTGACCTTGGCCCGGACCATGCTCAGGCGCATCCACTGGGCGGTGGCGAGGGGGTGGCCGTCGGGGAGGTCGGCCGGGTTCCCGTCGGCGTTGACCTTCAGCGCGCTTTCCCAGTGCCTGCGGACGGTGTCGAGGTGCAGCCGGGCGTAGACGGCGGTCATCTCGGGCGACATGTGGTCCAGGAGCTGCTGCACGATGTGCTGGGGGACGTCCGCGTTGATCAGCCTGGTCGCCACCGTGTGCCGGAACTGGTGGGAGGTGACATTCGCCGGGATGCCGTGCTCGTCGGCGAGCTCGACTCGTTTCAGCCAGGCCGCCAGTTCCGCGCGGAACTGCCCGTCGCTGGTGTGCTTGCGGCCGTCGAGGTTCGCCTGGCGGGCGGGGAACAGCCAGGGGCTTTCGGGGTAGGCGGCGCGGACGCGCTGCTGCTGCCCGGCGATCACGTCGGCGAGGGACTCGCTGATGGGGAAGAACGCGGCCCGGTCGTTCATCTTCCGGTTGAGCCAGGCCAGGTAGGGGGCGCCGGCGCTGTCGCGGGTGACGCAGTCCAGCGGCAGGGTCCGGGCGTCCTTCAGCCGTAGTCCGCAGGCGATGAGGATCTGCACCAGGACCCGGCCGAGTCGGAGGGGAACCGGGCCAGGGCCTCGGGAGTCTCCATCTGGCGCATGAGGAACTCGGGAATCCACCGGGGGTTGCGGGGCGCCTTGCGCGGCGTGTCGCCGTGGTAGATCAGGGCGCCCGGCGGCAGGGGCGGCTCCCACTCGTGGCGGCGGGCGTCTTTCAGGAAAACGCCAACCGAGATGATCAGCTGGGTCCTGCTCGGGTGCGGGCGCTGCACGCTCAGCGCGGCCAGCCATCCTTCCAACTGCTCGCGGGTCAGCGCGCCGGGTCCGGCCGAGGCCGGCAGGTGGCGGGCCAGCGAGATGCAGGCGCGCAGGTCCCGGCGGACCGTCCCGGCGGCGATTCCGCAGCTCAGCCGCCACCGGCACCACCGCTTGGTCAAGTCCCGCAGCCACGGCTGCGGGACAGGGTCGAACTCCAGGTAGCGGATTCCCTCCTCGGTGACGCCCAGCAGCCGCAGGTCCCATGTCCCGCGAGGGTACTGGTCGGCCCACGGGTCGTCGGCGGCCAGGAGCAGGTGCAGGCGCAGCCGCGTGTCGAGGATGAACGCCTTGCCCAGGGCCGAGACCGACGTGTCGCGCCCCTTGAGGCTGTCCTGCCACTGCTCACGGGTCAGGTCGAGCAGGCTGGAAACCCCGGATTCCCGGACCAGGGTCACGGCCCTGGCGACACCGGGGACGGGAGTCCGCTTGGTCCCCTCGTCGTGGCGGCACTGAAGGCCGAACTGCAGCTCGAGGCGCAGGTTCCTGGGCAGGCCCCCGAACCCGACCCGGGGGTCGCCGCAGTGCGCCAGCTCCACGAGCCAGTCCGCGACCGCGGGCCGCCCGGCGATCCTCCACTGGTAGTCGTGGCCGAGGCAGAACACGACCGATGGCCCGTCGGTCCACCGCTGGCAGTCCGACCTGGCGCACTCGCGCTCGGCCGGCACGCGCTGCGGCGGGACGTAGACGGTCCGCCCGATCCAGGCGCCGAGGTCCGGGCTGCCCGCGTACCGCCAGGCCCGGCCGTGCCGGTGGCAGAGGCCGCGGGCCTTGTGCGCCCGCTCGCACCCGCTGATCTCGCAGGCCCGGACGGCCAGGCGGCGGGCGGCCGCAGCCTCTTCTTCCTCGCACCAGCGCTCCAGCTCAGGTCGGCCCAGCCTCAGCCAGCGCCCGTAGTGCCGCCGGCACAGCTGCTTGCTGGCCGCGGTGCCCATCGCGGTCGGGCACGAGGGAATTCGGCACAAGCCGCGGAAGAACACCGGGCTGTCCCGGGGCGGGAAGAACACCTCGCCGCGGAACTCGGGCCGCACCGCCTCCATCAGGCGGGCCAGCAGCCCGGCCTCGGCCGGGCTCCCGCTGCGCTGCTCGCTCTTCACGGCCGGGCCGGCCTTCCACCCAGCAGCCCCGCAGCCGCCAGGACCTCCCGGTGGTCTTCCGCGGTCAGGTGGCTGTAGGTCTCCGTCGTGGTCTGCGAGCTCGAGTGCCCGAGCAGCTCGGCGACGACCGCGGCCGGGACCCCGGCCCGCAGCAGCCTGGTCGCGTAACTGTGCCGGTAGGCGTGGGCGTGGAGGTGGCCGATCCCCGTGCGCTGCCGCAGGCGACTGAACAGCTTCCCGGCGCCGTGCCGCGTCATCGGCCCGCCGCGGGTCGGTCCCGACAGGGTGACGAGCACGTAATCGCAGTCCAGCATGCCGTACTCAAGCTCCATGTAGTCGGCATAGAGATCGAGCACGACGTCCCGGACCGGCACGGCCCGCTCCTTCATCCGCTTGACCCGTGCCTCGTTGGCGTTGTCGTCGCGGGGAACCACACGCACCTCGGCACGGCGCAGGCTCAGGTCCTCGTGCCGCAGCCCCAGCGCCTCGCCGATCCGCAGCCCCGCCTCGTCCAGCAGACTCACCAGGAACCGGTCCCGCGCCCGCGAACACGCCGCCATCGCCAGCCCGGCCTCCTCCGGGGTCAGGGGCTTCGGGACCTTGCGCCGCGCGGTGATCCGCAGCGGGCTGAAGGAATCCGGCGCCGCCCGCCTGGTATGCGCCAGCATCGGGACGTACGAGCCCGTCGGCCGGGCGCCGATCAACTCACCGAGCACCGCTGGCACCAGGGGATCGCGCCTGGCGTGGAACCGGTAGAACCCGGCCAGCGCCGCCCGCTTACGCAGCAGCGTGCTGTTCTCCACCGCCTGCGCGGCACCCGGCAGCACGAACACGCCCGGCGCCCTGGCCGGCGGCGAGCGCCGCAGCCAGTCGAAAAAATGGGAAACCTGCTCCAGGGACACCGACCGCCAGTCCAGCCCGGCCTGCCCAGCCCAGGTGAAGAAGTCCCGCAGGTCGTGCGCGTACGCCTGAACCGTGTTCGGCGACGCGGACACCTGCAGGTAAGCGAGGTACGCCTCCACCGGGCCGACCGGCAGGGCATCATCGCCCAGCAGCGTGTACGAGACCCGGCCCGTGCCAGGCAGCCGCAGCCGCTGCACCACGAGCGGCATCCGCCACCCCAATCGCTCGACCAGCACCTTCAAGCAAGCCGAGCATGTCTAACACGCTAAGTGACCGACTCGCAACTGATTCCACACGATCCGCCACACCAGCACCAGGCGGGCTAACAGCGCCGACGGGCAGATCAACCCGTCAGGACTCCACATGGACAGCAAGCCGCATGGTGTCCACGTGGCGGAAAAAGCGCTGATGAGGCTCCCACTCAGACGCCAAGGACAGTGCAATTCGCGGTCTCCATAAACCGTCGCACCGTGGAGTGCAGCCGGTACTCGGGGATGAGGTCAAGCAACCACTCCACTTCCCTGATGATTCAGCGTGTTCAAGCCTTGGAAGGGGCACGTGGAGGGCGATTGGCGTGTGGTGGGTGTGCCCGGTCGATCCGTGCAGTAACGGGCCCATTCGAGCTTCCCTGGCAGGAAGAGCCCCCGGCATGAGCCACTCAGAGGGATGATCACTTAGACGTCGGCGACGATAGGCATGGTTGTGGATGTCATAGACGGCGGAAAGTCCGGCAGGCGGAGCGCCATATCGCGGACATCGCGCCAGTGACCGGCAGCTGACTGGACCTGCGGGATCGGCTTGACTGCGGTCCCGGGCGCGGGCGGGCGGCTCGCCTCCGTGACCGGCCAGAGCGGGGTGAAAGTTCGACTGACGTCGAGGCTGGCCTACCCGGTTACGGCTTCATCAACAGAGCGGCCTGCAAATTCCGTTCCCGATCAGCAGACAGCACCAGCCGTCGTCGAGCGTGCGTTGGATTCATTGACCAGCCACGTGCCGGACACCACGGACGAGCCGCTGCCCCGATCTACGGCGGCAATAAAGTCGAGCTCCTCAGAAAGTACGGTGCGTGGCTAACAGATGCCAGTTGTCTTAAGGGTCTATGTAGTGACCGCATCCGGATGACAGCAAGGAGAGCCCGGTGTCCGACGACGACCTCATCCCGCTGGAGAAGCTACGTGGCCTGGCGGGCCTGTGGCAGTTCCTGATCGTTCGGAGCAAGCTTCGCGCCAGGCTGGAAATTGAGCGTGAGCGCAACCGAGCTTATGCCGATCACCGGGATCGCCTGACGCACGGTGCTGAGCTAGTGGATTATGAGGACAGGCACGGACGGGGATTGTGGATTCGCCCGCAGGCGCCAGGACCGGGCTACCTGGGGTCGCCCTCCCGCATGCCTCCGGTAATCGAGTTTAGACCTGTAAGTATTGCTGAGCCGTTGCGTCCCGAAGACCCGGAGTCTAGTTGGTGACCTCACCCCATGCTCTCAAATGAGGAGCTCAACAGAGAGATCGAGTCGCTCGCCCTGGAGTGCTGGGATGCTCTACGGCAGTATCTGCGCGGCAGTAGGTTCCTGCTTCCAGCTGACATTGTTGACGAGGTGATCAACGATTCACTGCTGGTTGTGGCGCACAAGCGTCGCCGCGGCCATACGCTAACTAACCCGAAGGCTTACCTATTTGTGGTTGCCCGTAACGCCGCAGTCGATCGTCTTAAGGGCCTTTACGCTGTCGAGGTTCCCGATTCGCCTGCCGTTGAATGGATGTGCGGCCGGACGGGCATGCTAGCGGAAGCTCAAGTCAGCCTAACCCTAGAGCTGGCGATCGAGCGGCTGCCGCTTCGCCAGCGGCAGGTCATCGAGCTTCGGTACCTCCGCGATTTCAGTGTCGCCGAGACTGCTGAGATCCTCGGCATTGCCGAGGGTACGGTTGGCCCGACAACGACCAGCGCGATCCGGAAGCTGAGACAGTTCCTCGAAGAACATGGCGAAACGTGGAAGGAGGAGACCGGATGAGCCATGAAGACGGTCCTTTGCCGCTTCCTAACACCCCACGAGCTGATGGGATGGAAAAGATCATGGCGGCCTTCAGGTCTTCCCTCGCACGTATGGATGCTGACCCCGCAGAAGCCGCGCGCATCAGGGAGCTTGCTGGTCGGTCTGATGCCGAAATTGTGCAGCAACGACTTCGAGAAGAGGCAGGGGATGTCTCGGCGGATCCGGTACGGCCGGAGTTGCGCCTCCTGGCACGGGCTGACATGGCCGTACCGGGAGGGGCCGACCGCGTGCGCGCGCTCATCATTGTCGATGTCCAGAACGACTTTTGTGAAGGTGGCCCGCTAGCCGTTGCCGGAGGTGCCGCAGTGGCCCGTTCCATCAGCACGCTGCTGGCCTCTGGCGGACACGGGTACGACCATGTGGTGGCGACCAAGGACTACCACATCGACCCGGGCAGCCACTTCGCCGCCTCGCCGGACTACATCCGGTCCTGGCCCGCGCACTGCGTGGCCGGGACGTCGGGCTCCGATTTCCACCCGGACCTGGCCACGGGACCGATCGAGGCGGTGTTCCGCAAGGGGGCGCACGCTGCCGCTTACAGCGGCTTCGAGGGCGTCGCGGACGACGGGACGCCGCTGACGGACTGGCTCCGGGCCCGCGGCGTGGACACGGTGGACGTGGTCGGCATCGCCACCGACTACTGCGTGCGGGCCACAGCGGCCGACGCCGCCGCCAACGGCTTCAGCGCCCGGGTGCTGCTAGGGCTGACCGCCGGGGTCGCGCCCGGGACCACCGCCGAGGCCATCACCGCGCTACGCGACACCGGCGTCGCGGTAAGCCCGGCCTGAAGTCCTGGTCAGTGACGCGAGAGCGCCCACTGGCGTATCCGGCCGATCCGCGTCCTAATCTGGTCGGCGGACGCCCTGGCCACAGGCGGGCCTCGTAAGAAGTCGGACTGCCGCCCGGGTACCGCGGCACGACAACTGGGCTGCGCTTGTCGTCTGCAGGACTGGGCCGGGCGGTTAATGGAGGGAAGAGGCTGAGGCAGAGGTGACACAACAACAGGATGTCTGCCCGGGTCGCTGAACAGATGAACTTGCCAGGGAAGGCTGTGGCACTGGTCTCCCAGTCCTCGCTGCCTGGTGGGGCGACTGCGTCAGGCCACCCCGGCGGCACGTATCCCTCTGTACCACGCTCCACCATGCGGCAATGATACGAAACAGCGTTCTAGCGAGAACAAGGGACTTCGCCTGTTCCGGCCAGTCCACGTCCAGCAGCCTGCGGCTGGCCGCCCACCAGGGCTCGGCGGCCTTCAGCGGTGTCCCGCAAGGGGGCGCACGCTGCCGCTTACAGCGGCTTCGAGGGCGTCGCGGACGACGGGACGCCGCTGACGGACTGGCTCCGGGCCCGCGGCGTGGACACGGTGGACGTGGTCGGCATCGCCACCGAC
>Ga0207416_1003537_pt1 | contig 14789 bp, 10 predicted proteins | sample PaiPotPPM11metaG_FD_184107 | JGI IMG/M metagenome (GOLD analysis project Ga0207416, IMG submission 184107) | Iron sulfur acid spring bacterial and archeal communities from Banff, Canada, to study Microbial Dark Matter (Phase II) - Paint Pots PPM... ...
CTGGCTTGATGGTCTGCACGAGCGACATACTGCCGCCGGCCCCGCTAGGGCGCTATTCATACATGGCAGTATAGCACATGCACCCCAATTCGTGTTGATTCGGTCACATTATGTACCCCAAAGCCGGCGCTTTGCTTGACCTATTCGGCCGCGTCCTGTACGCTGGCAACACAAAGTGCGACGGGCGTGAAGGAGGGTGACCGTGGTCAAACGTGGCGTCATCATTGCAAAGATCAAGCCGGGTTCCGAAGAGAAGGTTGCCGAGATCTTTGCGGAGTCGGACGGGACCGAGCTGCCGAGACTGACAGGTGTGCGACACCGGAGCCTGTTCGTGCTCGAGGACATCTACGTCCATCTGGTCGAGACTGAAGACGAGTTCGACAGCGCGGTGGCGGGCGTTCGCGATCATGAGCTCTTCCGGGATATCAGTAAGAAGCTCGAGCCCTATATTCAGCCCTATAATCCGGCTACATGGAAGTCCCCCAAGGACGCAACGGCTCGAGAGTTCTACAGTTGGGATCCGGAGCCGTCAAAGTAGGGAGCGTGTATATGGGAGTTGACACTGTGACTGACGACGCGTTCCAGCAAGCTCAGGCATACTTCAATGCCGGGAACTACGAGCGCTGCCGGGAGCTTGTGCTGCAAAGTCTTTCGACCTATCCCGACGATGCAGATCTGCTCAAGCTCGCCGGCAAGTGCAGCCTGGAGCTCAACCTCGGCGATGCCGCCACGTATTTGCAGCGGGCGGTCAATCAACGGCCGGACGACGTGGAAGCCTGGCACGATCTGGGCGATGCACTGGCAGACGAAGGGCAGCTTCCCGAGGCAGCAGCGGCGCTGCGCGAGGCGGCTCGACTACGCCCCAGCGATGTCGCCGTGCTGGTCGATTTGGGCCATATCCTCTATGCCCTTGGAGCGCACGAAGAAGCAATCTCGGCCCTAGACCAGGCGGCGAAGCGTGAGCCGGGCAATCTGACAACGCTGCGGAGTCTGGCCGATATGTACCGGCGCACCGGGCATTTGAAGCAAGCACTCGAGGTGACCGAGCAGATAACGGAGCTACAGCCAGAGGATGTGCTCGCCACCATGGACATTGCAGACATCAATCTGGCTCTCGACAATCTCGACGCGGCGGTGCGTGCCTACCACCGGCTGCGAGCGATCGACACGGCGCAAGATCCGGATATGGATCACGAGGTGTATGCCTACCATGGCATGATCCAGGTGGAGATGCAACGAGAGCGCTGGCGCCGGGTCCTCGATCTGGCGGTGGATGCCACGCGCGTCGATCGCTACGGTCTTACCACCAATATCCTGGCGTTTGCCGTGGCGCAAGTGTTCGGAGCAAGTGACCGTCCCGCGCCGACTCGGGCTGAGGTCGATGCAGCCCTGGCAGCAGAACAGGTCGAACATCGTCGGATGCACACCGAAGCACTTACCTACTAGATGGGTCGGACCGCATGCAGTCAGCGGCGTATCGCCGACCCCCGGTAGCCTTTCACCTATAGCTATAAAGGAACGGATTGAAATGCAGAATGTGGCGACCCAGCCCAACGTAGTAGCAGAGGAGCCGGCGTGGTCCAAATGCCCCAACTGCGGGGCGTTCATCTTTCACAAGCGACTCAAACGCAACCTCAAGGTCTGCCCCGAGTGCAACTACCATTTTCGGCTCCCCATCCGGGAACGGCTGTCTCAGCTACTCGACCCGGACAGCTTCAACGATATGAGCGCCGACCTCGAGCCGCTCGACGTTCTGGGATTTGTCGATTCAAAGCCCTATGCCGTGCGTATCGCGGAGGCTCAGCGCAAGACGGGGAACCGTGAGGGTGCGATCTACGGGACCGGAACCATCGAAGAGCACCCCGTTGTGATTGCGGGCATGGACTTCGCGTTTATCGGCGGCAGCATGGGAGGTGCAGTTGGCGAGGCCATCACCCGTGCCGCCGAATTAGCGCTGAGCACGCGAACTCCGCTCATCGTGATCGCGGCGTCGGGTGGTGCCCGCATGCAGGAGGGGGTCGTCTCCCTGATGCAGATGGCAAAGACAAGCCAGGCCGTCGCACGCTTGCATGAGGAGGGCGTTCTTTATATATCCGTCCTGACCGATCCAACCTACGGCGGCGTGAGCGCATCCTTTGCCACGCTGGGCGATCTGCTCGTGGCCGAACCGGACGCGCACATCGGCTTTGCCGGACCGCAGGTCATCGAGCAAACCATCCGGCAGAAGCTGCCCAAGGGATTCCAGACCGCGGACTTTCTGTTGGATCACGGCCAGCTCGACCTGATCTATACGCGCGAGAATCTGCGCCACGCTCTCGGCAAGCTGCTGGAGCTTCACGACAGTCCGCGCTACGGCGGCACCGGCGAAAATCAGGCAACCCCCGATGTGCTGCCCGATGTCGAGGGACAAGAGCCGATCAGCGACCCTGAGGCGCTTTCCAAGCGTGCCTCCTGGGATGTGGTGCAGCTGGCCCGCAATGTCGATCGACCCAACACGCTCGAGTACGTGGGCTTCATCTTTGACGATTTTGAGGAATTTCAGGGCGACCGCCTCTTCGACCAAGACGCGGCCATCGTCGGCGGGCTTGCCAGACTGGGTGGCCTGACGGTGATGTTGATCGGCCACCAGAAGGGCCACACCCCCGGCGAGATGGTGGAGCGCAACTTTGGCATGCCCAATCCAGAAGGCTACCGTAAGGGCTCGCGGCTGATGCAGTATGCCGCCAAATTCGGTATGCCGATCGTGACTCTGGTGGACACGCCGGGGGCCTATCCTGGTCTGGCAGGGGAAGAGCGAGGACAATCGATCGCCATCGCCCGCAGCATTATGGAAATGTCACGGCTGCCCGTTCCGATCGTGACGATTGTCACGGGCGAAGGTGGGAGCGGTGGCGCGCTGGCGCTGGCTGTAGGCGACCGGGTGATGATGATGGAAAACTCCTATTACTCGGTCATCAGCCCGGAAGGTGCCTCCACCATCCTGTTCAAGAACGCTGCTGCTGCGCCACAGGCGGCCGAGGCCCTTCGAGTCACCGCACCCGATCTGCTCCGGCTCGGTATTATGGACGCCATCATTCCCGAACCGGAGGGCGGCGCCCATACCGATCCGCCGGCGACCGCAGCCAATCTGAAGGCGGCCATCATCACGAGCCTGAGAGCCTTGCTGAGTGTTCCTCCAGACCAGTTGGTGGAGAGGCGTTACCAGCGATTCCGTGTGTTCGGCACGCCCGGTCAACAACCAGTACTGTCTCAAACGGGAGAAAGCGCATGACTGACGACGCTAAGACGCGAGCCCCGGACGATGAACTTATCCGCTCCCTGTGGCAAGAAGCCAGGGATCTAATCAAGCGGCTGGAGGGTAGCACCGTGCAGCGACTCGCCGTCCGCGCCGGAGAATACGAGATCGAGATTGAGCGAGGCGCGGTGACCGTCGCTCCCTCAGTCGCAGGTGTCTCTCCCCTCATAGGCGGTGCCGCCGCAGGAACTCCTGCCGCCGGGGAAGCTGCGGCACAGGCTGCGGCGGAGGCAGACGGCCGACATCCCATCGTAGCGCCGCTGGTCGGCACCTTCTACCGAGCCGCTCAGCCGGGAGCCAAGCCCTTTGTCGAGGAGGGAGACGTGGTCGACAAAGGCCAGCCGCTGTGCATCGTCGAGGCGATGAAGATTATGAACCAGGTTCAGGCCGACCAGCCTGGACGCGTCTCCGAAATCCTGTTGCAAGACGGCGATTGGGTCGAATTCCAGCAGGTGCTCATGTATCTCGAGCCGGTCGGAGCATAGCTCGTAGCTTTGAGCCGTGAGCCATGAGCTATGAGCTCTGGGTCGTAAGGGGGCTCAAGGCTCGGAGCTCAAAGCTTAGAGCTCGTAGGAGGACAGCGTGTTTCAGAAAGTACTGATCGCCAACCGGGGTGAGATCGCCCTCCGTGTGGCTCGCGCCTGCAGAGAGCTGGGAGTCAAGTCGGTGGCGGTGTATTCCACGGCCGACGCCGAATCCGCAGTGGTCCGGTTCGCGGATGAAGCGGTACATATCGGTCCGCCTCCGCTTGGCAAGAGCTATCTGCACATTCCAAGTGTGATTGGTGCAGCGGTCAAGACCGGAGCAGAGGCAATCCATCCCGGATACGGGTTCCTTTCGGAGGATCCATTCTTTGCCGAGATCTGCGCGGACAGTGGTATCACGTTCATCGGCCCGCGGCCCGACGTGATGGAGAAGGTGGGAGACAAGGCGACATGCCGTGACCTCATGTCGCAGGCGGGTTTGCCGCTGCTACCCGGCACCATCGAGCCGGTCACCACGGTCGACGAAGCGCAAGACATCGCCGACGACATTGGGTACCCCGTGATCATCAAAGCGTCGGCCGGTGGCGGCGGTCGCGGCATGAACGTGGTTTGGCGGCGTGAAGATCTCGCTCGTCTCTACCAGACGACGCGTGCCACGGCGCAGGCCGTGTTCAAGGATAGCGCGGTCTACATTGAGCGGTACCTCCAGGCGCCGCGCCACACCGAAGTTCAGGTGGTCTGCGACGAGTATGGGAACGGCGTCTACTTCGGGGAGCGCGACTGCTCGGTGCAACGTCGCCACCAGAAGCTGATCGAGGAGGCGCCGTCAATCCACCTGACGCCGGAAGATCGAAAAGAAATGGGGGAAGCGGCGGTCCGAGGTGCCGTATCGGTTGGGTACACCGGCGCCGGCACCATGGAATTCTTGCTGGACGAGAACAATAAGTTCACCTTCATGGAGATGAACGCGCGCATTCAGGTCGAACATCCGGTGAGCGAGATGATCACCAGCGTCGACCTCATTCAGGAGCAGATTCGAGTGGCGGCCCACGAGCCGCTCTCGGTATCGCAAGACGATGTCGTGCTGCGTGGCCACTCCATCGAGTGCCGGATCAATGCAGAGGATCCGGATAACAACTTCGCTCCGGCGGCAGGACGCCTCGACACCTACGTGGCGCCCGGAGGTCCCTGGACGCGGGTCGATTCCCACTGCTATCCGGGGTGGATGGTCAGCCCGTTCTACGATTCGCTGATCGCCAAGCTCATCGTGTGGGCGCCGGACCGCGAGCGAGCAATCGACCGGATGCAGCGTGCCCTGGGCGAGTTCCAGATCGACGGAAAGGGCGTCAAGACGACGATTCCATTTCACCAGCGCGTGATGGCCAATCCGGTCTTCCGCCGGGGCGACATCTCGACCGACTTTGTGGAGCGCTTCATGGCGCAACCGGCGGCCTCGTAGGGGTCGCTCGCGAACGATCCGTACTCACAACCCACGAGGGCACCCACAAGGGGATGCCCCTACAACCCACGAGGGCACCCACAAGAGGATGCCCCTACAACCCACAACTCATCACTCATAACCAAGGGGACCCTTATGCCAGATGTAGCCGAACTTCAGCAGCAAGTCGAAGAATTGCAGCGGCAGCTTCAGGAAGAAGTGGGCACGCTGAATCAGTTGATTCAGGTCACAACCCAGCTCAATTCCACCCTGAATTTGAATGAGCTGCTCCAGCTCATCATGACCTCGGCCGCGGAGCTGTTGCACGCCGAGACCAGCTCGCTCATGCTCGTGGACGAAGAAACGCAGGAGCTTACCTTTGAGGTGGCCACCGGCGAACCGGGTCAGGAAGTGGTCAAATATCGGGTGCCTCCGGGCCAGGGTATTGCCGGCTGGGTAGTGGAGAACGCCAAGCCGCTGGTGATCGATAATCCCAGCGAGGATCCGCGGTTCTATGGCACCATTGACAAGTCGATCGGCTTTGAGACACGCAATATCCTGGCGGTTCCACTCATCGTCAAAGACCGGGTCATCGGCGTCGTCGAGGTCATCAATAAGAGAGACGCGCCCGGCTTCAGCCAGAAGGACCTGGAGCTGGCCGTGGCGCTCACCAACCAGGCATCGGTTGCCATCGACAACACTCGGATGTACGCGCGTTTGGCGGACGCGGTGGTGACGTCCCGACTGTCGTATCGGTTGTAGCCATGAGCCATGAGCCGTGAGCTATGAGCCATGAGCTGTGGCCACCTGAGCCGTTTGACCAGTTGGGCGTAGGGGCGTATTGCATACGTCCGACCGGCCGCTGCATCTGCTTCCAGCGGTGAGCAAGGCGCAGCTATACGTGCCGGAAATACCGTCAGCGGTCAGCCATCCGACTTGATAGCTGACCGCTGAAAGCTGACGGCTCATAGCTGAGCTCATTGACATCTTGCATTTCACCTGCCCATCAAGTACACTGCCCATGCTTGTATATCCTGTGCGAGACATAAAACGGAAAGTGAGTTGGGGATGAGGCGCGTGGCCCTGGCAGTGTCGATGATTCTGAGTGTGATGTTGAGCATCGGAGCAGTGGATGCATCGTCTGGACATTCGGGTAGACAGGATAGATCTTGGGCGACTCAGGAGCGTCGTGTTGCCGACCGTACTGCCTTCCACGCACCCGCCGGCATGTTTCTGCCAAAAGTTAGGGTAAACGGACCTTCTCGGCAAGATGCCACGGTACTGAGGCTGCCTGCCAGTGCGTTCAGTCCCGCCACCATCAATTCGTCGTTTGATCGCGTTGAAAACAATTCAAATGCAGATCAAGATTTCTTCGGGCCGCCCAACGGCCACTCGAAGACCTACGAAGCGCTGCAGCGCGTCACCGGCTATTATCAGCGGGCCGATTGGCAGCCCGCCGGCGCTGCTGACACGGCGCATTTTCGATACCAGGGAAGCACCTTTACCGGCACCAGCACAGCTCAGGCCGCCTGGAACGACGGCATCACAACCACCAAGGGGAACCTGCCGGCGAGCGCGGTGAGCGATTGTAGTGGCTCAGCCGGGATGCCGTGCAACGAAGTGGCCTTTGTCGACACGTCCACGGCGACACCGACACACTACCGCTATTACTACCTACAGAAGAATCAGTGCCTGGCCGAGACCGAGTTCGACTTCAGCGACGCCCTGTATAACTCGGTCGATACTCAGCTCGAGCAGATCGGCGCCACCGTCGCCGGCAACGCTGCTGGCGTCTTGAATAGCGTCTGCGTGCCCGGTGGCAATCCAACCCCCACCACCCAACCGACGATTCAGCCACCAACCGCCACGCCTACGTCGAGGCCCACTCCTCCGCCCACCACCGTTAGCTTTACTCTCATCTCGGTTCGCGTGGAGAAGTATGGCGCGAAGGCAGACTGGAAACAGGTGAGGCCGCTGCTGAAGCAGATCAAGATCGGGAACAAGGTGCAGCTCTCTATCTACTTCCTGGTCAATAGCGCACCGGCCGGTGAGCCCTACACCGTGCACTGGACGGCGACTCAAGGAGGTCGAACGCTGGTGAATCAAGACTTTAACAAGAACAAGCTTGACACCAGTGATCCCACCGGTACCTACCGAGACCGGGTTGGGCCGCTCACGCTCAAGAACGCCGGGGCCATTAACGTGGTGGGACGGCTGACCATCGGTTCCCGGTCAAAGCAGAGCTCGGCCTCGCTCCAGGTGGTGAAGAAAAGTGCTCCGGCGCAACCGCCGCCTCCCCCTGCATCCTTCAGCTTTGATAAGCTTGTGGCAATGGATGCCAGCGGCCATGTTCGGTCGACGTTCGCCGTTGGCCAAACAGTGGTGGTCGTCGCGACTTACACGGTCAGGAACCTACGTTCCGGCGCTGTGCTCACCGGCACAGTCAATGGCTCGTACCTGGTTCCGGTCAAGGGAAAGTTCCAGACAGGCGGTGTGTTCCAGGATCAGATCGTCGCAACCAAGAGTGGTGTCGCCGTGCACCGTCATACGACGGTCGGCGGTTTCGCCATTGCCACGGCGATCCACGTCTTGGTGCGCGTAACGCTCGGACGGGGTTTCCATGAGAAACAAGTCGCGATCCAGGTGAAATAGAGCGAGGACAAGGGTGAGCACAAAATTAGGGGGGCGCTACCAGCTAGTCCGCGAAATTGGCGCGGGCGGCATGGGACGCGTCTTCCAGGCACTCGACACTGAGACGGGCAGAACGGTTGCCGCCAAGATTATGATCGCGAGCAGCGAGGATAATCTCGAGGCTTTGCTTCGCTTCCAGCAAGAAGGCGCGGTGCTGTCCACGCTCAAGCACCCCAATATCGTCGAGGTGTACGGTACCTTCCTGGAGGAGCATACCAGCTGCATCATCATGGAGCTGCTGGAAGGTCAATCCCTCGCTCAGATCCTTCGCTCCGAAGGGCGCCTTCCCCTCCCACGCGTCAAGTACCTGGCCTATCAGGTAGCCTCGGCGCTGGCTTTCGCCCATAAACGAGCTATCGTGCACCGCGACGTCAAGCCGGACAATGTCATGGTGGTGGGCAACGATCAGGTCAAGGTCACCGACTTTGGCATTGCCCGCATTCTTCGCACCGGCGCTACCTTGAACACAGCCACGGGCGTGACCATTGGGACGCCGCTGTATATGGCGCCCGAGCAGATCGAAGGTCAGAAAGTCGATGGCCGAGCCGATATCTACTCGTTTGGCGCCGTGCTGTATCAGATGGTCACGGGTCGGCCTCCGTTCGAGGGTGAGGATCCGCTGACCGTCGCCTTCAAGCATGTGCACAAGGCGCCGCAGCCGCCGAGCGAGGTCAATGCGGACGTTCCCGAGGACTGGGAAGCGGTCATCCTCAAGGCGCTGGCCAAGGATCCGGCCGATCGCTTCCAGACCGCGGCAGCTCTAGAAGAGGCCGTTGGCACACTCCGCACCGGTCAACCTGGTGAGGTAGCTTATCCTCCCGGAGCTGTGGAGGATGGGAAGCGCGCCGGCGACCCAGACACCATCGACCGGCTCATCCATCCGGAGATTACGGGACCGCGCGGTCGAAACGAGCCGGCATACCCATCTGTAGCGGGCGATGCTCAGACTCTGGTGCCGCCCACAGATCGGCCTGCTGCTCCACCGATGCCGCCACCGGTCGCTCCCGCAATGCCGGGTCAGACCGTCATCCGACCGGAAGAGGCCCCGCCGCGATACGAGCAGCCGCCGTCGACCATTATCCGTCCACCGGAGCCGGCTCCGACGATGATCGGTCCGGCGCCGACACCACCGCCGCATGCAGCCACTCCAACGCCGGCATCGACAGCTATGCCCCAAGCGGCCAGGCCGGTTGAGCAGCTGCCGCCGGAGGAGCGCAAGCGGGCGGTGCCTGTGCTACCAATCGTGGCCGGTGGCCTGGTTGCACTGATCGCCATCGCCGTCGCCGCGTTCCTGGTGCTGAACAAGGGCGGCAATAATCCCACTCCTACCGCCGTTCCAACGGCCAAGCCTGTTGCCGCTCGTCCTTCGCTGATCACCGCCGGGACACGCAATGCCGCATCGGGGAACAAGGTGAAGTTGCAATGGTCCCCAGTTTCCCACGCATCGGACTATCGTCTGCAGGTGGCAACGCGCGCGACCGACCCCAGTGACTCGATCGTCTTCAAACACCCGCTGCTGACCAAAGTAACCAGCCACACGTCGTACTCGCTGAAGGTTTTGGGATACCAGTACTACTTCTGGCGAATTCAGGCGCAGGTTGGCGGTAAGTGGAACCCATACTCGGCCTCGCAGCACTTCAGCGTAGCGATGCCAACGGTCGGGAAGCCCGTGGCCCTCTTGCCGAGAAACGGCACGCGGAGTACGGCAAGGCAGATTCGCCTGTGCTGGTCTGGGGTAAAGGGAGCGGCGAACTACACGTTGCGTGTGACTGGATGGGGTTCCAGGCGGGTTGCAGGCACCTGCACCTGGATCTCGGTGCGGCCTGGCACGTATCAGTGGCGAGTAGTAGCACGGGTCAAAGCAGCGCAGATCTACACGGGCCCGTACTCGGCCAGGGCAAACTTCACGATCCTGCATCCGGCAGTGAAGCCAAGGCCTACGGCTACGCCGCAGCCCACGGCCGCTCCGACCGCGGCTCCTACGCAGTATGTCGCGCCAACGGCCGTCCCTACGACGGCCCCAGCGCCAACAGCGTATGTCGCTCCAACTCAGGCGCCCGCGCCGACAGCCTATGTAGCACCGACCCAAGCGCCTGCGCCCACGCCGGTACCAACCTCGCCGTCACTGTGCAAGGTGAGCTGCTAGGCGAGCAGATATAGCCCTTACTTTGGTCCGCGGCTCCTCTGTAATCGCTGGATCTCCTGGTCGATCCATCGCAGAAGGACCGGATTCACGCCGTGCATCTTCGCTTGCCGGAGGGCTTGACGTGCTGCTCCGAACTGATGGAGCTGGAACCCGCATATAATCTGGCATGATTCGCTGTCCTCGCTGTGGTACCGAGGCGCCACAGGGCTCACGATTTTGCCCTGGCTGTGGGGAGGCGCTCGTTCGCTCTTGCCCTGGCTGCCGGCAAGACGTGGAGCCCGGGATGAAGTTCTGTCCGTCCTGCGGCACACGTATGGAGGAAGCGGAGGCCACAGCAGAGCTGCCGGAAGCCGAGGATGCGGCCGACGAGAGCCGGGTTCAGCTGGCCACAGTCCTCTTCGGCGATGTCAAGGGATTCACGGCTATGTCGGAACACCTGCCCCCCGAGGAGGTGACCGGCATCATGAACGAGTGCTTCGATGCCCTCACCGAGGTCGTCGTGAAGTATGACGGCTGGATCGCGAAATTCATCGGCGACGCGATCATGACGGCCTTCGGCTGGCCCACGGCTCACGAAGACGACCCGGTCCGGGCCATTCGTGCTGCGTTGGAGATGCAGCAAGCATTGACCAAATTCGCTGCACGTCTCAAGGCAACCCGGGGCTTCGAGCTGGCAATGCGCATCGGCATCAACTCCGGACAGGTATTCGTTGCCAGGGTCGGCGGCAAGGGATTTGAGAAGATCGACCTTATGGGCAATACGGTGAATCTGGCTTCTCGCCTCGAGCACGAGGCGCGACCGGGGAGCGTGCTGGTCGGCGAAACCACCTACCGGCTGGCACAGCATGCTTTCGAATTTGAAGCTGTACCGCCGATGGACATTAGAGGCCAGACCGGGCAGGTCAAGGCCTATGTTCCGCTCGGACCCAAAGTGGGCGCACCCGAGGTCAAGGGCGGAGGCAAGCTCAGACTCATCGGGCGAGGATCCGAGCTAGCGCTGCTTGATACCTATCTCAACGAGGCATGCGCCGGGCAGGGGCGGCTGGTTGCCGTGGTTGCCGATCCTGGAGTGGGCAAGAGCCGGCTGGTAGAGGAATTCTGGAAGCGGCATCTCGATCAGGGGGTAGCGCGCGTCTATGCCGCTGCTCCCTCCTTTGGCCAGAGCTTGCCCTACTCGCTGCTCTCCAACTTTATTCGTAGCCTGCTCTTTGGCGAGGCGTCAGATCGTGAGATTAACGCGGATCAGCTCCACAAGCGGCTCATGACGCTGCTCCCGGAGCGGAGCGTAAACGACGCAGCAGCCTTGCTCGACGACCTCCTGGGCATCGCAGGCGCCGAAGAGACAGAAGTCTCGCAGCTAGCACCCCAGTCACGCCAGGCGATGCTGACCAATATTCTCAAGGTGCTCCTTCACGCGCGCAGCCAGGAACAGCGGGCGCTGTTGCTGACACTTGAGGACCTGCACTGGATGGATCGCGCCAGCCTCGACGTGCTGGACCCTGTCCTGACCGGCATCGAGAAGTTGCCCGTGATGACCCTATTGACGCACCGCCCGCGCTTCTCCCATGCCTGGTCCAGCATATCCTTCTACCGGCAGATCAGCCTCAAAGAACTGTCGGGGGAGCATGCCAGAGGTCTACTTTTCGAGTTTTTTGGATCGAGTGCGATCCCCACGGAGGTAGGAGAGCGAGTCATCGAGAAAGCTGGTGGCAATCCCTTCTTCCTCGAACAGCTTCTCAACAACCTGGTCCGAACCGGCGCGGTGGTGCAGGAAGATGGGCGCTGGGGCTTGGCCGGCGATATCGCCAGCCTGAGTGTCCCGGACACGATCCAGGAGATTCTGCAAGCGCGCATCGATCAGCTGCCACGAGGCGCCCGCGCCGTCTTGCAGGTGGCCGCCGTCATCGGCCGTGTCTTCGTGTACCGTCTGCTGGAGGCGATAGCCGGCGCCGAACGCGGCGTGCAGCCGCACCTCCAGCTCCTGCAAAGCCAGGAGTTCGTGTTCGAGAAGAGTCGCCTGCCCGAGCTCGAATACATGTTCACCCATGCGCTGACCCAGGACGTCGTCTATCACGGCTTGCCCGAAGCCCGGCGCCGGGTGCTACACGAGCGTGTCGCGCAGGCAATCGAAACGCTGGGCATCTCGGTGGCGAGCGAGCAGCTCGCGCTTCTGGCAGTTCACTATGAGAAGACGGCAAACCGGGAAAAGGCCCTGGAGTATGCGCTGGCAGCGGGTGAGTGGTCTCGCCAGCGCTACGCCAACCAGGATGCCGTCAGCCACTTCCTCCACGCACTCGAGATCCTGGAGCAGGAGCCGAAAAGCGACCAGGCCAAGAAGCTTACGGTGCTCGAGGCCCTGGGCGACCTGTCTAAGCTCCTGGGCGACTTCGAGGAGGCATATAGCTACTATTCCCGGGCTAGGGAAGAGTCGACCGCGCCGTCGGATCGCGCCCGGACCTGGCGCAAGCTGGGCGACTTGGCGGAATCACGGGCACGCTACGCAGAGGCGCTCGACAATTACCGCGAGGCAGAGAAGGCGCTCGCCACTGTGGATGATCCGGCCGAGCAGGTCAACATCTGGCTGGCGGTGGCCCGAATGGATCGCTCGCGTGGCGCCTTGGAAGCGGCCGCCCCAACCTGCCTACGCGCCCTCTCTCTGGCCAGCAGCGTGGATGCCATGACCCGCGCGGCGCTCTACTTTGAGCTAGGCGAGGTCGAACGAGAGCGCGGTCACCTGCGTGGCGCATCGGAGTACCTGCAAGCCGCGGAGGGCATTTGGGACAAGATGGGATCGCTCCAGAAAAAGGCGCTGGTGTATGGAGCGCTGGCCGACGTCGCCTTTAATCGCGGGGAGCTCGCCGAGGCGCTCAAGCATTTCGAGAGAGCGCTCGATGCCCAACGACGTATTCTCGACCGACATGGAATGGCATCCACGCTCTACGGCATCGGCCGCATACGAGTGGCAATGGGCGAGCTGGATGCTGCCGTCACTTGCTACACCGAGGCGCTGGCGGTGGCGACAGAGATCGACTACCGCTATCTCGCCGCCAACTGCATGGTGCAGCTGGGGACCATTTACCTGGAGCGAGGAGACGTGGAGCGTGCCCAGGAGCTCATTGCCAAAGCATACGTCACCTTCAAACAAATGCGGAACTGGCGCGGCGCAGCCAATGCGCAGGTGGCGCGAGCCCGTTTGTTACGGGCGCAGGGTGATCCGGATCATGCACGGACCGTCCTGCGACGTGCCTGGAATCTAGCCGACGAGATGAATGATCCCTGGCTACGAGCCCAGGTCAGTATCAGCGAGGCGGAGCTGGAAGAAGAGACCGGACGATTGGACCGGTCGGCAGAACGAGCGATGGCCGGGATCGGCATGGCCCGTGATCTCTCCGATCTGCGCCTGGTTGCGCGCGGAGAACGCATTCTCGGCCGCGTTCGGGCCCGCGAGGGACATCTCAAAGAAGCGCTGTCCCTGCTTTCCAGCAGCGTGGCGATGCTCCGGCGAAGTGGTGCCCAGGTAGATGCAGCGCGGGCCGCACTGGATTACGTGATTGCCGCACAGGGCGTAGCCGGCAGCAACAACCACCAGGCGACACAGGAGCTGCTCGGCTACGCAATCGACACCTTTGATCGGACGCGCTCAACCCGTGATCTGCAGATTGCGCAGATGATTGCCCAACGAGTGGGGCAAGAGCCAACAGCCATCAGCCATTAGCCATGAGCTCTGAGCCGTTAGCTCTTCGCCGCGGCCCGAGTTGACCGTTATCCGTGGGAGCGTATCGGGTACCCTCTGGGTGACGCCCCCACCCCCCTTGGAAGGAATGGTGATGCCGCAGCCGGCTCAAAGCTCAAGGCTCGCAGCTCACAGCTAAGGAAAGAGGCGCGCGACCGGGTAGGCAAAGCCCGGCAGGACCTCCTCGCCGGAAAGCTCGTGCTCGGCGGTCACGATGCGAACCGGCGCTCCGGGACGCCACACTTCAACCGTTCGCGCCTCCGGTAACACGAGCCAGACCAGCCGCACGCCGGCGTTCAGCCACCGCTGCGCCTTCGCTCCCATCACTACGCGCCCTTGCGAGGGTGAGGCAATCTCTGCCACCAGATCCGGCGCAAGGCGCGGGTATCCCCTGGTCTCGAGATCTGGCTCCCGCCCCGCACGCACAAAGGCGAGATCGGGTGCCAGGACCGTATCCGGCCCGCCCTCGGGCGAGATCCAGAACCCGGTCTCGGCGGGAAACACCTCTCCCAGGCGCTGCTCCTCGACGAATCGGCCGATGGCGAGGAGCAGCGCCATGACGATGCGGCCGTGCCTACCCCCAGTGGGTGACATGCGCACCAGCCTCCCCTCCACCAGCTCGTAGCGCCACTCGTCGTCGGCTAGCCGTAGCAGCTCCTCGGCCGTCATGAGCACTGGCTCGGCCCAGGGGGCAAGTGTCTCCATTGGTCATGGCTCCCACGGGGTCACGGTTCGCATCTCCACCTTCACACTACCATTCCACGCGGTGGACACAGCTGATAGCCACCATTAGCCATAGGGCTTATGCGTGAGTTGGGAGGGGAGGCGACGAGGCACGCTCCTTTGCGAGCATGGTTGTGAAAGCAACCCAGCTGAACAAAGGAGCGTGCCATGGAGTCTACTGCCCCCACGACCAGTCCCGCAACGCCCAGCGACGCCTGCCTCACCGTGACCCCGGCAAGTCTGGCTGCCGCCTTCGCCTCGGTCCCGGATCCCCGCCG
>Ga0207416_1003538_pt1 | contig 14789 bp, 8 predicted proteins | sample PaiPotPPM11metaG_FD_184107 | JGI IMG/M metagenome (GOLD analysis project Ga0207416, IMG submission 184107) | Iron sulfur acid spring bacterial and archeal communities from Banff, Canada, to study Microbial Dark Matter (Phase II) - Paint Pots PPM... ...
AGCGGCCCGCGCGCGCGGCGTAATCTCCCCAGCGGGGTTGAGCAGCGTTCCATCTATGTCAATAGCAAGTAATCTGATGCGTTCGGGGAGTTGTTTGATATGCTCCATGTTATGATTATTATGGTTCCTATTCCTTTTACTGTTCGTTGATAATAAGCGCAACAATGCTGGCCGTCGTCAGGCGGCCAGCATTGTTGCGCTTATTAATCTAGCCACTCGTAGGCGGGCAGCGTCAGAAACTCCACGAACTGATCGTTGGTGATAATGTGATCCAGGATGGAGGAAGCGGCGGGGAAGGGACGCGCGGCGAACTCGCGCTCGCCCAGCATCGCTTTGATCTTCTCCAACTCCTCGGCCATGAACTGGCGGAACAGCTCCACCGTCACTTTGCGGCCATCGCTCAGGACGCCCTTTGGATGGTGAATCCATTGCCAGACTTGCGCTCTGGAGATCTCGACGGTGGCGGCGTCTTCCATCAGATTGTAAATGGGGACGCAGCCCGACCCGCGCAGCCAGGACTCCAGGTAGAGCAAGCCAACATTGATGTTGATGCGCAGCCCGCCCTCGCTGATCGTTCCGTCCGGCACGGCCAGCAGATCGGCGGCGGTGACGGACACATCCTCGCGCTTGCGCTCGATCTGGTTGGGCTGCGGCATCACGCGGTCAAATTCGGCCCGCGCGACGGCGACGAGGCCGGGATGCGCGACCCACGTCCCGTCGTGTCCATCAGTGGCCTCGCGCTGTTTGTCGGCGCGCACGCGAGCCATGGCCTCTTCGTTGGCCTGCGCATCGCCCTTGATGGGAATCTGCGCCGCCATGCCGCCGATGGCGTGCGCGTTGCGGCGATGGCAGGTTTTGATGGTCAACTGAGAGTACGAGCGCATGAAATGCGTGGTCATCGTGACCTGGGCGCGGTCGGGGAAGAGGTATGTGGGATTGTGGCGGAATTTCTTGATGGCGCTGAAGATGTAGTCCCAGCGCCCGCAATTGAGGCCAGCCGAATGCTCGCGCAGTTCGTAGAGAATTTCGTCCATCTCGAAGGTTGCCAGGATGGTTTCGATCAACACAGTGGCCTTGATTGTACCCTGTGGGATGTTCAGCGCCTGTTGGGCCTGCACGAAGACATCGTTCCAGAGCCGCGCTTCCAGGTGACTTTCCAGCTTGGGCAGGTAGAAGTACGGGCCGGTTCCGGTTGCCAGCAGGGTGTGGGCATTGTGGAAGAAGTACAGTCCGAAATCGAAGAGGCTGCCGGAGATCGGCTGGCCGTCGATCAGCACGTGCTTTTCGGGCAGATGCCAGCCACGCGGGCGCACCAGCAGCGTCGCGGTCCGCTGGTTGAGTGTATACGACTTGCCCTCCGGGCTGGTGTAGGTGATCGCGCGCTTGACGGCGTCGCGCAGGTTGATCTGCCCCAGCACGATGTTCTCCCAGGTGGGCGCGAGCGAATCTTCAAAGTCGGCCATGAAGACCTGCGCGCCGGAGTTGAGCGCGTTGATGATCATTTTGCGTTCCGCCGGGCCGGTGATCTCGACGCGCCGGTCTTGCAGATCGACTGGTACGGGAGAGATCGTCCAATCACTGTCTCGAATGTGCGCGGTCGCGGGCAGGAAGTCGGGCATCTTGCCGGCGTTGAACTCGATCTGTCGCTGCGCGCGCTGGCGCAGCAGCTCATCGCGCCGCTCGCCAAAGGTGCGCATGAGCATGGCGACGAAGCGCATGGCCTCTGGCGTGAGGATTTCGGCGTATTCGGAAGTAATGGGTCCGGTGATCTCGATACCCTGTGAATAAGCAGGTTGGGTTGTCATGGGTACTGTTCCTTTTTTTGGCTATGCAGGGCGACCAATATTACGAGCCAGGGCGACCGCAAGGGACGCCCTTCAACCTTTTCCATGCTTATTGTATAACATAACCCATTGATCAATGAAATTGCGCCATCTCGGTCGAGCCGGTCAGGGCTGTCGTCGAGGATAAGCCACCGGCGATCACCTGCGCCACCTCGTCGAAGTAGCCGGTGCCGACCTCGCGCTGGTGTTTGGTCGCCGTGTAGCCCTCCGCTTCCAGCGCGAACTCGGCCTCTTGCAGCCGGGTATAGGCGGTCATGCCGTGTTCGCGATAGCCGCGCGCCAGTTCGAACATGCTCTGGTTGAGGGCATGGAAGCCGGCCAGCGTGATGAACTGGAAGGCATAGCCCAGCTTTGCCAGTTCTTGCTGGAAGTTGGCGATAGTCTCGTCGTCAAGTTGTTTCTTCCAGTTGAAGGATGGCGAGCAGTTATAGGCCAGCAGTTTGCCGGGGAAACGCTCGTGGATGGCGTCGGCGAAACGCCGCGCCTCGTTCAGGTTGGGCTCGGCGGTCTCGCACCAGATGAGGTCGCAGTATGGGGCATAGGACAGTCCCCTGGCGATGGCGGCGTTGAGTCCACCACGTATGCGATAGAAGCCTTCGGGCGTGCGCTCGCCGGTCAGGAACGCGTGATCAGCCGGGTCGATGTCGCTGGTGATAAGCTGCGCGCCGTTGGCGTCGGTGCGGGCGACAAGAACGGTAGGAACGCCCACGACATCGGCGGCGAGACGGGCGGAGACGAGATTCTTGATGGCGGACTGCGTAGGTATTAGAACTTTGCCGCCCATATGCCCGCATTTTTTCTCGGAGGAAAGCTGATCTTCAAAATGGACGCCTGCCGCGCCTGCCTCGATCATGGCCTTCATGATCTCGAAAACGTTCAACGGCCCGCCAAAACCGGCTTCGGCGTCGGCCACAATGGGCGCGAACCAGTAGGTGTCGCCTGTACCCTCGGCGCGCTGAATCTGGTCGGCGCGCTGCAGCGCCAGGTTGATATGGCGCACCACCTGCGGCACGCTGTTCGAGGGATATAGACTCTGGTCGGGGTACATCTGCCCGGACAAGTTGGCGTCGGCGGCTACTTGCCAGCCGCTCAGGTAGATGGCTTTCAGCCCTGCCTTGACCTGCTGCACGGCCTGATTGCCCGTCAGCGCGCCCAGCCCGGCCACATATGGCTCGCTGTGCAACAGATTCCATAGCCGTTCGGCTCCTAACCGTGCCAGGGTATATTCGATCTGCACGGATCCGCGCAGGCGCACGACATCCTCCGGGGTATAGGGGCGGCTAACGCCGCGCCAGCGCAGGTTGCCTTCCCACTCGGCAGCCAGCGCGGCCACCTCGATCACCAACTGGCTTTTGCCATGAAACTGATATTTTCCGTTGCTTTGCCCGTTCTGGTGTCCATTATGACTATGCCCATTGCTATTGATAGCCTCTTGACCGCTCATCCTGATGTCTCCTTTAATACTAACCGTTCGTTGTTGCCTGTAGACGTGGGCCTACGAATTGTTCTAAGCAAAGAGTACCATGAGCGAAGGTGAAAACACCAGGAATTAGCCATACATCTTGTGAGGAAATATATAACGGAATGGTTATATATTTCTGTTCATTATGCGCCGTGGCATTTCTTATACTTCTTGCCGCTGCCGCAGGGGCAGGGATCGTTGCGCCCGATCTTTGCCGGAATGGGGCGCGCCGACGCGGCGGTTGCACTCGCGGCGACCATGGTGCCGCCGCGGTTCTGACCGTTGCCCTGCGGCTTGCCAGCACCGTTGCGACGCGCCGCCGTTTTGCTTTTCTCGTCCGCGCCATCGCTCTTGGGCTGGCCGCCCGCTTGCGCGATGTCGCTGGCGTTCGTGCGCAGTTTGCGCGGAGCTTTCAGTTTCGGCTGTGGCTGCGACGAGGGCAGCGCGAATTGTTCGTTGCGCAGCGTTCTCAGCAGCGAATTGACGATAGCGCGTTCTATCGTCTGTTTCAGATCCGCGAAGATGCGGAAGGCTTCGTTCTTGAACTCGACGAGTGGGTCGCGCTGCGCGAGAGCGCGGAAGTGGATACTGGCGCGCATGACATCCAGCGCGTCGATATGATCCATCCACAACTGGTCAATGACCTGCAAGGTGATGGCGCGTTCGAGGTCGCGCATGGTGAAGACATTACTTTCGGGGCGCTGGTCTTTGTATTCGGCCTGTTTCTGATCAAGCTCCTGGCAGCGTTGCTCGTAGTGGGCGATGACGAGGTCGGTGAGCTTCTTTTTGATATCTTCGCGGCGCGCGGCGTGGATATTCTCCGGCACAACATCTTCGGGAACATGGACCCATGTCTCGAAGGCGGTGAAAAGTTTCTCAAGTTCCTCTTCCGTGCTGATCATCGCGCCGGGGACGAAGGCATCAACCACGCGGCTAACTTCGGCTTGCATCATATTCAGGATGCGTTCGTGCAGGTCGGCGCGCTCAAGCACGGCGCGGCGGTCGGCATAGATCACCTCGCGCTGTTTAGCGATCACGTCGTCGTAATCGACGACGTTTTTACGCATATCGAAGTTGTAGCCCTCGACTTTCGTCTGCGCCTGCTCGATGAGTTTTGAGACCATTGCACTCTCCAACGGCGTCTCCTCATCGAGGCCGAACATTTCCATGGCCTTCCCCACACGGTCGGCATTAAAGCGGCGCAGCAGTTCATCTTCGAGCGAGAGGAAGAAGCGCGACTCACCGGGATCGCCCTGGCGTCCAGCGCGCCCGCGCAACTGGAGGTCGATGCGCCGCGACTCGTGACGCTCGGTGCCGATGATGTGCAGGCCGCCCAGCGCGACGACGCTCTGATGATCCTCCTCGCACTCGCGCACCTTCTCTTCCAGCAGCTCGTCCTTTTCTTCCTGCGTCATATTGGCGATGTAATCCTGGATGGCCTCTTCCTTTTCCTCGCGCGCTTCCTGCGAGTCTTCCGGCATATCGCGGATGTAGCTGCTCTGCTCTGCATGTTTGCGCAGGAGGCTGTCGAGGTAGCCTTCCGGGTTGCCGCCCAGCAGGATGTCTGTGCCGCGACCAGCCATGTTGGTGGCGATGGTCACGGCCCCGCTGCGACCGGCCTGGGCGATGATCTGCGCCTCACGTTCGTGGTTCTTCGCGTTCAGCACATTGTGAGGGATGCCCTGGAGGTCGAGCTTTTCGGCGAGATACTCCGAGTTCTCGACGGATGTTGTGCCGACCAGCACCGGCGCGCCCTCTTCGTGCAGCCGCTTGATCTCTTCGACGACAGCGTCGAACTTGGCCTCGGTGCTGCGATAGATCAGGTCGGCGTAATCCTGGCGGATCATGGGCTTGTGCGTGGGAATGGTGATAACATCCAGCTTATAGATTTTGTCGAACTCTTGCGCTTCCGTGATGGCGGTACCGGTCATGCCGGCCAGCTTCTCGTACAGGCGGAAGTAGTTCTGGAAGGTGATCGTTGCCAGCGTGTGGTTTTCGCGCTGCACAGCCACACCCTCTTTGGCTTCGATGGCCTGGTGTAGCCCTTCGCTGTAGCGGCGGCCGGGCATCATGCGGCCCGTGAACTCGTCAACGATGATCACTTCGCCATCTTTGACGATGTAATCTTTGTCGCGCTTAAAGATGATCTGCGCTTTGATGGCATTTTCCATGTAGCGTGTCAGGTCGATATTGCTCTCGTCGTAGATGTTGGTGACGCCGGCCAGCTTTTCCAGTTTGTCGATGCCCGCTTCGGTCAGGATCACGACGCGCGTCTTTTCCTCGATGGTATAATCGGTTTCATGTTTCAGGCGCGGCACCCACTTCGCGAACTTCGCGTACATGTCGGTCGATTCTTGCCCTTGCCCGGAGATAATCAGCGGCGTGCGCGCCTCGTCGATGAGGATATTATCCACTTCGTCAACGATAGCGTAATGAAGCGCGCGCTGCACGGTTTGTTCCAGAGATGCGGCCATGTTATCGCGCAGGTAGTCGAAGCCGAACTCATTATTCGTGCCGTAGGTGATGTCGGCCTGGTAGGCGGCCCTGCGCTCTTGAGAGAGCGGGTCAACGGAGTTGACGATGACTCCGACGGTCAGGCCGAGGAAGGTATAGATGTGGCCCATCCACTCGGCGTCGCGGCGCGCCAGGTAGTCGTTGACGGTGACGAGGTGGACGCCTTTGCCGGTAAGCGCGTTGAGGTAGATGGGCAAGGTGGCGACGAGCGTTTTGCCTTCGCCGGTCTTCATCTCGGCAATTTTGCCCTGGTGCAGCACGATGCCGCCGATTAATTGCACGTCGTAATGACGCATGTGGATGGTGCGCCGCCCTGCTTCGCGCGCCGCGGCGAAGGCTTCGGGCAGCAGATCATCGAGCGTTTTTCCCTGCTTGTATCGTTTGACCATCTCCGGCAGCAACTGATCCATTGCTTCAGCTTTGAGCGCCACAATTTCTGGTTGCAAGCGGCGCAAAATCTCGCCGAGCAGACCTTCCAGTCGTTCGTCTGCGCCCTCTTCCGGGTTGGGCGCGCTGCGCCGCGCTTCCTGAAAATGCTCCCAGGCGATGGCAAATGCCTTGCGCTGCTCATCATCGTCGATATCTTTGATGACCGGCTCGATCTCTTTGAGCAGCGCCAGCGAGGCCGCGCGCGGGTCTTCGGCTTCATCGGGCCATTCCTGGCGCGTTTCGGCTCTGTCCATTGCCGCGCTGGCCCTGAGCCTGTTCAGGATGGGAGAAAGGCGGTCATAAGCAGTTTCAAAACATTCAGAGAGTGTATACGAAAGTCTGTCTCGCAAATGGAGTTCAGGCTCGCCGCGCCGTTCAAGCGCCTGGCGGTACTCCGTCAGCGCGCCTCGCAGTTGCGCGGCGGTGACATTGCGGGCCTGGGTTTCGACGGCGTCGATAGCTTCGCGGAACAGGTTGAGTAGTTCATCTTCGAGAACCAGCCCGCCTTTCAGGTATAAAAAGAGCTGCGAGCGAAATTCCGCGGTTTTGGCGGCCAGTTCCGCGTCGCTCAGCTTTTGCATAGCTGGCTCAAGCGCATTAATTTTATCGACAATGGGCTGGATCGCCTTCAAGTCCCGTTTATTGGGATCGCCCATAATTTTTCCCAAAAGTTGCATTGTGCTTCTATACTCCTCGCGATCGCTATGATCGCTGGCATTGGTGTGGTTTATTCCATGAAAATAACGAGTATAAGATTGCTTCCTCGCGTGATATCTGCTTCTTCAAAAACGTAATTGCATTATATCATACGTGGCTACCACGTGAGAGTTAGAGATTCCGGGGGACTCCGTGATGGCCGAATCTCGTAGGAGGCGCGGGCTTGCCTCGCCCAAAAACGGTGAGGATTGTGTGTGGTTCGCCAGGGCGGGGCAAGCCCGCGCCCCTACGGAATTGGCGGCACCTTTTCCACGGAGGGATGGAGGGCTGCGCCAAAACGCGTATTGTTTACCGCGTCAACGTATGCTATAATCAGCAGTACAATACAGTAGGCAAACAAAGGAAAAGAAAAGTCTATCTCAAGAAAGCGAGGAACATCTTTTGTCTCAGGATTGGCTATCGGCCCTGCGCATTATCCAGATTATCCTATGCGTGGCCGTGATCATCTTTATTCTGATGCAAGTGCGGGGAGCAGGATTAGGGAGCGCCTTTGGCGGCAGTAGCATTGGTTCGGTCTTCAAGACGCGGCGTGGTGTAGAGCGTCTGATCTTCAACCTGACCATTGTCTTCGTAGTGCTGTTTGCGCTCATCTCGCTGCTCAGTGCGATCCTTCGTTAATGCTGCTCACCCCAGACGCGGTGGGAAACAGGGCCAGGACAACAGAACGACCACGTTGAACAAACTCATGTGTTCCGTGGCTTCATGTTTGCTTTTGCTCTTCGTGGCGAGCTGCGGCGCGGCCAGCAGTACGCCGCAGCCCACTGCCGTGCAACAGAATCCCCCGTCTCACCTGCTCTACGTGGCGATTGGCGCGTCTGATACCTTTGGCCTCGGCGCGGACGATCCGCAGACAGAAAACTGGGCTGCCGACCTCGCCAGAGAACTCGGCTCCAGCACGCGCCTGATCAATCTTGGTATCCCAGGCATCACGCTCCACCAGGCGCTCAACCTTGAACTGCCGGTGGCTCTCGATACTCATCCCAACCTGATCACCATCTGGCTCGCCGTCAATGACATCGGCAACTTTGTCACTCCTGCTAGCTATGCTCGCGACCTGGAGACGCTGCTCAGCCACTTGCAGAGCGCCGATCCGCAGGCGCGCATCGCTGTTGCTAACGTTCCCGACCTGCATCTCCTGCCGTATTTTGAGCAGCGATACGATCAAAGCTATCTCTCCGCGCAAATCCAGGCATACAATGCCATCATTGCCGCTGCCGCCAGCCGCCATCATATCCTGCTCGTCGATCTCTACAATCAATGGCAGACATTGCGGAACCACCCCGAATATCTTAGCGGGGACGGCTTTCATCCCAGTACCATCGGCTACCAGCAAATTGCTAATCTGTTTTACCAGACGCTCCGGCAGGCGCGCTAGAAGAAAGCAGGCGTATGACCAATTTGTTCGGCCTTCCCATCGACACGTTCACCACCGTCCTGTTGATCACGACGGGCGTCATCATCGTGGTAGTCGTCGCGCTGGCCGTCTTCAACGCCATCTTCTTCAAGATCGGCGTGCGGAACATCCCGCGCCGCCGCGTGCAGATGATATTGATCGTTTTCGCCCTCATGCTCTCCACAACGCTGCTCTCCAGCGTGCTGGCGACGGGCGATGTGATCCTCGGCACGGAACAAACTGTGGCCGTCTACAATCTTGGCAATGTCGATGAGATCATCCAGGCACGGCACGGCAATCCCGGCTTTTTCCCGGATTCCATCTACCACGTGCTTCACTCTCGCCTGCACGACCCCAATATCGCGGCGGTGAGCGCTGCGCTGGTCGAGCCTGACCTGCTGGTCGCCGACGAAACTTCGCGCCAGGTGCGCTCGCAGGTGAGCGGCATCGGCGTGATCCCGCCCAGCGAGCAGGGATTCGGCGGGATGCAGCAAGCCCACGGCAAGAAGCATCTGACTATTGCCGCGCTCAAGACGAATGAAGTGTACCTCAACCAGTCGCTGGCGACGCTGCTCAACGCTCATGCCGGCGATACCCTGTACCTTTACGATCAGCGCTGGCCGGGAAAGCGCTATCCCATGCGTGTGGTGGATATCGTCGCGAACGGCGGCCTCGACGGCGACGCGCCCGCGCTGCTGGCGAATATCCAGACGTTCCGCGGCATCGAGCATCGCGAGGATGATATCACCAGGGTGTACATCGAGAATCGCGGCGGCGGCGGCGTCAACGGCATCAATCTCTCAGACACCGTCAGTGATACCCTCTACCAGATCATCCCCAGCTACGAGCAGGTCATCCAGGTGAAAGAGCAGGGCGTGCAGAATTCACAACTGGCAAACGACATTTTTTCGCGCGTCTTCACGCTGTTCAGCCTCTTCGCCCTGGCGATCAGCCTGCTCTTGATCTTCCTGATCTTCGTGCTGCTGGCGGCGGAGCGGCGCCGCGAAATGGGCATGGCGCGCGCTATTGGCGTGCAGCGCCGCCACCTCGTGCTGATGTTTCTCTTCGAGGGCGCGGTCTATGATTTCCTGGCCTCGCTGGTCGGCATCATCTCCGGCCTGGGCCTTGGCGCGCTGCTGGTGATCATTCTCCAGCCGCTGCTGGCGACCTTCAATTTCCCGCTCAAACCAACCTTTCAACTGCGCAGCTTCGAGATCGCCTACTGCCTGGGCGTGATCTTTACCTTCTGTTCCGTCACCGTCTCCGCCTGGCTAGTCAGCCGCATGACCGTCGTCGAGGCTATCCGCGACCTGCCGGAGCCGTCCGGGGCCGCTCGCTCGCTGCGCGAGCGCGGCGCGCACCTGTGGGGACTGCTGCGCGGCGGCCATGCTGCCCGCGCGCTCGAACAGACGCCTGATCTGCTGATCGCGCTGCTGCGCTCGCTGGTGCTGTCGGGTATCGGGCCGCTCATTCTCGGCTACATCTTGCTGCACATTGGCCTGAACGATACCCAGATCGCCTATTTCTCGCTGGGCCTCTCGCTGCTGATCGTCGGCGCGGGCTTGCTGCTCAAAGCCTGTGTCAGCGCCATATTACGGGGTGTGAGACAGGGGAAAGTGGCTGCCGACCGCCTCTTCGCCGGGCTGGCGGGACTGGCGCTGGTAGCATATTGGGCTTTACCTTTCGATGTGCTGGCGAATCTGGGCTTGCCGCGCTTCCAGGGCGGCATCGACATCTTCTTCATCGCGGGCGTGATGATGGTATTGGGCGCGGTGTGGGCCTTGATTACCAACGCCTCGCTCATTGTCAGACCCCTCCTGGCCGGCATTGCGCGTTTGCCCAGGCTCTACGCGCTGGGACGCCTGGCCTCGGCCTATCCCCTGCACCGCCGTTTCCGCACCGGCCTGAGCATCGTTATGTTCAGCCTCGTCGTCTTCGTCATGACCGTCATGGCGGTCATCACCTACGCTATGCAGAATAGTTACGTCAATATCAACACCCAAACCGGCGGCTACGATATACAGGCCATCCCATTTTTCCAGCCGATCCCCAACATGCGTAGCGCACTGCTCCAGCATGGCATTAACCCCGGCGACTTTTCGGCTATTGGCGAGCAGACTTCAACGTCCGTCGGCATCATCCAACTGAGCAGTCCTGCTCCAGGCTGGACTGCTCCAGCATGGCATTAACCCCGGCGACTTTTCGGCTATTGGCGAGCAGACTTCAACGTCCGTCGGCATCATCCAACTGAGCAGTCCTGCTCCAGGCTGGAAGATGTATCCGGCGCAGATCATCGATGGCAGCTTCCTGCAAGGGACGGGGTTAAAACTGACCGCGCGCGCGCGGGGCTTCAATAGCGATGCCGCGGTGTGGCAGGCGCTGCAAACGCACCCGAACTACGCGCTCATCGACAGCACTGCCCTACCCTATAATCTCGATCAATCGCTGCCGCCCGTCTACGATCCTAACGCGCCAACGGCGTCGCAGGCCGGCGTTCTCGTCGATCCGCCGGGCTACGACTCGCCCAACGTCCAGCCGTATGTCTACTCGCTGAGCGGCGTGTACCAGGGCGAGACGACTTTTCCGGCCACGCCCATCTGGGTGACGACCGGCGTCCCCACGCCCGATCTCAGTTCGGCCAGGGTAGTCTTTGCCTCGACACGCGCCCTCAAGTTGACCATTATCGGCGTAGTCGATAACAGCGACGGCAATCACTTCGGCCTCTACATTCCCAGCGCGGCCTACAGCGGCTATTCAGATAACGCGGCGAACCTGGCGCAGGCGCTGCCGGACGCGCAAACCTACTACTTCAAGGTCGCGCCCGGACAGGATGCGCACGCGCTGGCTTTGAAACTGGGTTCAGCGTTTCTCAACAACGGCCTGCAAACAACCGTGCTGCAAGACGCGGTGCTGCAAGCTCAAGGGCCGCGCATCTTCCTGAGCAACGTCTTGCTGGGCATCGTCGGCCTGACGCTGCTGCTCGGCGTAACGGCCCTCGCCATCACCGGCACGCGCGCCGTGGTGGAGCGCCGCCAGCAGATCGGTATGCTGCGCGCGCTGGGGTGCAGCCGGCTGCAGGTGCAGCTTGCCTTCTTGCTGGAGTCATTCCTGGTGGGGGCTATCGGCAGCGTGCTTGGCGTCGTGCTGGGCCTGATTCTGTCTTCCAACATCTTTGCCGCGAACTTTTTCGAGCAATTCAATACCAGCCTGGTCTTTTCTATCCCCTATCAGGAGTTGGGCATCGTGATCGGGGCGGCGCTGCTGGCCTCGTTCCTGGGTGCGCTACTCCCCGCGTGGCAAGCGGGACGGGTGCAGCCCGCGGAGGCTCTGCGGTATCAATGAGGCATCAGGCTACTTCTCCAACAACCAATTCTATTCCATCAACGGAGGATAACGGAAAATGGAGCGAAACACGTAGTAAAATCCAGCCTTCAAGGACTTCTTCCAGCTCTTCGCGGCATTCCTCGAGTGTATCTGTGTTAGCATAAACGCCCTTAAAACCGGCGATCTCGCCATAAAATGTGCTATCCGGCAAAATTTCGTATCGCGCCTTTCTCATAGCCGCGCGAATGTATTTTGTGAACATAGCCAGTCCCTTTTTGAACGTTATTGGAGCCGCAATACGTAAAACCGTGCCATATCAAAAGGACGAATAATAGCCCTAAATTCGATGGAATCACTTGACTTTCACCCCCACGATCACGTCGCGCCGCTTAATGACGCGATCCACCGGATGCGCTAGCAGCGTGTAGGGCGCGTCGTTGCGCACGGTGAGATGAGTGGCGCGCTCGATCAGTTCGATCATGCTGACGCGTTCGATGCGCGTGGCGTTCCAGGCCAGGGCCAGCGTGCCGCCGGGCGGGAGCAGGCGCTCCCAGGCGGGCAGCGTGCGCTGCAGCAGGTCGGAGACTTCGCCGAAGTGCTGGATGCCGTAGGGGAGGTCGGCGACGACGGCATGTACGTGCGGCCCGCCTGGAACTTCTTGCAGGTGCAGTGCGGCCTGGCCGGCATCGCCGTGTGCCAGCGCCAGAAAATGAGTCGTATCCTTAGTACCGATGGTGAATTGATAGCGTCGCCCGGCTTTGCGCCCGCGCTCGTCTACTTCCTTATAGGGGATATGCTCGCCGCTCAGATATTGCCTGACGAAGACCGCCGTTGTCTCCACGTCCTGCCGTGCCAGTTCGATGCCGAAGGCATCATAGCCATGCGCCAGCGCCAGAAAGAGCGTCGTGCCGCCGCCCGCGAGCGGGTCGAGAATGCGCAGCCGACCGGCATACTGTCCGGCATAAGCGCCCGCGAAGACGGCGAGGTTGAGCAGCACGCGTGTGAAGACTTCGTTGGTTTTGCCCTTGTAGCGGCGCGCTTCGGCCATTGCTAGCGGGACGAACGGCTGCAATTGCGGCTCCAGCGGGCGCAGCAGCGGCCCCGCCACGTCGCCGATCTGATCAAATACTTCATATGCCTCGCTCGTCGCGCCCAGGCGCGACAGCACGGGCATGATCTCTCGCGGCGGCATTTCAGGCAGGCTGACCTGGAGATAATCCTGTCCCGCCAGCTTGAGCGGCACTACCTGCTCGATGGCCGGGCCGAGCGGGCTGGCGAGCAGTTCGGGCGCGGCCAACTTCCCCGCCATCGTCGCGTACTGCGTGCTGTGCTGCGGCGTGATTCTCAGTAGAATATGCATGGGGGTATTGTAGCATACTTTGCTAGCTCTGCTTTTTGTGCTTATTCATTGCTTTGCTAGTTCTATCAAAGTAGACAAGAGAAGTCCACATCGCTCCAAATTGTATCAAATATTACCATATAGCATGATTGCGCCATTTATTTGCAATGATTACAATATGACATAGAGAAACCCGCAAGGATACCGAATTGGAGAGAAATCTATGCACATCGTCACAGTTGAGGAAATGCGCGCATTGGAAGCGCGGGCGGACAGCGCATACGGCCTGACCTCGCCGATCTTGATGGAAAACGCTGGGAAAAGCGCGGCTGACATCCTGGCGAAATATATACGACGAACACGCACGATTAGCGGCGCGGAGATACTGGTCCTGGTTGGCCCCGGCAACAACGGCGGCGACGGGCTGGTGATGGCCCGTCGCCTCGCGCAGTGGGGGGCAGATATCAGCACCTATCACTGGAAGGAACAACAACTGGTCGTTCACGAGCGCGTTATCCCACAGGAGGAGGTAGAGTCAGAACTGGAGAACGCTATCCGGCAGACCGACTATGTCCTCGACGCGCTGCTCGGCACGGGCCGCTCGCGCCCTCTGCCTGACAGTATGCGCTCGCTGCTGGGGCGCGTGCGACAGGAGCGAGCGCAGCGCGAGACGCTGCGCGTCATTGCCGTCGATCTGCCGACGGGCCTGAACGCTGACACGGGCGAGGTTGATCCCGGCGCGATTCCGGTGGATATGACCATCACGCTGGCCTGTCCCAAACAGGGCTTCTTCTTCTTTCCGGGCCGCGATTACCTGGGCGAACTCTACGTCGGGGATATTGGCCTGCCGCCTGAAATGGAGCGTCACCTGCAAACCGAGATGCCGACGGCTGAGCTGGTTCGCGCGCTGCTGCCAGGGCGTCCTTTGAACAGCAACAAGGGAACGTTCGGCAAAGTCATGCTGTTCACCGGTTCGCCGCCTTATCCCGGCTCGACTTACCTGGCGGGCAGCGCGGCGGGCCGCAGCGGCGCAGGACTGATCACACTGGCAGTGACGCGCAACATGCAGCCCATTTACGCCGGCGCCTTTCACGAAGCGACGTTCACTCTGCTGGCCTTTCACGAAGCGACGTTCACTCTGCTGCCCGCTGAAGCGGCGGGCAGCTTCGCCTGCGTCAGCACGCTCATGGAGCAACTGCCGGGATACCGGGCGCTGCTGATGGGACCTGGCCTGGGCCAATCGCCATACATCCGCGAAGTGATCCTGGGGTTGCTGGAGGAGCTGCGCGCCATGCCCGTCGAGCAGCGCCCGCGCCTGCTCGTCGATGCTGACGGCCTCAACAATCTCTCGGCGCTGGAGCAGTGGTGGACGCTGTTGCCCGACCGCACGATCATCACGCCGCATCCGGGCGAGATGGGCCGCCTGTGTCACGGACAAAAAGTATCAGGTGGGGACATTGATCGCCTGGCGCTGGCCCGCGACAAAGCGCGGGAATGGAATGTGATTCTGGTGCTGAAGGGCGCCTGCACCATCATCAGCGAGCCGGAAGGCCGCACGCGCATAAACTGGAAAGCCAACCCGGCGCTGGCGACGGCTGGTACAGGGGATGTGCTGGCAGGCATGATCGCGGGACTGTTAGCGCAGCGGTTGGACCCGTTCGATGCTGCGAGCGCGGGAGTGTACCTGCACACGGCGGCCTCGGAACTGGTCAGCGCGGAGATCGGTCATGCTGGTCTGCTGGCCTCTGATCTGCTGCCGCAGATACC
>Ga0207416_1003541_pt1 | contig 14782 bp, 13 predicted proteins | sample PaiPotPPM11metaG_FD_184107 | JGI IMG/M metagenome (GOLD analysis project Ga0207416, IMG submission 184107) | Iron sulfur acid spring bacterial and archeal communities from Banff, Canada, to study Microbial Dark Matter (Phase II) - Paint Pots PPM... ...
GGGCTGCACGTCCGATCGGCGCAAGCTTGCGATCACGGCCGGATCGATCAAGGCCGCAAACTCGCCGCTGTAGTCGGCACCGGGCGGGTCGGCTTGCGACCACACCGCAGTCGCCGGATGCGAGTAGATTTCGGACGTTCCGCGCGGCAGCTCGGCGATGAACTCGCCTAACCGGCGCGCATCCATTTGCCCGCTGTCGATCATCCCGAACACGTAGTCGTTGGCGGCAAGCCCTGCCGCCCGCACGCGCCGTTTCATCAAACTCAGCCAAGGAGCCAGCAGCGCGGCTTGTGCGAGACGCGGCCCAAAGTGCGTTCGCGTCGCGCGCCAAGCTGGCGCGAAGGGCTCGTACGGTATGCGGATCGCGCGCAAACCGAATTCTTTTCCGATCTTGATGATTAGCGACAGGATCGTGGGATGAACGTGCATGTGGTTCTGCGCGTTGGCGTGATCGAGCTGCAAGCCGGTTTGCACGAATAACCGGAACTGTTCGCGAATTTCGTCTTCGAGCTGCCGGCGGATGCCGGGTTTAAAAAAATAACGCACGCCGGCTGCGAAGAGATCCGTTGCAAACCGGCCTTGTTTATCGACCAAACCGGGAATGCGCTCGGCCGGCAGCGCCGGCCGGCCGTTGACCAGAACGACGTGTAATCCGACGCATAATTTCGGCAAGCGGCGGGCGCGCTCGACGGCATCGCCGGTTTCGGGAGCCGCGACCATGAGGCTGGCGGTCGATAGAATGCCGTGCAGATGCGCCTGCTCGACGGCTTCGTTCACCGGAATCGCCAATCCGAAATCGTCCGCGGTCACAATCAGCCGGCGCATCGCCGCTACCTTCCCCAAGGAACTAGCGCGACCATCGAAGGAAGGCTGAAACGATGGAGGAGACGGCGGCGGATCGCACGGTTGCGCGCAAGGCGGACCACGTTCGTATAAACCTCGAGCGCGACGTCAGCGCGAAAGGCGTCGGGAACGGCTTCGATGAGTACCGTTTCGTCAATTGCGCGCTTCCGGAGATCGATCTCGCCGAAGTCGATACCACCGCGCAACTCTTCGGACGCATGCTGGATGCGCCGTTTCTGATCTCGTGCATGACCGGGGGAACCGCCGAAGCTCGTCGCCTCAATCACGTGCTCGCAACGGTCGCGCAGGACAGAAAATTAGCAATGGGGCTGGGCTCAGGGCGCGCGCTGCTCGAGCATCCCGACTTGATCGATACGTTTGATATGCGGCCGGCGGCGCCCGACGTGTTGCTCTTTGCAAATCTTGGAGCCGTTCAGCTAAACAAAGGGTACGGCGCGCAAGAGTGCCGGCGCCTGGTCGATATGTTGCGCGCAGACGCGCTCGTGCTGCACCTCAATGCGATTCAGGAAGCCGTCCAGCCGAATGGTGACACATGCTTCCGCGGCTTGCTTGCAAAAATAGAGACGATCTGCAGCGAGCTCGAAACGCCGGTCATCGTGAAAGAAGTCGGGTGGGGGATCGCACCCGACACGGTGCACAGACTTTTCGACGCCGGCGTCGCGGCGGTTGACTTGGCGGGCGCGGGTGGAACCTCGTGGAGTGAAGTCGAGCGCTATCGCATCGAAGAGCCATGGCGCGCACGCGTTGCCGGATCGTTTGCCGGATGGGGAATTGCCACGGCGGAGTGTCTGCGCGCGGCGCGGGCCGCGCAGCCCGAAGGCATGCTCATTGCAAGCGGAGGGATTCGCAGCGGCATCGACGCCGTGAAAGCCATCGCGCTGGGCGCGGACCTCGTGGGAATTGCCGGACCGTTCTTGCGGGCCGCTGCCGACGGCGAGCAGGCCGCCGCCGATCTCGCGCGCGAGTACGCGGAGGTATTGCGCATCGCCATGTTCGCACTTGGCGAACGCACGCTGAGCGATCTGCGCAAGACGGCGCGCCTCTTGCGGTCGGGTGAATCGCCATGATCGAAGCCGACGCATACTGCCGCGAGCTCGCTACCAAGCATTACGAGAATTTCTCAGTCGCGTCGCGCTTGGTGCCCACCCCGCAGCGTGCCGATCTGATGCGGTTCTACGCATTTTGCCGGATAACCGACGATTTCGGCGACGAGAGCCCGTCGCGCGAAGTCGCGCTGGATCGCCTGAAGCACTGGCGCGAAGAGGTGCAAGCATTTTTTTTCGGCGCGCGGCCGGAGCACCCGGTGCTGCTGGCTTTACGTGAAACGGTTCGCAAACACGGGCTCGATGCGCAGCCCTTTCTCGATCTGATCGCCGCCAACGTTCAAGATCAGACGGTCACTGCGTATGCGGCCTGGCCCGAGTTGCAAGCATACTGCATGCTCTCGGCAGCGCCGGTGGGGCGAGTCGTTTTGAAGATCTTTGGGATGGACGATGCCGTGTCTCGCAAGCTGTCCGACGACGTCTGCATCGGCCTGCAGTTGGCCAATCACGCGCAAGACGTGAGCCGCGACGCGAAGATCGGCAGATCCTATCTGCTGCAAGAAGATATCACCATCAGCGGCACCCGCGGCGCCGTCCGGGCTTTGGTAGAACGCGCGCGACGTTTGCTTGCATCCGGCGAGACGCTCGAGGAAATGACGCGCGGAGCGCTGCGGTTGCAGCTCGCGCTCTATCGTTTAGGCGGCCTTGCGATTTGCCGCGAGATCGAGCGGATCGACTATCGCACGGATGTAACGCGGCCGTCCGTCTCGAAGGCCACGAAAGTGGCGCTGTTGATTCGGGCGGCGATATGCTGAACCCGCTCGCGCTCGAGCAGGAAGCCGAGCGCTTTTGCCGCGAGATGGCGCGGCGTGAAGCCAAGAATTTTTATTGGGGATTCATCTCGCTGCCGCACGAACAGCGGATGGCGATCTACGCGCTCTACGATTTCGCGCGGCAAGTCGACGACGACGTGGACGGCGCGCCGCGTCCCGATCTCGTTCCGCAACGTTTGGCGGCGCAGCGCGAGCGCGTAAAGAGTCCGTTTCGTTCAGCTGAAGCAGACCCTGTCATGTACGTACTGTCGCGCGCAGTCGAAAGGTACGACATTCCGCACTCCGAGTTAGAAGCGCTGATCGACGGGGTGGAACTGGATTGCACGAACACGCGGTATGCGACGTGGCCGGAACTGCGCGAATATTGTAAGCTCGTCGCCTCAATCGTGGGCCGCATGTGCGTGCGCATCTTCGGATTCGACGATCCCCGCGCGCTCGATCGCGCGGACGATTTGGGCCTGGCCTTGCAGATGACCAACATTTTGCGCGACGTGCGCGAAGATGCGGGCATGGGACGCGTCTATCTGCCGCAAGAAGATTTACAGCGCTTCGGCGTTTCGGAACAGGACTTGCTCGACGGCGACCCAGGCAAGGGTTGGGAAGATCTCATCGGTTTCGAGACCAAGCGAACGCGCGAGCTTTTTGAGAGCGGCTACGAGGTGCTGCAGTATATTCCGCGGCGCTCGGCGGCATGCGTGCAAACGATGGCCGGAATTTACGCGCGCATCCTGGAGAAAATCGAGCGCGATCCGCACTTGCCGCTGCGAGAGCGCGCGGCGCTCTCAAATGGAGAGAAACTGCGGGTCGTGGTCGCGTCGTGGCTGCGCCCCGGGTAGCGGTCGCCGGGGGCGGCCTCGCCGGACTCGCCGCGGCTCTGGAGCTCAAAAATTGCGGCTGCGACGTGCATCTCTTCGAACGCAGCCGCCTCTTGGGCGGGCGCGCCACGTCATTTGAAGTGGACGGACACGTCGTAGACAATGGCCAGCACGTCTATCTGGCGTGCTGCACGGAGTTCGTCCGGTTCGTCGAGCAAGCCGGTATGCGCGACGCGCTTTATCTCCAGGACCGATTCGACGTCACGGTTTATGCGCACGGCGTTCGCAGCGGCCTGCGCGCGGCGAACCTGCCGGCGCCGTGGCATCTGCTTTTGCCGATGCTGTCGTACCGCCATCTCGGCATCCGCGGTAAACTGCAATTGGCCCGCGCACTTTTCGCGCTGATGCGCGAAAAAGACTTGGATGGGAATTTCGCAGGGTGGCTGCGCGCGCACGGGCAGAGCGAGGAAACGGTGCGGGCCTTTTGGGATCCGTTCATGGTGCCGGCGCTGAACGCGCCGCTCGAGCACATGAGCGCCGCGGAAGCGGCGTTTGTGATTCAGACTGCGTTCTTGAGCGATCGCAATGCCGCGCGTTTCGGGTATTCGACCGTGCCGCTGGCGCAGATCATGGACGCCGCGGCTGCCGGCCTGGCTTGCGTACATCGTTCGACGGCCGTTGCTACGGTCGACGTCAGGGCCGATGGCGTGCAACTGCGCACCGTGAACGGTGAAAGCGCGGACTTCGATGCGGTCGTGCTGGCTTTGCCTCCGCGCGCGCTGCAGCGCGCGCTCGCGGATAGCGAGCGGCTGGGCTTGCGCGACCTCGATTCGTACGAGACCAACGCCATCATGGACGTGCATCTCTGGCACGACCGCGGCCGGCTGGATTTCGATTTCTGCGCGCTGCTCGATTCGCCGGTGCAGTGGATCTTTCAAAAAAGCGTCGGCTATCTCTGCTGCAGCTTAAGCGCGGCCGGCGCAATGGTTGCGAGCCCGACACATGAAGTGGTCGAGCGCGTTTGGCGCGAGGTATCGGCGGCGCTCCCGCAACTCTCGCAAGCGCGGCTCGTTCGCGGGGCCACGACGCGCAATCCGGAAGGCACGTACAGCGCCCATCCCGGAACGGTGCGGCCGGGGGCGCAGACGCTGGATCGTAAGGTTGCGATCGCCGGATCGTGGACTGCGACGGGCTGGCCCGATACTATGGAGTCGGCGGTGCGCAGCGGCACCGCAGCCGCGGTTGCTTTGATAGAACAAAACGGATGGAAGACAGAGCGCTAACCGGAGCCGTAAACTGGCTGCTGGAGCGGCAAGCTCCCGCGGGCTGGTGGACGGACGAGCTCGAGACCAACGTCACGATGACGGCGGAGCACGTGCTGCTGTTGCGCTTTCTTGGCGTTCCGGTCGAAGCGATTGGGGACGGCGCGATCCGCCATATTCTCCATCACCAACGCGAGGACGGATCGTGGGCGCTCTATTACGAGGGCCCCGCGGATCTCAGCACGACGATCGAAGCGTACGTCGCGCTCAAAGTGCTCGGTGTGGATCCGTCCCGCGCCGAAATGCGGCGCGCGCTCGCGACGATCCGGAACCTCGGCGGCTTGGCCGAAGCGCGCGTTTTTACGAAAATTTGGATGGCGCTTTTCGGAAAGTATCCGTGGAACGGAATACCGACGATGCCGCCGGAGATCGTGTACTTTCCGCCGTCCATGCCGTTCAATCTCTACGATTTTTCATGCTGGGCGCGCGGAACCGTCGGCCCGCTGTGCGTTGTGATCGCGCGCCGTCCGCAACGCGAGCTGGGCGTCGACGTGAGCGAAATCGTGAATCCCGGAACCGAAGCGCGCATGCAGCACGTGCCTGGTTCGGGCTGGCTCTGGTGGGTCGACCAATTATTGAAACTGTACGAAAGGCTCCCGTACAAACCCGGGCGCAATGCCGCATGCGCAAAGATGATCGATTGGGTCGTGCAGCGTCAAGAAGCCGACGGAAGTTGGGGCGGCATACAACCGCCGTGGGTCTACTCGCTGATCGCGCTCAACCTGGAGGGCTACGCTCGGGACCATCCCGTTATGCGCAAAGGTCTGCATGGGATGGAACGTTTCGCGTTTGCCGACGAAACCGGTTGGCGCTTTCAAGCGTGCATGTCACCGGTGTGGGACACGGCGTGGGCGATTCGCGCGCTCTATCAGGCCGGCTTGCGCGCCGATCATCCGGCCATGCGCCGCGCCGTTGACTGGATGCTCGCCGAACAAATTCCGGCCAACGCTCCGGGTGACTGGCAAGTCCGCTGCAAAGGCGAGCCGTGCGGGGGCTGGGCATTTGAGTTCGACAACGACATCTATCCCGACATCGACGACACGGCCGTCATCGTCTGCTCGCTGCTGGAAGGGGGAAAGGGCGATACGGTCCGCGCCTCAATCGAGCGCGCGGTCCGGTGGACGCTGGCGATGCGTTCGAGCAACGGCGCGTGGGCGGCGTTCGATCGCGACAACACCAGCGAGATTCTCTACCGCATGCCGTTTTCGGATTTCGGCGCGATGATCGATCCGCCGACTGAAGACGTGACGGCGCACGTGCTCGAGATGCTGGCGGTGCTCGGCCGAAACGAAAGCGATCCCTATGTGGCCGGCGGCTTGAAATACTTGCGCGAAACGCAGAAGCCGCGCGGGCATTGGTTCGGCCGTTGGGGCGTCAATCATATTTATGGAACGTGGTGCGTCGTGTCGGCGCTCGCGCAGCTGCACGCGGGCCGCGATATGGTCGAGCGTGCAACCGAGTGGACGATCGCCATGCAAAACAGCGACGGCGGATGGGGAGAGAGCTGCCACTCATACGCCGACGAGTCGTTTGCGGGCATTGGCACGAGTACGGCTTCGCAAACCGCGTGGGCCGTCATGACGCTGCAGTGGGCCGGTGCCGCCGAGCATACTGCCGCGCAGCGAGGCTTACGATTCTTGCGCGAACGCCAGCGGGCGGACGGAACCTGGGACGAGCCGCACTTCACCGGCACCGGCTTTCCGCGCGACTTTTATCTAAACTACCATATGTACCGTCACCTCTTTCCGGCGATGGCGCTGGCAATGGATCGCCCGGCACGCCGAGACGAGGGGGGAATTTCGCCGGAAAACCAGCACTTAACCATTTCATGAGCACGCCGTTCGCACAAAAAGCCGCCATCGCCAAATATGTCCTCAGCAAGAAGTTGGCCGGCGTAACGAAGTACGCGCTCGTGATGGAGCTCGAGCCGCTCTATCAGTGCAACCTCGCGTGCGCGGGTTGCGGAAAGATTCAGCATCCAGCTGAAACGCTGCGCAAACGTCTGAGCCTCGAGCAATGTCTGGGGGCGATCGAAGAGTGCGGCGCTCCGGTTATCTCCATCGCCGGCGGCGAACCGCTGGTCTACGAACAGCTTCCCGAACTCGTGGACGAACTGGTGCGACGCAAGAAAGTCGTAATCGTTTGCACCAATGCGCTGCTGCTCGAGAAGAAGATCGATCTGTTTAAACCTTCGCCCTATTTTACGTGGATGATCCACCTGGATGGAATGCGCGAACGGCATGACGAGGTCGTTTGCCGGGATGGAACGTTCGACAAAGCCGTCGCTGCGATCAAAGTGGCGCAGCAGAAAGGCTTCCGCGTCGGCACCAACACGACGTTTTTCGATCCGGACGACGCGACGGCGATTCGCGCAGTCCTGGATTATCTCAACGACGAGCTCAAAGTCGACGCCATGCAGATTTCTCCGGGCTATGCCTACGAGAAGGCGCCCGATCAAGAACATTTTCTGGGCGTCGATCGCACGCGCGCGATATTCAAAGAAGCTTTTGCCGGCGGCAAGCGCAAAAAATGGCGCTTGAACCACAGCCCGCTGTATTTGGATTTCCTGGAAGGCAAATTCGACATGGAATGCACCCCGTGGGGAATTCCGTCGTATTCCATTCTGGGCTGGCAGCGGCCGTGCTACTTGATGTCGGACGCGCCCTACGCGCAAACGTACAAGGAATTGATCGAAGAGACCGACTGGTCGCTCTACGGACGCGGGAAGAATCCCAAGTGCGCGAACTGCATGGCGCACTGCGGGTACGAACCGACCGCCGTGGTGAGGACCACGGGGTCGATCAGGGAGAGCATTCGCGCGGCACTTGCCCACTGACCGCGTTTTCTTAACGGGTGCGAGCGGTTTTATCGGCTCGCACGTTCTGCGCGAACTGGTCACCGCCGGTTATCCAGTGCGCGCTTTAGCGCGGCCCTCGCCAAGCTCGGGCGTCCTTCGACTGGCGCATCGAAGATGCGCCGCTCAGGATGACACTAGCGTAGAGATCGTCCCCGGCGATATGCGGCGCCCCGGTGAGATTGCGCGCGCATTGGAAGGCTGCCGCTATCTCGTTCATTGTGCCGCGCTGTACTCGTTCGCGCCGCGCGATCGCAAAACGCTGAACGAAGTGAACGTGCGCGGGACCGCAGGCTTGCTCGAAGCCGCGCGCGTGGCCGGCGTCGAAAGAGCCGTCGTGACGTCAAGTTCGGCCACACTTGGGGGAGCGAACGATGGAAGACCGCGTACGGAAAACGATTACGCGAGCGATGAGCGAGCGTTCGGATATCATCATTCGAAAGTAGAGCAGGAACGCGCGGCTTTCGCTGCGCGCATTCCGGTCGTCGCGCTCTTGCCGACTGCACCGGTCGGGCCGGGCGACGCCAAGCCCACGCCAACCGGCCAGTTGATCGTGGAGTTCGCAAACGGACGCGTTTTTGCAAGGCCTCCGCGCGGCGGGATGAACCTCGTGCCCGTCGAGGACGTCGCGCGCGCACACGTCACGGCGCTGGAGCGAGGCCGCGCGGGCGAGCGGTACATTTTGGGCGGCGAAAACCTCACGCTCGATGAAGTGTGGACCATGCTTTCCGCAGCGACGGGGAAAAAGATGCCGTCGTGGCGCGTGCCCGGCGCGCTTGCGCTCGCAATCGCATATGTTGACGAGGCGCGCGCTCGAGTTACCGGCAGCCGCCCGCTCGTGCCGATCGAGGGCGTGCGCATGTCGCGGGAGCTGATGTTTGCCGACAGCGGCAAAGCCGCACGCGAACTGAATTTTCAACCCGGTTCCGTCAAGAGCTCGCTCGAACGCGCGGTTGGGTGGTATCGCACGTATGGCTACTGCAGCTGATCGCATCGCCGTCATAGCGGCGACCGTTGTAGAAGCGCGCGCCGCCAAGGCTGCGCTGGGCAAACGCGCCCGCGTCATGCAGGCCGGTATTGCGCTGCGCGGCCTGCGTGAAGATCCGGGTCCAATCGTGATCAGTTGCGGCCTGGCCGGCGGGCTGCGCGACGACCTGCCGACCGGCACCGTTCTGATTCCCAGGGAAGTGCGCCGCCCCGACGGCAGCATGCTCCAATGCGATGCTGATTTGACCGAATCGTTGCTACGTGCCGCGCGCGCAGCCGGCTGCGAACCGGTCGAAGCCCCGCTCGTAACGACTGCGCGGATCGTGCGCGGCGCCGAACGGACGCGATGGGCGCAAGAAGGTTATGCGGGAGCTGACATGGAGACCGGTTTGCTGCGAGCGCCGCGCATCGCGTGCGTGCGCGTAATACTCGACACGCCGGTCAACGAGTTTTCGATTGCGTGGGAAAACCCGGCGTCGGTCATCTTCAGGCCGGACGCATGGTTGGATATCCCATTTCTCGCGCGCCAGGCGCCGCGTTGCGCGGCGCTGGCGGCAAGAATCGTTGCGGATGCGCTGCCCTAGGGCGCGCTCCATGTAGACGATCCGGACGCATTCCAGAACTGGGCGCCGCTCGATCCGTCGTCGTACATTCCGAAATATCCGCGCTTGGTTCCGGTACCGTCGAACAAACGGATGAACGCAGCGTTCCCGGCCTCTAGACTCAGCATTGGCTTGTCGCTTGCGGACAAAAAGCGAATGATGGGCGCGGGATCTTGGTCGGTCATGCCGACTATCAAACGATCCTTGCCGGCGGCATCGTAGAAATCCATCGAAGAGAGATCGAGCCACATGCGATCTTGATTTTTTCCGTCTTCAAATTTAATGCTCGGATCGTTGCCCGGCGTAATGTAGGCCCGAAAGCGAACCAGCCCGGTCGGATCGGCCAAACGGAATGCGGGTTGATTGTATTGATTGACGATTGCGGACAACCGCTCACGCCCCTTGGCGTCGAACACGTGGAGTCCCAATGCGTCGAGCTTCACGCGCGCGTGCCCGGAAGCATCTACAATTGTGAAGGGTTTTGAGGTAACCGTTCCCGCGCCGACGGCGGCGGCGCCGATCGCGGTTACGGCGACGAGAGCGAGCGTAGTGACGAACGAAACTCGCCGCAGCGTGCGGCTTTCCCGCTCGAGTTTCTCGATGCGAGCTGCAACTTCTGGTGAAATAGAAAAGTCAGCCATCTGTAAGTGCCTCCTGCAGGTGTTAAATTGTTTGTTGGGTGGCGCTTGCGGAAGTCCTATGGGCGCATTAGCGAAGCAGCGCGGAGATGTCCTCGGCGGGGAGCGGCGCGTGAAAATAGATGCCCTGCCCGGATTTGCACCCCAAAGAAAGCAGCGTCGCCGCCTGCGCCGCCGTTTCAATGCCTTCCGCCGTCACGCGCAATCCGCAGGCTTCGCCTAACCCGACCAAGAGCCGTATGATCTGTTCGCCTTTGGGCTCGGCCAGTTTGGCGATGAAACTCTGATCGATTTTGAACGAGTCGATCGGCAGCGAGGTAATATATTGTAGCGAAGAATAGCCGGTGCCGAAATCGTCCAGGCACAGATCCACTCCCACGGCTTTGAGCCCGTCGAGAATTCCCGCCGCCCGATGCTCGCTCTGCAGGATCGACGTTTCGGTAATTTCGAGCGTCAGCATCGACGGACCGATTTGATACGTGCTGAGTACCCTGCGCAAGTAATCGGGAAGACCCGGTTGCAGAACTTCTTGCACCGAAAGGTTCACGTTCAGTCCTAGATCCGCATAGGCGGCTTTTTGCCAACGGGCCAAATCGCGGCACGCGGTGTCGAGAACAAAACGGCCGACCGGTTCCATGAGACCCAACTCTTCTGCCAGCGGCAAGAACGCCGCGGGCGCGAGATAACCCTGCTCGGGATGGTTCCAACGCAATAGCGCCTCGACGCATTCGATGTGGCCGGTGGCAAGCGTGACGATCGGCTGATACATCACAACGAGTTGACGTTCTTCGATGGCCGCGCGCAGGTCGAGCCGTAAAGAGAGGCGCTGAAGCGCCTCTTCGTGCATCGTCGGCGTGAAGAGCGCGTTGCGATCGCGGCCCTGGTTTTTTGCGCGATACATCGCCGTCTCCGCATCGCGCAGCACCTCGGCGATCGAGGTGTAACCTTGGTCGACCGAGACCACGCCGATGCTGGCCGTCATCGCCAAGGTCCGTCCCGCCATTGCGTACGGACGCCGCAGCGTTTCGTGGATCGTGTCGAGCACGCTTTGCACGGCGGCGGTCGACGTTCCGGGAACGAGTACCGCAAACTCGTCGCCGGCCATGCGCGCCACCATCGAGCGCTCGTCCACGATCATCCGCAGCCGTTCGGCGGCCTCTTTCAGCACATCGTCTCCGGCCAAGTGTCCCAACGTATCGTTAATCGATTTGAACTCGTCGAGATCGAGATAGAGAACGCTGTGCGGCTCGCCCTCTCCGCGGTGCACCGCTTCGAGCGTGCGCGCCAGTTGCAGCGAAAACACCGTGCGATTTGGCAACTCGGTTAGCGGATCGTGCGTTGCTTCGTACTGGAGGCGGCTTTGCGAACGCGCGTTAACGAGCGCGAGCCCCATGAGGTTCACGAAGACCTGCATCGCGCGCAGCGTTTGTACGGTCGGAATTTCGCCGTTGATCGGGCCGTCGGGCGACATATAGCCGACCATGATGCCGTCGCGATCGTGCAAGGTCAGGACGAGCGCGTCGCGTTCCTGCCACTGGTTGGGATATTGCCGCTTCGTTTCGTTGGGATTGAAGCCGGTGTAGATCGACCGCTCCCATTCCGCGTCGCGTTCGGCCGGGAAGAAATAGCAGTCGTCGAAAAATCGCACCGCGTGCTCGAGCATCGCGCCGAAAGCTTCGCGGTCGATGTTCTCGTGCAGACGCTCCTTGATGATCTCTTCGGGATAACCGAGCATAACGCGGCGCCGCAGGTTTCCGTTGGGCTCCTCGGCCGCGACCATTGAAACGAAACGCCAGCCGAATAATTCTTGCACGCCGCCGGCCAACGACGTAAGCGCGGCATCGAGAGTCGGTGCCTCGAGGACGTCGCGCGTTATTTCAAAGAGTCGCTCGAGCTCGGTAACCGAACCGGGGCGGCCCGAAACAGTTCCGACTTGTTGCATCGGGAGCTCCTACTTCCCGCCTTCACGCAGGCTCCCTACCTCGGGATGTGCCTAAAGATAAGCGCGAGTGCCGCGATCGTCAGCGCCACGGCTACCAAGAGCAGCAACCTTTGCGACTGGATCCGCAGCGAAAGGCGCGCTCCTAGCGGGCCACCCAACAGACCGCCGATCGCCAAAGGGATCGCGTAGACCCAGCGGATGTCGCGCTGCACGACATGTGTCAGAAAACCCAACGGTGCGGTCAGAAGGATACCGAAATGCGATGTGGCGCTGATCGCGTGCGCCGGAAGGTCGGAAAAATAGAGTAGTGAGGGGACTAGTATGACACCGCCGCCCACCCCAAAAAGGCTAGAGATGAAGCCAACTGCGAACCCCACGGTTAAGCTGCGCGGCCAAGGCATTCCGATCAAAGCGGTTACACTGGCGGCGCTCGTCGAATCCGGTTTACGTTTGGCTCGATTCAGAAAGATGTCGGCTGAAACTCCGATGAGGAGCGCCGCAAAAAGCCAATCGAAAACGCGCGGCGAGGCGTGTGTGACGGCGATTGCGCCCAGAACGCTGCCGGGAATCGCGCCGGCCCCCACCAGCCAGCCCGTTCGAAGGTGAACGCGCCGCTGCAGCAGGTAGGTCAGCGCGCCGCTGCCGCTGTTGGCAATAACTAGTGCGAGCGACGTTCCTGCAGCCTCCGCGGGCGGCAAATTAAAAAACAAGCGCAGGACTGGGACGATGATGAACCCGCCGCCCAAACCGACCATCGATCCGAAAACGCTAGCGACAAAAGCGATTAGGAAAAGCCATAGCGTCATGTCGATTTCGCTTCTAGTGCATGTTTAAGAAGCGAAATCGACACGACGCTATGGCCATATTCTTTTAAGTCATATTGGACAGGGTTAAGCCGGATAGGACGTCGATTCTGTTTCTTAAACATGCTCATGAAACAAAATCAACGTGGTCTCCGGCTAGACTCTTCCAATATAACGGCGGTCGCGGGTGTCGATGCGGATCACGTCGCCGGGATTTACGAACAGCGGGACGTTGACCACGGCGCCGGTTTCAAGCGTAGCCGGTTTCGTGGTGCCTTGCGCGGTGTCGCCCTTAAATCCGGGATCGGTCGTTTGGATGCGAATCTCCACGTGCGCGGGCAAGTCGCAGCCGATCGGAACGCCGTCATGAAACTGAACGTCGACGACCATGCCGTCTTTGAGGAAGTCGGCCGGGCCGCCGATCAGATCGCGCTGCAGCGTCACGTTTTCGAATGTTTCCTGATCCATGAAATGATAGCCGTCGGCGTCGTTGTAGAGCATCTGCATTTGGCGGTTGTCCACCATCGCGCGCTCGAGCTTTTCGCCCGCGCGGAACGTGCGTTCTACCGTCGATCCGGTCTTGACGTTCTTCATACGCGTGCGCACGAAGGCTGGGCCTTTGCCGGGCTTCACGTGCTGGAACTCGATGACGGTCCAAAGCTGGCCTTCCACGACGATGGTAATGCCGTTGCGCAAATCGTTCGAAGAGATCATGACTGGGCCTTACGCAGCCCGGTTTGCCGAGCCCTACAGTTTAATGGCGTTTTCGCGGCCCGCGAGCAGGCGGGCGATGTTTTCCCGGTGCGTGTATACAATGAAGGCCGCCGCGAAAATCCCATATGCCGTGAACCACGGATCGCGCGTAAAGTACCAAAGCGCAACTGCGGCGAGCACGCTGCCCAGCATCGAGCCGACGGAAGAGTAACGCGTCGAAAACGCGCCAAGAGCCCAGCCGCCGATGGCGACGAGTCCCGCAGGCCACGATAGCGCGAAGATCGCGCCGAAAGAAGTCGCGACGCCCTTGCCGCCCTTCCACCCGAGCCACGGCGAAAAGCAATGACCGAGCACCGCGCAAGCCGCGACGAGTGCAACGCCGTACGGCGGCACGATGTCGCGATGTACGAGGAAATGCGCCGGAAAGAACCCTTTGAACGCGTCCAGCACGAGCACGGCCGCCGCGCCGCCTTTGCCGATCGTGCGCAGCGCATTCATGGCGCCGGTGTTTCCGCTGCCGGCCCGCCGGATGTCGGTCCGGAAAAGCGCGATTCCGACGAGATAGCCGAACGGGATCGAGCCGGTCAAGAACGCGCCCACGGCCCAGAGTGCGAGGATCATTCGCGGGCCTCGCGCGTGCGTTCGCGAAATTGCAGCGCCAGCGGCACACCCTCGAAATCGAAGTTTCTGCGGATCGTGTTTTCGAGAAAGCGCCGGTAGGAAGGCTGCACGAGCTTCGGATCGTTGACGTGGAAGACGAACAGCGGCGGATGCACGCCGGGTTGCGAAGCGTAGAGAATTTTCAAGGGCTTGCCGCCAGCCGCCGGCGCGGGATGTGCAAGCGAAGCGTCGCGCACGATCGCGTTCAGCTGGGGCGTGGGAACGCGGCGATCCAAATTCTCGGCCACATGCGTCACGACGGGCATCAGGCTTCCGAGGCGGCGCTGCGTTTTCGCCGAGAGAAACGCCACGGGCGCGAACCGCGCGAACGGCAACTGTTCGTGGATCACGGTCGTGAGTTCGTTTTGGCTGTACTCGCCTTGCTCGCGAACCAGATCCCACTTGTTCCCCACCAGAATAAGGCCCTTGCGTTCTTCGAGGATCAATCCGGCCAAGCGGCGTTCCTGCGCGAGAATGCCTTGCATCGTGTCGAAGAGCAAGATGGCGATGTCGCAGCGCGCAATCGCGGCCAGCGAACGCAGCGTCGCGTAGTATTCGATCGCGCCGTGCTGCTTGGGCTTGCTGCGAATGCCGGCGGTGTCGATCAGCCGCAGACGGTGATCTTGAAACGTGAGAATGGAATCGATGGCGTCGCGCGTCGTGCCCGGGACGTCGGAGACCACCGAGCGTTCGGATCCGATCAGG
>Ga0207416_1003542_pt1 | contig 14781 bp, 13 predicted proteins | sample PaiPotPPM11metaG_FD_184107 | JGI IMG/M metagenome (GOLD analysis project Ga0207416, IMG submission 184107) | Iron sulfur acid spring bacterial and archeal communities from Banff, Canada, to study Microbial Dark Matter (Phase II) - Paint Pots PPM... ...
CTCCAAATACCGCGACTGGTACATCTGGTCGAAACACAAGCCGAAGAATGCTGCGTCCGGGATCGTCTTCCCCGGCGTGCAGAAATCGACGTGGGACTACGACAAGACGGCGAAGGCGTACTACTTCCACCGCTTTTACGACTTTCAGCCCGACCTGAACACCTCCAACCCGGAAGTGCAGGCGGAGATCCTGAAGATCATGGGCTTCTGGCTGCAATTGGGAGTTTCCGGCTTCCGCATGGACGCCGTCCCCTTCGTCATCTCCAAAAAGGGCGCCGACGTCACCCGGCCCCAGGAGCAATACGACATGCTGCGCACCTTCAGCGAATTCCTGACCTGGCGAAAGGGCGACGCGATCATCCTTGCCGAGGCCAACGTTCTGCCTAATACCGATCTCCGCTACTTCGGCGACGCGGGTGAGCGGCTGCAGATGATGTTCAACTTTCAGGTCAATCAGCATCTCTTCTACGCGCTCGCCAGCAGCGACTGCCGGCCGCTGATGTCGTCGCTGGAGAAGACCAAGCCCCGTCCCGCGACGGCGCAATGGGGTCAATTTCTGCGGAACCACGACGAACTCGACCTCGGACGCCTTACCCAGACCCAGCGCCAGACCGTCTTCGCCGCGTTCGGCCCCGACAAGAATATGCAGCTCTACAATCGCGGGATTCGCCGCCGCCTTGCGCCGATGCTGCAGGGAGACCGCCGCCGGCTGGAACTCGCCTACAGTCTGATGATGACGCTCCCCGGCACTCCGGTTATCCGGTATGGCGATGAGATTGGGATGGGCGATGACCTCAGCCTGCCGGAACGCAACTGCGCGCGCACGCCGATGCAGTGGTCGATCGAGCCGAACGCGGGGTTCACCAAGAACGCCAAGCCCGTGATGCCGATTATCACCGAAGGCCCGTACGGCTATCCGCACGTCAATGTCGCCGACCAGCGCCGCGATTCCAACTCGATGCTCAACTGGATGGAACGCATCATTCGTATGCGGAAGGAAGTTCCCGAGATTGGCTCCGGCGACTTCTCCTTCATCCCGACGAAAACGCGCGCGGTCCTGGCGATGCGCTATGTCTGGCGCAATAATTCGGTCTTGTGCATGCACAACCTAAGCGCCGAGCCTTGCGAGGTTCGGATCTCATTGCAATCCGACGACGAGAAAAAGTGCGCTCTGGTCAATCTGCTGTCCCAAGATCACAGTTCGCCGGACGAAAAGGGCCGGCACACCATCCTGTTTGAGCCCTACGGCTACCGCTGGTTTCGCATCTGCGGGCTGGATTACCTGCTCAACCGGACAGACAATCCGCAGTGACGCGCAGCCACCTAAGCGCTCTCCATCGGCCCCAGCATGTCGATGCTGACCTGGCGATTGGGGTCGCAGGGAAGCATCTTGTCCGTCGTCGTCATCTTGAGCAGCGCCATCACGCGATCGCTGACTCCACACAGCCGCATCGTCCCGCCGCGCTCCACGATCATCCCATTCGTGAGCATCAGGAACCCGAGGCCCGCGCTGTCCGAATAGGAACAGCCTGTCAGATCCAGCACCAGCCGATCCACGCCATCGATGATCAGTTGCCGCACCTGCGCTTCCAGCATTTTGAGGTTTGTCCCGAGGGTCAGCGACCCGTTAATAGTGACTACAGCAGAAACGGGATCCAGCCTGTCGATGGTCATTTCGAGGAGCATGCTGCCCAGTATCCCACGCTATCGCCGCAGCGGCAATCAGAACTTCAGTGCGCTGAATGAACCTGCACCGAGCCGTCGTCGTGATGCGTCACTTTGTGGAACAGCCACACCATTACCGCCGATACAAACGCCACTAACGCCGTCCAGCGGAAGACGTCCATGAACGACAGCAGCATCGCCTGCCGCTCCAGGTTGCGATAAATCAGCGCCATCGCTCCCGGCCTTCCCGCCGCCTTCCCCAGATGCTGTCCCAGGTATCCGCTCGCCGTACTCATCTGCTGCTGAAGCCGGTAGCCGCTCCGGGGAAGATCGGCCGCCAGTTGCGTCTCGTGGAAGTTCGTGCGCCGAATCAAGAACGTCTGCGCCGTCGCAATCCCGATCGACCCGCCGATATTCCGCAGCAGGTTGAAGATGCAGGTGGCATTCCCCATGCGCTCGTTGCTCAGGGTCGAAGTCGCCATGCTGGCGATCGGCACAAACACGAAGCTCAGCGCGAATCCTGTGACCACAATCGGCACAAGCAGGGTCGTTGGGCTGATCTCCAGATTCACAAACGAGAAATAAAGCGTGCAGGCGCCAAACGCCACAAATCCCGCGGACAGCACGTAGCGGTTGTCGAACTTGTGGCTGATTACGCCGATGACCGGCAGCCCCAGCATCGATCCAAGGCCGCGCGGCCCCACGACCATTCCCGCAGCCAGCGCCGTATATCCCAGCACCTCCTGGTAGAACAGCGGCAGGATCGTAATCGTGATGTAGATCGCGAAGCCCAGCATGAAGATCAGCAGGCAGCCGACCGCGAAGTTGCGGTTCCGCAGCACGCGCAGGTCAACCAGCGCGCCCCGTTTTCGCCAGCAATGCCGCACGAACCAGAACAGCGAGATGCCGAGCACGAACGTCGCCCAGCGAATCCACGGAGCGCCGAACCAGTCGTCCTCCTGTCCCTTGTCCAGAATGATCTGCAGGCAGCCGCTCCACAGGCACAGTAGTCCGAAGCCCAGGCCATCGAAGGCGCCCGGCTTCGCGTCGCGCACGTACTTCGGATCGTGTACAAAGCGGTTGATCATGTAGAGCGCCAGCATGCCCACCGGAATGTTGATGTAAAACGCGTACCGCCAGCTATAGGTATCGGTGAGCCATCCGCCCAGCGTCGGCCCCAGGACCGGCGCCACCACTACGCCGAACCCGAACAGCGCCATCGCCGCTCCGCGTTTGGCGGGCGGAAAGCTCTCCAGCAGGATCGCCTGCGAGAGCGGCTGCAGCGCACCTCCTCCCGCCCCCTGCAGCACGCGCGCAATCAGCAGCATCGTCAACGTCGGCGCGGCGCCGCAGAAGAAGCTCGCAACGGTGAACAGCACCACGCACGACATCAGGAATCGTTTGCGCCCGAAGCGCAGCCCGAACCAGTTGCTGGCCGGAAGGATGACCGCGTTGGCGATCAGGTAGCTGGTCAGCACCCACGTCGCTTCGGAGTTCGAGGCCGCCAGCGACCCGGCGATATACGGCAGCGCCACCGATGCAATGGCGGTATCCAGCACCTCCATGAACGTCGCCAGCATCACGGAGATGGCAACGATCCACGGATTCACCGGCTCCGCGGTGGATACCTGGACCCCGGCCGGAGCCCCTGCCGCGACTTCGATTACCTCGTAGACCTGTGTTGTAGTCGCCATGCCCCCGAACCCGTGCTGAAATCCAGCCTAGGTCCGGGGAGCGAAATCGCGCAGTGTTCTCCGTCACGCGCCGGACAGCCGTTACGCGGTGCCCATAACCACTGTATGCGGGCTCATCGGGATCGGTTGCGCGGTGATGTTGGTGAAGCCCGCCTCGGTATACATCGCCGTCAGTTCTTTCAGCGTGTAGGCATCGCCGGCCGCGGTGGTCGTCAGCATGGTCATGCTGAAGGCCGCGGGCATGGGCGGCGAGACGCGATCTTCATTGGGAACGAACTCCAGCGTCGCCGCGCGGCCGCCGGGCTTCAGCGCCGCATGCACCTTCTTCAGCAGGCCCACGCAGGTTGGCACATCGAAGTGGTGGAGGAAGTTCGTCAGCAACACGACGTCGTACGGCCCGCCGTAGTCGACTTCGAACGCCGAGCCTGGCAGCAAGTCGTAACGGTCCTGCACGCCGACCTTGTGAGCATTCTCAACGGCCACCTTCAACACGTTCGCCCAATCGAGCCCGGTCACGCGCGCTTGCGGATTCTGCTTTGCGATCTCGATGCCGAACAGCCCGTGTCCCGCGGCGATGTCCAGCACACGCATCTGGCCGCTGTGTCCGTTCAGCACCACCGCACCCAGCGGACCAGCCATCGGTCCCATCATCGGCGCCATCTGCTTCGCGAATTCCACCCAGACCGGATTGTCCGGCTCCACGGTGCCTTCTCCCGGCAACGGGGTACGCCCGTTGCGCACCACCTCCGCGAGATTGCTGCAGGTGTCATGGATGGCCGGATTGGACAGGAACTGCGCAACCGATGCCATGCACGCCGGCGAGCGTGGATCGAGAAACGCGGCACTGGTCGGCGTGTGCTTGTAGTGCCCGTTCTCCTTCGCCAGCACGCCGTTGATCACCAGGTAATCGCACAGGATGCGTGTCCCGCGCTCAGACGCGGTCGCGTGGCGCGCGATCGAGGCGACATCTCCCGGCCCTTCGCCAACAGCGCGAAAGACGTCAAGTTCGATGGCCGCTTTCAAGGCTGCAGATCGAATGTGGGCGTTTACCATATCGAACACCAGGCCAGGATTAGGCGGAGCTTCGGCAGGGATTGCAGACATTATTCATCTCCTTTGACTCTTGATCTAAGGTGAGATTTTGAATCCGGATTCCAAATGTTTTTGCGGCTTTCGGGAGCCTATCACACCGTCGTTGCAGCTGGTTGGACAGCGGTCCGCCGCCGGTATCGATAGCTATTCCGTCGTCACAGCCTTCGTCAGATTCCGCGGCCGGTCGACGTCCACCCCGTGACTCACTGCCATGAAGTACGCGAACAGTTGCAGCGGCACCACCTCCGAGATCGGCAGCAGTGCCTCGCTCGCCCGCTGCACCGGAATCGTATGCGAGGCCAGCGCCGCGATTGTCGAATCACCCGCGTTCGCCAGCGCCAGCACCCGTGCCCCCTGCTCGCGCATGTCATACAGCAGCGACACCGTCTTCTCGTAGCGCAGCATCGATTCGGGATCATCCTCATCCACCGTGGCAAGCACCACCAGCGGCACCTCCGGCGACACCAGCGCATTTGGCCCGTGCTTCAGTTCGCCGGTCGGATAACCCTCCGCATGCAGATACGACGACTCCTTCAGCTTCAGCGCACCCTCACGCGCGATCGCATAGTGCACGCCGCGCCCAAGGTAGAGAAACGTCTTCGCGTCGGAGTACTGCTGCGCCAGCCCGGCGATCATCCGCTCCCACGCAGGAAGCTGCTCCGCAATCGTCTCCGGAACGCCGGCCAGCGCCTCCAACCGTTCCGCAATCTCTTCCTCCGGCAATGCACCGCGTTCCCGCGCCGCCAGCAGTGCCAGCACCAGCATCAGCGTCAGCTGCGTCGTAAAGCTCTTGGTCGCAGGCACCGCGAGCTCCACTCCCGCCAGCGTACACAGTGCCACGGAAGCCTCGTGCATCATCGTCGAACCGGCTACGTTGGTCACCGCAATCGTCGGATGCCCGCGCCGGTTCGCCTCGCGCAACGCCGCCAGCGTGTCCGCTGTCTCGCCTGACTGCGATAGCACCAGCACCGGGCTTGGGCTGTCGGGATGCCGCCGCAGGTGGGTCGAGCGGCACGCATATTCGCTCGCATATTCCACGTCGACCACCAGGCCGGCGAGGTCCTCGAGCAGAATCTCCGCGGCCAGTCCCGCATGGCGACTCGATCCGCTGGCCGTGATGATCAGGTCAGGATGCTGCCGGAACAGCGCAGCCACTTTGTACAGTGGCTCGTCGCGAAAGGCAGGCGTATCCGGCGAGAGATCGACGTAGTGTTCGATGGTGCGCGCGATGGCCTCGGGCTGCTCGTAGATCTCGCGCAACATGGCATGGCGAAAGCTGCGTGGTGCGGACGGCGAGGTCATGGCGGAATCGCTCCCCAAACGATGATTGCACACCAGATTGCCGTAGACTCGAAGGATGCGGTTGACGCCGGTATTTCTGCTGTCTGCAACAGATGTTGCGCACTTCCCCACCCAGGCGAAGACCTACGGCGCACCCGAAATCGCCTTCCTCGGCCGTTCCAACGTGGGCAAATCGTCGCTGATCAATGCCCTGCTCGGCTCGAAGCAGGCGCACACCTCGTCCACCCCCGGACGAACGCGGGCGATCAACTTCTTCGCGCTGCACGAAGGCGCCGGCGACAAGAAAAAGCTCCGCCCCACGCTCATCTTCGCCGACCTGCCCGGCTACGGCTACGCCAAGATTTCGAAGTCCATCTCATCCGAATGGCCTACCTTCATCGAGCCGTACCTGGCGGAACGCGAGACGCTTGCCCTCGGCATCTGCCTGGTCGACACCAACATCCCACCACAACCCAGCGACAAGGTGCTCATCGACTTCTTCAAGCAGACCCAGCGGCCCTATCTCGTCGTCGGCACCAAGTCCGATCGTCTCTCCAACAACGCGCTCGCGAAGTCCCTCGCCGCCCTCAAGCGCGAGCACGAAGTCGACGAGGTCCTCCCTGTATCGGCAAACACTCCCACCGGCACGAAAACCCTCTGGCCGCGCCTTATGGCAGTGGCTGAAGGTTAGGCTGTCTCGGGCTTCAGACCCGCGAACGACCGCTGCTCTTCAACGGAAAGCCAAACGAAGCGCAAAGTGCGATCGGGCAATCGCTGGTAGCGAGATATCCCTTCCAGCCATGCGCGGCGTGGACCCGAAACGGACGAGTCTACAGCAAGAAGCGCTGTATCCGTCGCGTTGGCGGCGGTAACAAATAGCGTTTCATGCCATTCGCGTTCCGCAAGCCAGGCCGCGAGGTGCGCACTTGGCAACGCCGCTCCGCTCTTCTGAACGAGTTTGAGTCGCGCCATCCCCAACTGGGCGAGTGCCTGCAAGTCCCGTTCTATCGAAGACTCGCAAGACTCGTTCTCATCGTCACCGATTTGAATCTGAAGGTCTGGAAGAAGACCGCGCTCCAGCATCTCGTGCAGGACGACGGCCGGCTGCGCGGTAAGGGCAACGCCCAGCGGTCGCTTTTTCCTGATCTCGTTCTTCAACGTACGCAGAGCCTCGTCGAGCGAGTTGACCATAAAATCGATCCCCCCTTGACGTAGCACGCTCTTGACCGCATTCACGTCGGGATCCACTACGAGCGACGTGCCCCCGGCTATGCTGACCGCCGCAGGCAATCCGCTCGCAGAAAAACCTTCCCCGCAAGCGAAGACGAGTTTGCCACCCCACCTCTCGCGCCTTGCAACAAGCTCGCCGTAAAGGCGAAGTGTCTGCCGCTGGAGATCCCTGGGATGGAGTTGACTCTGGTTTTGCATAAGCAGTCTTAAGTAGCGAAGCCCTGCAATTCAACGAATCGCAGGGCTCCGCGCAGATACGTTTCCTGTCTAGCCCGCGTAGTACTCGAGGCCGAGGTGTGTGATCAAATCCTCGCCCATAATGTGGCGCAGCGTGTTCTTCATCTTCATCGACTGGATGAACAGATCATGCTCCGGGTACACACCCTTTGCGCTGTCCGGCGCCTTGAAGTAGAAACTCAGCCACTCCTGGATGCCCAACCCGCGCAGGCTCGGCGTACGTGCCGCCAGATCCATGAACAGGCAAAGATCCAGCGCCAGCGGAGCCGCCAGGATCGAGTCGCGGCAGAGGAAATCGACCTTCAACTGCATGGGATACCCAAGCCAGCCGAAGATATCAATATTATCCCAACCCTCTTTATTATCACCACGCGGCGGGTAATAGTTAATGCGTACTTTGTGGTAAATGTCCTTGTAGAGATCCGGGTAAAGATCCGGCTGCAGAATCATCTCCAGCAGGCCCAGCTTCGACTCTTCCTTGGTCTTGAACGACTCCGGATCGTCCAGCACTTCGCCGTCCCGGTTGCCCAGAATGTTGGTGGAGTACCACCCCGAAACGCCCAGCATGCGCGTCTTGAACGCCGGCGCCAGCACGCTCTTGATCATCGTCTGCCCGGTCTTGAAGTCCTTGCCGCAGATCGGCGCGTTCATCTTGCGCGACAGCTCGTTCATCGCTGGAATATCCACTGTCAGGTTGGGCGCGCCGTTGATGAACGGGATGCCCTCCTTCAGCGCGGCCCACGCGTACATCATCGACGGCGTGATATCCGGATCGTCCTGGTCGAGCCCCTTCTCGAACGCCGCCAGCGACTGGTGCACGGCCGACTGCTCCATGAAGATTTCCGTCGAGCCCGTCCAGATTAATACCTGGCGGTCAGTCTTGGTCTTGAACTCCGCGATGTCGTTGCGGATCTGACTGGCGAGGTCGCACTTGCTGCGGCCCTTCTTAATCTTCTTCCCTTCCAGGCGCTTGACGTAGTACTGGTCGAACACCGCGGGCATCGGCTCAATCGACTCCAGGAACGGCCGAATCTGCTCGAGCTGATCGCGATCCAGTACCTGCGCAGTCTTCGCAGCGTCGTACAGGTTGCCGCCGAAGATGTCCCAGCCGGTGAAGACCAGGTCGTCGAGCTGGGCGAGCGGTGCAAAATCCTTAATGAGCGGAGTGTTGTTGTCGGTGCGTTTGCCGAGACGGATGGTCCCCATCTGCGTCAACGATCCGATTGGCTTCGCGAGTCCCTGGCGAATGGCTTCGACGCCGGCGATGAGCGTGGTGCAAACCGCTCCCATACCGGCGGTCATGATTCCGAGTTTTCCTTTGGCTGGCTTGATGCTGGCCGCGTCCTGCGCTGCGGCTCCGGGAGTTGACATGCTTGGCATTACCCTTCTGTTTTTCGATCTAGTTGCAGTTCTTCCGTTCAGGCGGAAATCTCAGTATAGCCCTGCGTGCGCACCGGCCGCTCAGCCGGGGTTCTGCAGCAGCCAGTAGTTAAAACCATCCACAATCGCCATCAGCGCTGCCTGGTTCAGATCGCCGCTGACTCCCGCAGTGGTCCATGGCTGTTGCCCATCGGCGTGGAAACTCACCGTGACGCGCACATGCGCCGCGGTGTCGTGAGCCGAGACGTCCAGCGCCGCGACGCTGAACGTATCCAGCCGCATCTCCGTAATCGCCGGATACCACTTCTCCAACTCCTGCCGCATCGCCTTGGTCAGAGCGTCTACCGGGCCGGAGCCTTCCGCGCGCGTGGCCGCCAGCTTGTCGTCGCCCACCGACAGCGACATCGACGCCTGCACATAGCGCTCGCCGGAAATATCCGACTCGTCGATCACGCGCCAGGTCTTGATCCCAAAGAAATTCGGCAGTGTCCCCAACACCTTCATGCACGCCAGCCGGAAGGAGACATCGCTGGCCGTAAACCCGCCGCCGTCGATCATCGCCTGGTTGGTGTCCAGCAGCGCCTGCGCCTGCCCAGAATTGAGCGGAACCCCCAGCGACTCCGACAGCAGCACAATATTCGCTCGCCCAGACTGCGCATTCACGCCGATCACTGGCGCCGCGCCCACCTTCGCGGGATCGCACCACAGATACGCCCCGGGGTTCTTGCGCTCGCTCGAGCCATGCATGCCGGCCCACGTGCCGAACGCACCCGGCCCGACAATCGGCACCCCATGCGGCGGTTGCAGTCCGAACGCCGCATACGCAGCCTGCGCGAGCCCAGTCAGCCCTGTCAGAGCCTCCGGTGCAACAAACTCTGCCTCGCCGCGCAGTTGCATGCTGCCGATCACCGTCGTCAGGTTCACATTGCCGCACCGTTCCCCGGTCCCCAGCAGCGTGCCCTGCACCTGCAGCGCCCCGGCAAGGATCGCCGCGCGGCTATTGGCCACCCCCAGCCCGCGATCGGTGTGTCCATGAAAGGCGAACTTTGCGGGGTAGACCCGTCGCAGTTCGCCGATCACGTCACTCACCTCTTCGGGACCGGCGCCGCCATTCGTATCGCAAATCACCAGCCGGCTGACGTCCTGGCGTACGCACTGCTCGACAATCTGGTGGAAGTACTCCAGGCTGCGTTTCCGCCCCTCCGCATCCCACGCTTCGCCGTTCTCGCGCCGGCCGCAGGCGGCATCCATGGCATGTTCGAAGTCGATGAACACCTCGATCCCCTGGTCGTGCAGAAACGCGATCGTCTCATACGCCATCAACAGGTTCTCTTCGGGAGTCGTCTGCAGCGACCGGGTCACGTCCAGCAAGCGTGACTTCACCACCACCACCGCAATCGGCACGCGCTGCTTATGCCGCGCCATCACCTGCAAATCGGGCCACTCGGCAACCCTGGTGCCGCGTCCGCGTGACCGTCCGAACAGCGCCAGCTTCATCGCGCCCGTGTCCACCGACTCCAGGCGCGTGGTCAGATCGGTGACAAATTGATTCGCCCCGGCGAAGCCGATCTCCGCGTAGTGCACGCCGAAGTCGCCCATGCGCTGCAACAGGTCAACCGCATTCGGAATGGAAATCTCGAGGTTTGGCTGCTGGAGCCCGTCTCGAAGGCTTGTATCGAACAACTCGACTTGCACGGCTCGTAGTTCCTTTAGGTGTCCTCTCTGATTGTAAGTGCGCGACCCACGATCCTGCACGTCCGCTTGCACGCCATGACCTGGGATAAGCTATCTGCCGAACCTCAAGGACCCCAATGGACCGCCGCGAATTCATGAAGTCCGCCGCCTTCACCAGCGCCGCGCTCGCCTCGCCCGCCGCTCTCGCATCCGGCCAAACGCCCGCCGCAGGAGCCGCCGGGAGCTTCGTCGGCATCCAGATGGACATCGGCCAGATCCTCGCCCAGGGGGTCGACCGCGTCCTGGATGACATCCAGCGCCTGGCCCACGTCAACGCGCTCTTCCTCTACGTCATCACGTACATGGAGGAACGGGTTCACCACCCCACCGCCGCGCCATTCCGAGGCGGCAACTTCGCCACCGTCCACCCGCAGTACTACAAGGACACGCTGCTCCGGCCTGAGGACACCCGCTCGCCCGACTTCCCCGGTCTGGACATCCTCGCCACCGTCGTCCCCGCCGCCCGCAAGCGCGGCATCAAGACCTTCTGCTGGATCATCGAGGATAACTCCATCCCCAAAGTCCCCAACATGGACAAGCTCTGGGAGATAGATCTCCACGGCCGCCCGACTACCAAACACCCCGGCGGCCCCTGTTTCAACAATCCCAACTACACCAACTACCTCCTCGGCCTGGTCGAAGACTACTGCCGCTCCTACCAGGTCGACGGCATCATGTTCGGCTCGGAGCGCCAGGGTCCCATGGGCTACGCGCTCGGCGCGTACCACAACGGCATCCAGGCCGATCCTGCCACAGTCTGCTGCTTCTGCTCGTTCTGCGAAGCCAAGGCCCGCATGTTAGGCATCAATTTCACCCGCGTCCAGCAAGGCTACCTCGCGCTCGAAAAGTATGTCCGCGCCGGCCGCGCCAACCAGCGTCCCATCGACGGCTACTACATCGCCTTCTGGCGCCTCCTGCTCGATTACCCGGAGATTCTCATCTGGGAGAAGTTCTGGACCAACGGCCAGCAGGACACCTACCGCGCGCTCCATACCAGGGTGAAATCCATCAACCCCAGCCTGCGGGCCGGCTGGCACATCTGGCAGAACGCCTCGTGGAATCCGATCTACCGCGCCGAGCAGGACTTCTCCGCCATGGCGCCCTTCACCGACTACGTCAAGCCAGTGCTCTACAACAACTGCGCCGGCGAACGCATGATCAGCTACCTCGACTCAGTCGGCCAGAATTTTCAGGGCGACCTCGGCAAAGCCCAGGCGCTCGACTTCGAGTACAAAGTCCTCAACTACAACGAAGCGCCTCTCGACAAGCTCGCCGCCGCAGGTTTCTCCGCCGACTACGTCTACCGCGAGACCAAACGCATTCTGGACTCTCTCGCCGGCACGCCCACGCAGGTCTATCCCGGCATCGACATCGACGTCCCCACCGCCAACGGCAGCAGCAAATGCACACCCGAGGGCGTGTGCGATGCTGTGCTCGCCGCGTACAAAGCCGGCGCAACCGGCGTCGTCCTCTCGCGCAGCTATTCGGAGATGAAGCCAGAGAACCTGCGCGGCGCAGGGGTCGCGCTCGAGCAACTCGGACTTGTCTAACCGCTTGCGGCGGCGAGCGCATCTCGCGGCTTCTGGATGGAAATGTCGGAGCCATCGTCGCGCCGGGCGGCCGCCTGCGGCTGGTGATCGCATTCACCATCACCGACGACAGAATCGTGGGCAAGGAGGCGATCGCTGATCCCGATCGCCTCCGCCACATCGACCTTGCTGTGCCGAACGACCGATGGAAGCTATTTCTTTCCCGAAGGCGGTTTATAGCTCAGCTTCCCTGCCTTCTTCATCGCATCCATCGCCTCCTCCGCTGTCAGCAGCGGAGTGGTGTGGAACGCGCTGAATGCGCCGGTTGAAGTGACCGCCATGGAGACGGCCGCAATGCCAACATTGTCCGGCCCTTCAACGATCAGCACCGCATCGTACTTGCCGAACGACAGCCAACTCCCCACCAACGTGCCGCCGATCTGCCCGACCAGCTTCTTGATGACCTCTCTGCGATCCTGTGGGCGCTTGACGAATGCGGCGACAGCTTCAGGTCCGTAGGACAACTGAATCAGATAACTTGCCATTTGCTGACTACCTTCATGCGTGGATTCTCATTCCGGCCCATGAGTGACGCCCAGCATACACCTGCGAACCTTCGTCGCGGAACGCCAAGCGGTTCAATTCAAAATATTTTTGCGGCCCCCAAAATCGGATGGTATAGACTGACGCAACAAATCACCTATCCAGTTCCTTGTTTCCAGTCTCCAGACCGAAGAGAGAGCAACATCATGAACCCGATCCTTCTCGTCGCCATCATCCTCCAGGGCTTCGTCTCCCGCGCCAACAGAATGGCTGGAGCCATCCTCGGCTTCGTCATCACCACCGGAATCCTGATCTGGGGAATTTCCCTGTACGGAAACGGCGGCGAGATCGCCTTCTTTTTCATTCCACTCACGCAGCCGGTCTTCTTCATCGTGTGCGCGGTCTGGTACGGCTTCGACGTCCGCGCGTTCATGAGGGCCAGGGCCGTTTCCGGCCGCACCGTCATGGCGCCGCCACCGCCGCCCACCGGCGATCTTCGCTAGTTCCGGCGCTCCGCAGAGTGAATCATGCCGCTTCCGTCCGGATGCGGTTCTTCCAGTGCGACGCGACGAACCAGACGAAGCCCACCACCAGCACCAACTCCACCGCAAGATGAAAGCGGTGGAAAGTCTCTTTGAACGCGGGGTTGGTCTGCCACTGGTCACCCAGCTTCATCCCCACATAGGCCAGCGCATAGCACCACGGCCACGATCCGATAAACGTATAGATGTGGAACTTCACCTGGCCCATCTTCGCCACGCCCGCCGGAAATGCGATGAACGTGCGCACGATCGGCAGCATGCGCCCAATCAGCACCGCGAGCGTTCCGAAGCGCGCAAAGAAATGATCGACGCGATCCAGGTCGTGGCGGCTTAGCAGCAGCCAGCTTCCGTACCGCTCCACCATCGGCCGGCCACCCTTGGCCCCCACCCAGTAGGCCGGAATCGACCCGAGGTTCGACGCAATCGAGGCGATCGTCGCCAGCACGATCAGCTGCATCTGCGAGTGCGCCAGCGTCGCGCCCGCGAACGGCATGATGACCTCAGACGGGATGGGAATGCACGCCGACTGGACCGCCATCAGAACAAAAACAACAACATACTTGCCGCCGACACTCAGGCCCATTAACGCTGCAATGATTTTCTCGGTCATTTCGCTTCAGTATAACCGCGCCTGTGCGCCCCTCTTGCGTGAATTCCCAAGCAACTTCATGGCCGAACGCCGTCCGCAAATTGACACTTTTGTTGCAGTCGGCTGACCCATCCGATGCATCAAAATCAGGGTTGGTAGTACAAAGCCACCTCCGGCAGCCAAAGAATCGAATCAAGGAGGAAGTACGCCCTATGGAAACTATTATTTTTGCCGTTTATGGCCTTTGGTTTTGGTTGACCCGCGGCTACCGCGCGTCGCACTACAGCGAGGCAGCCTCCACCCTCAGCTCCGCCCGTTCCTACCTCTGGCGCGACTTCGCCAACCGGGCTTCCACCCGCGATCGCGGCACCCTGCTCCCGCACCAGGTCGAAGCTCTCGACATCCTGGAGCGGCATAGCACGCTCGCCTGCCGCACCTCGCGCCGGTTCGAGTCGTTGAGCGACTGCTGCCGCTTCATCAACGAGGAGCTGACCCACCCACACCAAGGCCTACCCGAACGCCGCCGCCCGACATACGGCCGCGTCCCCAGCGTATCGTTCTTCACCTCGACGGCCAGCGGCGTCGCCAGCGACGAACTCCAGCCGGCTATCGCCGTCGTAGGCCGCGACCGACGCGTTGCCTAAGCCGTCGATCGCGACGGAGTCGTCCGAACATGCCCGTGCGCGTTCTGCTACCTTAACTCCGACTCTATGCGCACCCTGTCCCGCGTCCTTCCCTTCGCCCTTCTGCTCATGCCTCTCCTCGCCCAGACGCCACCCGCGTCCACGTCGAGCCCCGCCCCGGCCGGTCCCGTCCAGCTGACCGCCGCTGAGGATCATCAGCGCATCCTCGACCTCCTCCACATCACCGAGCTCCGTCCCGGCGTCAATCAAAGTGGCAAGGAACCCGCCGTCAACTACGACGAAGCGAAGGCCAATCCCTGGCCTAACCTGCCCGATCCCCTCGTGCTCAACAACGGCAAACCGGTGAAGACCGCAAAAGTCTGGTGGACCCAGCGCCGCCCACAGCTCGTTGAACTCTTCGACCGCGAGTTCGTCGGCCGCGTTCCCGCCAACCTGCCCGCCGTCCGCTGGGAGGTCGTCTCCACTACGCCCGGAACCGACGGCGGCATCGCCACCATCACGAAGAAGCTCATCGGCCACGTCGACAACTCCGCCTACCCCGACCTCACCGTCAACATCGAAGTCTCGCTGACCATCCCCGCCGACGCCCCCAAGCCCGTCCCAGTCGTCCTCGAAATCACC
>Ga0207416_1003544_pt1 | contig 14775 bp, 13 predicted proteins | sample PaiPotPPM11metaG_FD_184107 | JGI IMG/M metagenome (GOLD analysis project Ga0207416, IMG submission 184107) | Iron sulfur acid spring bacterial and archeal communities from Banff, Canada, to study Microbial Dark Matter (Phase II) - Paint Pots PPM... ...
CCCTACCAGGTGGCCCCGCCCTACCAGGTGGCCCCGCCCTACCAGGTGGCTCCGCCCGACCCGGAGACCCTTATGCAACAATCTGCGGCACACCCGGGATCGATGGATCGATGGCAGCGGCGGTGAAGACGCGGTTATCCCTGAATTGTTCGGGTCCTGTTCAGGCTGGGTTCGTGGTGGATCGCACAGATGAGGACTAGAGTGAACCCCGGATGACGGATGGTCATCGAAACCACGGAACCAAGAGGAGGACCACACCATGAGCAAACGACTAGCGCGCGATTTGCTCGCAGGGTCTCATCAGTCTCGCAGCTCCACGGCTCGACGGAGACGCTAACCAAGTATGCTATAGTCCCACTCGACGGCTGCGTCGAGGAAAGGAGAGAGGAAACCGATGCACGCTCTCGGAGTATTTCGGTCATTGCTGGTGCGCGTGAGCCTTGTAGTGCCTACGGTCGGCGCGTCGCTCGTCCTAGCCGCGCCCGCTCCACGCTTCGCACAGTCAGCAGCGCAGGGTCTGCCAACGTTGCGCTTGGACTACTACGCCGACCAACAGCCCCTCACGTTCGATCCGGCGCTAGGCCATGTCCTCTCACGAGGGAGCGCCCCGGTTGTGGGTGGTACCTCTGACTGGGAGACCCTTGCCCTGGTGGACGCCACCCTTGTACACGTCCTGCCCAACGGCAAGGTGGCGCCAGACCTTGCGACGTGGACCGTGAGCAAGAATCATCTGGTTTACAGCTTCACCATCAAACCGAACGCTCGCTTCAGCAATGGGCACCCGGTCACGGCAGCGGATGCAGCCTTCTCGATCGAGCGAACGCTTGCGCCGGCCACCCACTCTGGAGTTGCTATGACCTACCTCGGCCTCATTCGAGGGGCACGAACGTTCCACGCAGGCGAGACGAACAAACTCTCCGGTCTCAGCGTGCTGGGCAAGCGGGTGCTCCAGATCACCATTTCCAAACCGGCCGCGTACTTCCTCGCGAGCTTGTCTGTTCCGCCAGCTGCTGTGCTCGATCCAGCGGTTGTCACCGGAAAACCGCTGGGGTTTCGGGATGCAAAGACGGGCGCCTACAAGGGCAACTATCTGACCGATACCTGCTCGGGCAACCAGGGTGCCGGCCCATTCATGTTCCTATGCCGGAGCAGAACCTCGATCAACTCCTTCTATCCTTCGGGGCGGACGCCTGTCTACACGCTCGTGCCCGATCCGTACTACTACGGGCGCCAGCCGCACATTCGAATTGAGCTGCCGGTACTCAACGGCCCCGTCGCCAGCTATGGTGCCTACCTGGCAAGCAAGCTTGACGCATACGGAATCGAACCCGGAGGCAGATACCTTGGCCAATGGAGGGGCAGGAAGGAGCTTCACGAATATCCATCGGGAACCGTCGTCTGGCTCACACCCAACACCCTCATGCCGCCCTTTGACAATGTGCACTGCCGCCTCGCTGTGTCCTACGCGATCGATCTGGATGTGCTCAACAACCAGGTCTTGCGTGGCACCGAACGGTCCACATACGCAGTGGTGCCCAAGGGGATACTAGGATACTACCCCGGCAACGATAACCCGCACTACAACCAGGCTCGGGCCCGGTTGGAGCTTGCCAGGTGCCCGCACCGCACCGTGCCCTTTCGGCTCACGATTGCGACTCCGTTCCAGATCTCGTCGACAGCGATTGTCCGTATGCTGCGCAGGGTTGGGATGAACGTCAAGCTCGAGGTCCTCTCGGTAGACGGCTGGTTGAACGTCGATTCCCAGTCTCTGGGCAGAACACATACGCAGCTCGTCGTCTCGGTGTATGGACAGGACTACCCCGATCCGCAGGACTTCTGCACTCTGCTGTTGCGCTCCGGTCAGCCCTATGACGTGGGCGGCTGGCACAGCCCCAGGTACGATAGCCTGGTGGACCGAGCCGACGTGACATTTGATCGGAAGAAACGCGCGCAGCTCTATATCCAGGCGCAGCATATTGCGCTCAGCCAGGGTGCGTGGATTTCCTGGTCCTACCTTGTAAACTTCGTGCTGCTCAAGCCCTACGTTCACGGGATGGTGGGAACCGAGGCCTACGCCGACATGGTGCCCGCGAACCTGGACTGGGCCAAGGTCTCGATCAGCAAGCACTGATCCTCCGAACTTCCATTTCCATCGATTAGCAACGCTTCGCAAGTCGAATATGTACAGCAATTCTGATAATATGTACACATGAAGAGGCGAACAACCATTGAGATTGATGATGATCTGCTGGCTCGGGCTAGACGAGCGCTCGGGAATCAGACGACACGCGCAACCGTCGAGGAAGCGCTTCGCCGACTCGCCGACGCGGCCGAAGATGACCAGGCCGATCGCGCGGCGAGGCAATTGAGCTATCTCCAGCGGCTGAGCTCGCATATCGATGCGGCGGTTCTGGCCTCGGAGGAGATGTGGAGATAGCCGGGTGGATTCTCGACAAGAGTGCGGCAGCTCGTGCGGACGATCCCGCAGTGAGTCAATCTATCGCCGAGCTGGCCGGACTCCTCTTCGTGTGCCCGATCGGCGAGCTCGAACAGCTCTACTCTGCGCGCTCGGCTCGGGACTATGACGCGCTCATGGAAGATCTGCACGCTACCTTTGAGATCGTGCCTCCGCCTCCAGACATTTTCGACAGGGCGCTCCGCCTCCAGCACGACCTTGCCCATCATCACGGGATGTGGCACCGAGCACCGATTTCTGACTTGCTCATTGCCGAAACGGCCCTGCACCAAGGGATGGGGGTAGTGCACGTTGACGGCGACTTCGACCGCATTGCGGAGGTCCGTCCTCTTCCGGTACGCCGGCTGCGTGCCTAGGTGGGAGCGGCGTACTCCTCTGCCATCGCCTCAACGACGTCTGCGTGCTGCGTTTTCCTCAATCCGCGCCTTGACGAGCTTCTTCACGAGTGCGGCGGGGTGTCGTCGCGGGTACCCACGATGCCCGTGGCTCGGAGTCTGTCTATCTCCTCGCGCCCATAGCCGAGCTCAGCGAGTAGCTCGTTCGTGTGCTCGCCGAGCAGCGGCGGTGCCCGCAGCGGCCGCGTTCCGGTGCCAAGCGAGAATGGCGGCAGAACGACCTCCACCTCGCCCGCTGTGGGGTGCGGCACACGTGCCGTTGCAGGTTGTCCGGCCCGCTCAGCCGCGCATAGCGCGTCAAGCACCCCGCGCACCTTGCCAGCCGGCACGCCGAACTCATTGAGGGCGGCGAGCCACTGGTCGGCTGGCCTCGCCGCGAGCCGCGCTTCCAGGAGCGCGATCAGCTCGCTCCGATGCGCAACGCGATCCGGATTCGTCCGGAAACGAGGGTCGTCCGTGAGCTCCGGCAGGCCGACGACTGAGCAGAGTCGCGCGAATAGCCCATCATTGGCGGCGGCGACCGCGAGCGGGGCGTCGGCCGTCGCGAACGTCTGGTACGGAACGATGGTCGCGTGCGCATTGCCGTGACGCGCCGGCTCCTGGCCAGTCATGAGCGCCGCCGAAGCCACGTTCACGAGCGACGCGAGTGCGCTTCCGAGCAAGGAGATCTCGATCTTGTCGCCGCGTCCGGTCACTCCGCGCCCGATCAGCGCGCCGAGAATCGCGGTCGCGGCGGCCGAGCCGGCAAGGACGTCGACAAGGGCGACGCCGACCTTCATCGGCTCGCCGTCGGCCTCGCCGGTGATCGCCATCAGGCCGCTTTCGGCCTGGACGATAAGGTCGTAGCCTGCTCGTCCGGCTGGTTCGCGCCTGCTGCCAAAGCCGGTGATCGAACCGTAGATCAGCTCAGGGCGCTGCGCGCGCAGCTGCTCGTGGCCGATGCCCAGTCGCTCGGCCGTCCCGGAGCGGAAGTTCTCTACGACCACGTCTGATGTGGCTGCCAATTGCCTGACGATCTCGACACCCACCGGGGTCGCAAGGTCGATCGCGACGCTCCGCTTGCCGCGATTGACCGAGAGGTAGTACGCTGACTCGCCGCCGGCGAAGGGCGGTCCCCAGGTGCGCGTCTCATCGCCGACGCCGGGGCGCTCGACCTTGATCACGTCGGCCCCAAGATCCGCGAGAAGCATCGTGCAATAGGGGCCGGCGAGGACGCGGGAGAAATCCAGGACGCGGATTGAAGCCAGCGGCGCCATTGGTCCATTCTACCCGGGCCCCCGACACTCAGTTGAGGCCGAGCAGAGCCACCGGGCAGTAGATCCCGCGGAGGAACAACCTGACGAGGAAAACGGTCCACAGGCTCTTCCTCAGATGGCTGTGGGGCCAGGTAGGGACAGAGCTCCGCCGCTATGGGCGCGGGGAAGGTTCGACGGGGCGTACTCGGGCTCGGATGTGGCGCGTCTGGAGGAAGGTATAGATGCCCTCCGGCCCCAGGTCTCGTCCGGCGCCGGACAGCTTCCAGCCACCGAAGGGTGCCTGGAGCTCGGTGACGTCGTTCACATTGATCCCGACAGCGCCGGCCTCGATCCGGTCAGCGAAGCCCCAGGCGCGTTCGAGATCGCCTGAGTAGACATACGCGGCCAGACCGTAAGGCAGGCTGTTGGCCATAGCCAGGAGCTCAGCATCACTCCCCGCGGTGGCAACGGGGAGGATCGGTCCGAAGGTCTCCTCCCTCATCGCCAATGCGTCGGGTGGGACGTCGTCGAGGACGGTTGGGAGGTAGAAGGTACCGCCGCCGGGAGCATCCTTGGGTACGTCGCCGCCAACCATGAGCCGGGCGCCCCGCGAGAGCGCGTCGGCAACGTGGGTCTTCGTCTTCTCGAGCACAGCTTGGTCGAAGACCGGCCCGTAGTCGACGCCGGCGTCCAGGCCATTGCCCAGGCGAAGGGATTTCGTCCGCTCGGTGACGGCGTCGACAAACGCTCGGTGGCGTGACTCGGCGACGAGCACCCGGTTCACGGCGATGCAAATCTGGCCCATGTTCGAGAAGCTTCGCCTCACGGCCGCGCCAGCAGCGTCCTCGATGTCGGCATCGTCCAAGACAATGAAGGGGCATTGCCCGCCGAGCTCGAGGGCAACGCGCTTCAGCGTCCGGGCGGCGTCGGCAGCGATCATCTGGCCGGTTCTGGTGGAGACGGTCGCGGCAACGAGCGCAATCTGTGGGTGGGCGACGAGCGCCCGGCCGAGCCCAGGGCCGCCCGGCAGGTCAGCGAGCGCGCCCGGCGGCATCCCAGCATCGTCGAGGGCGCGGACGACTTCGCCGATCGCAAGCGGCGCCTCCGCGGGTGGCTTGGCGATCACCGGGCAACCCGCCGCTAGCGCCGGAGCGATTTTCCAGGCGTAGAGGTCGACGGGGTAGTTCCACGGCACAATGGCCGCGGCCACACCCACGGGGGCGTAGGACACGATGCTCTTCACGTCGCGCCGGACAGACGGCCTGAGCGAACCGCCCACCCGCTTCCCCTCCTCCGCGTAATAGCGGAAGACCTGGGCTGCGAAGGATATCTCCTTTAACGCATCGGGGATCGGCTTGCCCTGCTCGCTCGTGAGAAGTCGGGCGATCGAATCAATCCGCTGCTCCAGGTGGCGGGCTGCGCCGGCAAGGACTTGCGCTCGTTCATCGGCCATGAATTCGGCCCACGCCGTGCGCTTTGCGGACGAAACCGCTGCGTTCACATCGTCGAGGGTGGCGATCGCCGTCGTGCCCGCCACTCCGCCGGTCGCTGGGTTTCTCACCTCTGCGGTCGTCCTCGCGGCGGAGGGACGCCAGCTCCCTGCAAGGTAGAGGAGACGCTCTGTGTCCACGTCGCCCCTCATCGCGAAGAGAGGAGCCGCCAAAGCTCCTCGTAGTTCTCGTCGTTGCGGCGGTGCGCCGCTGCGGCGTCGCTGACGTTCGGGCTCACCATAATGCGCGGCGGCCGGCCCCGCCGGACAAGCTCCTCGACGGTCGCCGCCACGATGGCGTGCGCCGCAGCGACGGCGACGATCGTCGAGGTCGGTCCGATTGGGTCGTCGAGCCGTTCGAGCACCGTTGAAAGGTATCGTTCCGAAGCGCTCACGTGCGATTCCTCCTCTTGCGCAGTTGCCGTGCGAGTCTCATGCCGGCGCGTCGAAGCTTACGAGGGCGTCCAGGCCGATCTCGACAAGAAGGTCCTCACCGCGCTCGCGCTCGGCCTTGTCAAGACGGAGAGCGCCCTCCCAGGCGACCGACGCAAGGCAGAGTGACCCGGTCCGGGTCCCGAGCGCCCGGCCGATGGCAAGCACAGCCGAGGTCTCCATGTCCATCGCCATGACCCCCAGGTGACGGAGCTCCGCGACGCGCCGGGCAACCCCGTCGCGGCGCTCTTCCTTTAGCGCGATCATCTCCGTATAGAAGCCGTCGTAGGAGGCAAAGAGGCCGCTTTGCCAAGCACAGCCGGCTCGTTGCAGCGCGGCGCGGATGGCCACCTGGAGGGTGAAGTCCCCGATGGCGGGAAAGCCCGGCGGCACATAGGTCCGCGACGTCGACTCGCGGGTGAGCGCCCCCTCGGCGAGGAGCATCTCGCCGAGCGTGCCAGGAGCCAGCGTCATCGCCGTACCGAGGCGGAGGATGGTCGACGTGCCCAGCGAGGCGAGCTCTTCCAGGACGATCGCTGCGATCGGCGCGCCCATCCCAAACGCCGCCGCGGTGACGCCGAACCCGCGATAGGCGCCCGTCACTGTGCGAAGCCCCCGGTCCTCATTCAGGTAGACCGGATTACTCAGCCGGGCGGCGATCCGGTCGATCCGGCTCCGGTCGCCAACCAACAGCGCCCGGTCGCCGACCTGTTCGGCGTTCAGGCCGAGGTACCACGACCGCAAGTCACCGGATGCCACTGGTCGACCTTCCTGAGTCGTGGACTGATGTCCTGGCCACCTCCTCTTCCCGGGCGCGGCGGGCCAGGAAGGAGGCGGCCACCGCCTCGCCTGCGCGCACCGCGGCTTCGGTCGGCTCGCCTCGGAGGAGAGCGGTGAACAGCCCGGCCGCGAAGCGGTCTCCGGCGCCCGTCGGATCGTGGACGGGAACCCGGGCCGTTGCCTCGACGATGTGGAGCCCGTCATCGTCAATGTAGACGCAGCCGTCCGCACCGCGGGTCTCGACGAGCAACGTCCCTGGCCGCCGACAATGAGTGCGCCAGTCCTCGCCGAGCACCCCGGCGAGAAAGCTGGCCTCCGTCTCGCTCCAGAGAATGACGTGGGAGGCTGCCGCCAGTCGCTCGGCGAGCGGTGGGATGAACGAGAGCGGGTCCGCCTTGACCGCCCAGACGAGCGTCGCCGCAGGCTGGAGCAAGTCGAGCAGCGCCGTCGTCGGCTCCGGCGGCCCCACCGCGACAATGCACCAGGGCGCGCCCGCGGCGAGTGCGGCCTGCTCGCCGGAGAGCTGGCCGGGAAGCGGTCCGCCTGGGTCGTAAATGCAGTAGCTCAACCCATCGGGCGCGTAGCACAGCCAGGTTGTCGCCGTGCGATCGAGCAGCTGGCGGTCGATCCCGCCGACGCCGACGCCTCCCGCCGAGAGCTCATCTATGAGGCGGCTGCCTGCTCGGTCAGGGCCGACCCAGCTGAGCGCCTCGACCGGGTAGCGCTCCGCTGCAAGGCCGAGCGCGATCTGGCTGACGCAGCCGCCCAGCCGGCCGTCCTCTCCTGTTAGGCGCTGGCCGACGAGCGCCGTCCGGCCGGGCTCGATGCCGAGCTGTAGAGCGACGGAGTGGTCGACGGAGAGGTAGCCGGCGACGACACCCGGCACAACACCACGGCTCATAGGAGCTCGAGGCCCTCCGCAAGCCCCACGACCCGTCCCATGTACCGCTCGATATCCTCGAGCGATGCCGCTGCCAGGTGTCGACGGTTCGAGTTGGTCGCCTCCTTGACGATGACCGCCGAGAAGCCCCATCCGAAGGCGTCCTGGGTCGTCGCCCGGATGCAGACATTCGTCTTCACACCACAGATTACCAGGGTCTGGATGGCCTCCTCATGAAGCAAGAGTGCGAGGTCGGTGCCGAAGAAGGCGGAGAACCGCCGCTTCGCGATCTCGATCTCTCGCTTGCCCCCTCGGGGGGCAAACCGCGGATAGATCTCTCGCTCGACGTCGCCGACGAGACAGTGCTGAGGCAGCTTTCTCAACTCGAAATCGGCGATCCCAGGAAGGTGGCGTTCGACGGAGTGGACGATCAGACGGTTGTGCGCGCGGGCTCGCTCCAAGAGCGCGACGATCGGATCGACGACCGCGGCAGACTCGGGGTAATACATCGATCCCTTCGGATCGAAGAAGGCGTTAATGCAGTCGACGAGCAACAGTGCGCTCGGTCCTGCTGAGTGCTCGGATGAGGGATCTGGCATCGTGATCTCTCTAGCGAGCCGTCGATAGGCCTTCGTCGGTGAGCAAAGCTGCTGCTGCTGCTGCCCTGCGCTCGGCGGCCCGCTGCCGCACCGCGACGAAGATAAGCGCCACGATGACCGCCAGGTACGGGACCATCTCCGGGATCTGGTCGGGTAAGTTCGTGGTCTGGAGCCGGATGCTTACCGAGTCGCTGATCCCAAAGACCAGAGCGGCGACCGCCGTCATCACCGGCCGCGACCTCCCGAAGTAGAAGGCGGCAAGGGCGATGTAGCCGCGCCCCGCGGTCATGTCCTTGTTGAACAACTGGACGCCGACAAGCGCGAGCTGGGAGCCACCGAGGCCGGCCAGCATGCCGGCGACGGCCGTAGCCAGCTCGCGTAGCCGCTCCAGCGACAGGCCGGCACGAACCGCAACGTTGGCGTTGTGGCCGGCGGCGCGTAGCCGGAGACCGAGCACCGTTCGGTACAGGAGGAACCACGTGGCGGGTATGCAAAGCCAAGATAGGTAGGTGATCGGATCCTGGGAGAAGAAGATCGGACCGACGCCGGGGATCTGCGACAGGCCGCGGATGTGCCAGATCGGGAGCCCTGGAATGTTCGAGGGACTGAGCGTGCTCTGCTCGTGGAAGAAGGTCGACAGAATGTACCCGAAAAAGCCTGGCATCAAGACGCCGAGTCCGAGACCGGCGATGATCTGGTTTGCCCCAAGTCGGGTGATCGGGAGCGCGAACAGATAGCCAACGATCGCACCAGCCGCTGCACCGGCGAGGCAGCCGAGCACAACGTTGCCCGACTTCCAGTCGACGAAGACAGCCATGAACGCACCGGCGAGCATCATTCCGTCGAGCCCGATGTTCACGATCCCCGCCTGCATGTCGATCGCGCCACCGAGTGCGGCGAGAAGGATAGGAGTCGCAAGGAGGAGGCCGGTGGCCAGGATTACTTCCATCTGGGCTTCTCTGCCGTTCCCGAGGAGACGTGAGCGCCAACCATCGCCTCTGCCGCCGGCGCGTCGACCTTGCGGGCACGTCGGCGGCGGGCGCGCACGATGCGGACGCCGGCGAAGATCATCAGCGTCCCCTGGAGGATCTCGGTGAGCGCGATCGGGACGTTGCCGAAGAGCTGGACGATCCCACCGGCACTCGCCAGCGATCCGAAGAAGAGCGACGCCAGGATGAGTCCGAGCCAATTACCCATTCCAAGAACTGCGACAGCGATCCCGGTGAAACCGAAACCGGGACTCGTTGAGAAGTTGGCGGTGAAATTGTCGAGCACGCCGAGGACAATCATTGCCCCGGCGAGACCGCCAAGTGCACCGCCGACGAGGAACGTGACGATGGCCACTCGACGGGGCGAGAAGCCCACAGCGGCAGCGAAGCGCGGACTGTCGCCCACCATTCTGATCTCTGTGCCGGCGCGCGTCCTGCGCAGGAACCAGCCGTAGCCGATGGCGAGGGCCAGAGCGAGCGGTGCGCCGATGGTAAGGTTTGTTCCGGTGACCAGCGGGGACAGCTCGGCGCGGGGCAGGATTGGCGGTGTCTGGGCATTGCCAACGGTGTTGTAAAGGAAATGGTCGAGGACCAGGTAGGTCGTGAGAGCGATCGCCACATAGTCAAGCATCAGCGTCGTCACGACCTCGTCGATTGCCAGGTAGGTGCGCAGCAGCGCGGGGAGGAGAACCCAGAGCGCGCCGACGAGCGCCCCTCCGAGGAGAGCCGTGGCGGCCAGCAGCGAGCCGGGAATAGCCGACCAGGTGGCGCCAACCCAGGCCGCAGCGAAGGCGCCGACGTAGACCGATCCCTCGAGGCCGACGTTGAAGAATCCGGCGCGGAATGCGATCGCTGTACCAATGCCGGTGAGGAGGAAGGGTGTCGCCGCGGCAAGCGTGTCCGCGATGCTCGTCCAGCTCCCCGCCGCCTGTTGGAAGTAGAGCCAGTATACGCTTCCGGGGTTCCGACCTGTGGCGGCGAGCACGATCGCACCAACGGAGAGAGTGACAATGAGTGGGGTAACAGCACGGCCGATCCGGTCGGACAGATCGGCGAGCCGGCTGGTGTGCATCTGGCTGCTTTCCACTGGATCCGGCGACGGCACCGAGACGACCGGCCCTGGGCCCAGCGGTTGCTGCTCGCCGGTCACGACACCCCACCCGGCTGCGAGGCCGCGCCGGACATGAGAAGGCCGATCTGGGCAGCATCCGCCTCGCCGGGGACGTATGTGCCGGCAATTCGCCCGCGCTGGAGCACGTAGATGCGGTCGGCGAGCTGAGCGAGCTCGTCGAGGTGGGCCGAGATGAGGAGGACGGCGCAGCCAGCATCCCGAAGATCGAGGAGCTGCTGGTGAATGAACGCCATCCCGCGCACGTCCACGCCGCGCGTGGGATGGGCGGCGACGACGACTTTGGGGTTGGCAGCGAGTTCTCGCGCGACGATCAGGCGCTGGATGTTGCCACCGGAGAGCGCCCGCGCTGGGAGGTCAATGTCACCCTGAACCCCGGCACGGTCCAGGACGTGCTTCGCCCGGGTGCGGAGCTCTCGTCGACGAATGATGCCGAAGCGGCTCGCCTGGCCGGCGGCGATGAACTGGGCGGTCACGTTCTCCCAGAGCGGGGCGAGCAGATTCACCCCCTCTTCCATCCGATCAGCAGGGATGGACGCCAGGCCAAGGACCCGTCGCTCCGCCGGCGAGTGCGCCGCGACGGCTTTGCCAGCGAGCTCGACGGAGCCGGCATCGCAGCGGCGGAGGCCGAGCATCACCTCGGCGAGCTCGTTCTGACCGTTTCCCTCCACTCCGGCGATGCCGACGATCTCCCCGCCGGCAACCTCGAGGCTGACGCCGCGCAGGGGCCGGTCGCCGGAACCAAGGACACGTGTCGAGACGTTGGTCAGGCGGAGCGCTACCGGTCTCGTGTGGGGAGCGGCATTGCCGCGATGGGGTGACTCGACCTCGCCGACCATGAGGCGTGCGAGCTGCCGTGGGTCGATCTCCCTCCTCGGCACGCGCCCGACGACTCGCCCGCCGCGGAGCACCGTCGCGTCGTCGGCGATCTCGCTCACCTCTTCGAGAATGTGGCTGATGAAGAGCACCGTCCGGCCCTCGGCGGCCAGGGCGCGGAGCGCGTCGAAGAGGCCCTTGACCTCGTCAGGATTGAGGACCGTCGTCGGCTCGTCGAGGGCGAGCACCGATGAGTCGCGCCAGAGGAGACGAACCAGTTCGAGCCCTTGGCGCTGGCCAAGGCCGAGGGCGTCGGCAGGGGCGTTCCAGTCGAAGCGGAAGCCGAGGCGAGAGGCAATCTCCTCGGCGCGACGGCGGGCGTCGTCGCGGCGCAGCAGACCCGCGCTCGACGGCTCGCTACCCAAGACGAGGTTCTCGAGGACCGATAGGCCCGGCACGACCTCGCAGTGCTGAGGAACGAGACCGGCCCCGGCGTCGAGCGCCTCCTTTGGCGAGTGGCCGGGCCGGAGCGCTACCCCTGAAATCTCGACGCTACCCTCGTCGGCGCGCTCGAGGCCGGCGAGAATGCGGACCAGGGTCGTCTTGCCGGCGCCATTTTCGCCGACGATCGCATGAATCTCACCCGGCTCGGCCGAGAGCGATGCGTCGGAGAGCACCTGGAGCGGGCCGAAAGCCTTCCAGATGTGCTCGAGGCGCAGTCCGCCGCGCCGCGCCGGGGCAGCCGTTCCGCCCGCTTTTCCTCGCAGCGCGTGCGTCCTCCACCATACCACGGGCCCGACAGCTCACTTCTTCCACCAGGCCGGATAGCCCTGGGTCGGCACGTTCCAGACCTTGATCGTGCCCTTGATGATTCCTCGCTTGATCGCCTGGAGCCGTGTGAGGTCAGCGGCGGGGACAAGCTTCTTCGTGTAGGTCATGGGACTGATCGCTACACCGTCGTTTGCCAGGCTGAAGTAGAGGGTCGTGTTGCCCGTTAGCTTCCCCTGGGCGAACAGTCTCACTGCCTGATTCACGGCCGTGTCGGTGTGCTTGATCGAGCTCGTCAGGACGTGGCCGGGCGCCAGGTAGTCCTGGTCGGAGTCGACCCCAATGGCGTAGAGCCCCTTCGCCTTGGCAGCCTTGATTCCGCCCAGCCCGGTCACGCCGGCCACCTGGTAGACGATCGTCGCGCCCTGGGAGAACATCGAGTCCGTGAGGTGCGATCCAATCGAGGGATCGGCGAAGTTGTTGGCATAGGCGTGAAGGACCTTCTCGTGCTTGTTAATGTACTGTGCGCCCTGCTGGTAGCCGACGAGGAACTGGTCGATGCCGGGCGACTTCACGCCGCCGATCGCCCCGATGATGTGCTTGCCGTTGATCCCAGGGATCTTGGTGTCGTTGTTCACCATCGCGGCCAGCGCGCCGCAGAGGAACGAGCTGTCCTGGACGTCGAACATCTCGCTCGTGACGTTCTTTCCAGGGGCGACGTTGTCGACCATCACCCACCAGACGCCCGGATACTTCTTCGCCACCTGGGTAAGCGCCGTCTCGCAGCCATAGTTCAGGTTGACCACGAGGTTGTATCCTGCCTGCGCCGCCTCGGTCAGAACCGGGGTGCACTGCGTGTCGATCTGAGGATTCTCGACCGGCTTGCCGGTGACACCTTTAAACTGAGCGACTGCCCTCTTCAGGCCGGCGTAGCCGAGATCGTTGAAGCCCTTATCGCCGAGGCCCGCGTCGGAGATGATCAGTGCCACCTTACAGGGCTTGGATGCCGAGCATCCCTTGGATGCGTGGACTAGCGCCGCCCTGGCAGAATGGGTGCTCGCCGCGGCCGATGCGACCAACCCTAGCGAGGCGGCGAGCAGGGCCGCCGCGACCGCCGCCCTCAGCGCTGTGGGAGTGGACAACATACTCACCCTCCTCTGCGATTGTGCAATAGACTCCTTTGTCAATCCGTATATTGTCACGGATCTTGCGCCGTGTCGCCATGGTCGCCGGCGCTCTGGCGCCTTCTTATGTCGCTACCATGTTAGTGCGAAGCACTTCCGGATGCAAGAAGCCGTTAGCCGTTTGGGTGTGCCCTGACCTCGATTTCTAGCTTACGGATATTCCCGTTCACCCCTAATCCGCATCCAATCTTGAACCGTCATACTCTGTCCAGAACCCAAATCCTCAGAGATACGCTATGGAGAATCAACGAATGATGAAGAGTCGATCGAGTATCGGGGTAGGCGCGACCCTGCTGATCGCCATTCTCGCCCTGGCCTTTGGTGCGCTCGGCGGGGCGCTGGCGGCGAGCCAATTTCACTCGACCAAAACGATTGAGAAGGTGGTGCAGGCACCTGCTTCCACTTCCCCGGCCTCCCTCAATCCGCAGCCGAGCGGAGAGCCATCGGCTGCTCCCATGTCGTGGGAAGCGGTGGCCAGGAATGCAGGGCCGGCCGTGGTTACGATCATCAACCAACAGCAATCGGCCGGCACGGATATCTTTGGCAATCCTTTGCCGGGCTCGAAGGCCGAGGGGAGCGGATTCGTAGTCGATCGGAAGGGCGACATCGTGACGAACAATCACGTGATCGAGAGCGCGCAAACACTCACCGTCGTGTTCTCCGACGGTCGCAAAGTTGCAGCGCGGCTGGTGCGCGCTGACCCGCTCTCCGATCTGGCAGTCATAAGGGTCGACACGCCGGTGACCACCATTCTGCATTTCGGCGATAGCGCCAGATTGCTTCCGGGTGAGCCGGTTCTTGCCATCGGCAGCGCCCTGGGCGAATTCCGCAACACGGTCACGTCCGGAGTGGTGAGCGCCTTGGGACGCACGATTACCGAGCCGACCGGGGTAGCCTTACACGATATGGTTCAGACCGACGCCGCCATCAATCAGGGTAACAGCGGTGGCCCGTTACTCGACGACCGCGGAGAGGTGATCGGCGTCAACACCGCCATCACCCGGGGGTCGTCGCAGACTGATCCATTCGGTCTGTCCCAATCGGTCGTGGCGGAGGGGTTGGGATTTGCCATTCCCAGCGACACGGTAAAAGCGGTCGCGGCACGACTTGTCCAGAATAGACCTCCCGCAGTGCTGGGCGTGCAGTACTACCAGATGAGCCAGCAGGAAGCGACGCTCTACAACTTCCCGGTGGGCGCGTACGTAAATCAGGTGCTGCCGGGCTCGGCAGCGGCAAAGGCCGGCCTTAGAGCTCGCGACATCATCACTGCGATCGACGGCCAGAAGCTGTCCGACACATACACCCTCCAGCAGATCATTTCCGATCACACTCCCGGCCAAACGGTGACGCTGACGGTCTGGAGGACTGGCAAGACCTTTACTGTGAAGGTGAAGCTGGCAGCGAAATCCTGAGCATCCTGGCGAAGTCACCTGGTGCCGGATGTCGCCCAGCAGCTGTCGCCCGGCCTACTCGCACCTGGCCCCTTGTATGTTGAAGTGAGCTATCATGAGGGTGATTGACAATTGGCCGAGCTGGCGGTACCGCCAGCTCGGCGGCGCCGGGACGGGGCAGGTCGTTGGCCCCTGGGTCCACCAAGACCGTT
>Ga0207416_1003545_pt1 | contig 14773 bp, 13 predicted proteins | sample PaiPotPPM11metaG_FD_184107 | JGI IMG/M metagenome (GOLD analysis project Ga0207416, IMG submission 184107) | Iron sulfur acid spring bacterial and archeal communities from Banff, Canada, to study Microbial Dark Matter (Phase II) - Paint Pots PPM... ...
CCGTCACCGTGGTTGCCGCGTGGAGCGGCGTCGGCCCTGCCGTTCCCGTGGGTGCCCGGGTAAGCCTCGGCGGGCGCAACGTGCACACGATGGTGTTCCAAACGGGCCAAGCGGCGCGCTTGGACGACTACACCGACGGGTCGGGGCCGCTGTCCCGGTTGAGCGGGGAACTTGGCGTGCGCGGCGCGGCCGGCGCGCCGGTCGTCGTGGAGGGGCGGCTGTGGGGGTTCATAGGCGTCGCGTCACAGCATGAGCAGCCGCTGCCGCCGGACACCGAGGCGCGGCTCGCGGGGTTCACCGAGCTCGCCGCCACCGCGATCGCCAACGCCCAGGCCCGGGTGTCGCTGCGGACCTTCGCGGAAGAGCAGGCGGCGCTGCGCCGGGTGGCGGTGCTCGTCGCGCGCGGCGCGCCGCCGGACGAGGTGTTCGCGGCGGTCGCCACGGAGGCCGGGCGGCTGCTCGACGCCGACCTCACGGCCATCAGCCGGTATGACCGGGACGGCACGGCGACCGCGGTCAGCGAGTGGAGCAGGGCCGGCGCCGCGCTTAGTTTCCCCGTTGGCATCACCCTGCGCCTCGGCGGAAGGAATGTGCTGACGCTGGTATACCAGACCGGCCACCCGGCCCGGGTGGACCGCATCGCGGACGCCTCGGGCGCGCCTGCCGTCCTCGCCCGTAGGCGCGGGTACGGCCCAGTGGTCGGCGTGCCGGTCACCGTGGAGGGCCGGCTGTGGGGCGCCATGATCGCGATTTCCAGGTCACGGGAACCGCTGCCGCCGGACACCGAGGCGCGGCTCGCCGGGTTCACCGAGCTGGCCGCCACCGCGATCGCCGACGCGCAGGCGCGCACCGAACTGCACGGCTTTGCCGAGGAGCAGGCGGCGCTGCGCCGCGTGGCCGTCCTTGTCGCCGGGGGGGCGCCGCCGGGAGACGTGTTCATCGCGGTCACCGACGAGGCCGGGCTGCTGCTTGGCGTTGACTACACGGTCCTGAGCCGATACGACCCGGACGGCCTGGTCACGGTCGTCGGCGCCTGGGCCAGCACCAACCCGGGGCGCCCGCTCCCCATCGGCCTTCGCTTGAGGCCCGAGGGACGGAACATCCACGCGCTGGTGTTCGAGACTGGCCGGCCCGCGCGTCTCGACGAATACCGCACCGCCTCGGGCGCGTTCGCCGACACGGCCCGCGACTGGGAGTTCCGCGCGGCCGTGGGGGTGCCGATCTGGGTCGAGGGCCGGCTGTGGGGAGTGATGAGCGCGGGTTCCGGAGCCGGGTCGCTGCCGGCCGGCACGGAAGAGCGGCTGGCGGGGTTCACCGAGCTGGCCGCGACCGCCCTTGCCAACACCGACGCGCAGGCGGCGCTCATGTCGTCGCGGGCGCGGATCGTGGCCGCCGCCGACGAGACGCGGCGACGGGTCGAACGCGACCTGCACGACGGGGCCCAGCAGCGGCTGATTTCGCTGGCCCTGCGGCTGCGAGCGGCGCAGGCGAACGTGCCGTCCGGGGCCGAAGAGCTAGTCGAACGACTGGAGGAAGCCGTCGGCGAGGCGACGGGCGTACAGGAGCAGCTGCGCGAGATCTCGCACGGCCTGTACCCGGCCGTCCTCACCGAGGGCGGGCTGCGCTCCGCGTTGCGGACGCTTGGCCGCCGTTCCGCCGTCCCGGTTAGGGTCGACGTCCGGCTGCCCGGGCGGCTGGCCGAGCCGGTGGAGTTCGCCGCCTATTACGCGGTCTCCGAGGCGCTGTCCAACACGGTCAGGCACGCCGGCGCTTCCGCCGCCGAGGTGGAGGTGGCCAACGAGGACGGCCTGCTGCGGGTCCGCGTCCGCGACGACGGCCGCGGCGGGGCGGACTTCAGCCGCGGTTCCGGGTTGACCGCCCTGAAGGACCGGGTAGAGGCGATCGGCGGCCGGATCGCGCTGCACAGCCCGGCGGGTGGTGGCACCACCGTGGAGATCAGCCTGCCGCTGGCGGGACCCGTGAACGTTCGGTGAAACGCCGACCGGTCGGGCTTACGATTTGGCGCTTCGCATGCTAGGTTTTCGATCACCAGTACGAATCCATGGCTCATCCGGCAACGTGGCAGGGGGATACCAATGGCATCTCGGCTCAATCCTTACCTCAACTTCAACGGCAATGCCCGCCAGGCGATGGAGTTCTACGCCAGCGTGTTCGGCGGGATACCGACCCTCAGCACCTTCGGCGAGTTCGGCATGCAGGACACGCCCGACAAGATCATGCACGGCCAGCTCGAGACCGACGCCGGCTACACGCTCATGGCCGCCGACACTCCCCCGGGGATGGAGTTCCAGGGGATGCACGGGTTCGGCGTGAGCCTCAGCGGCGAGGACGGCGACGTCCTGCGCGGCTACTGGAACAAGCTGTCAGAGGGCGGCAACGTCACCATGCCGATGCAGAAGCAGGCGTGGGGCGATGAGTTCGGCATGGTCACCGACAAGTTCGGCGTGCCCTGGCTGGTTAACATCGGCCAGTAGGCTTATCTCTTCCTGGATCAGCTTGGGCCTGCGCGTACTGGTTGAGCTGATCCAGGAAGATCGCGCCGGTGAGCGCGCCGGAACCCCGCTGGAGGACAGCTCGCATGCCTACCGCACTCGACTGGCAGCCCGACTCTCTCGCGGGTTACCAGCAGCAGGTGTTCGAGCTTGGCCCGGACCCGGACGGCGAAGGCGAGGTCGCCGCCGTGCTGGTGCGGCGCCCGCCCCGAGCGGGCGAGGCCGTTCGCGGCGCGGTGCTGTACGTGCACGGATACTCTGACTACTTCTTCCAGACGGAGCTGGCGGACTTCTTCGCGGGTCGCGGCTTCGTGTTCTACGCACTGGACCTGCGCAAGTCGGGCCGGGCGCGGCGAGCCGGGCAGACGGCGCACTACGTCTCCGACCTGGCGCAGCACGATGAGGAGCTCGAGCGCGCGCTCGCGACGATCGTCGAGGCACACCCCGGGTTGCCGGTTCTCCTCGCCGCGCATTCGACCGGGGGCCTGATCCTGTCGTTGTGGATGGATCGGCGCCGCGCGAAAAGCGGGGTAGCGCCGATCGCCGGGCTGGTGCTCAACAGCCCGTGGCTCGACCTGCAGGTCTACCCGGCGGCCCGCCGCGCGGTGCTGACCCAGGCGCTGCGCGTCCTGGCGAAGGTCGCGCCGTTCCGTTCGGCGGGGCAACAGCCGGGCGTGTACGGCGGCACCCTGCACAAAAGCGGCACCGGGGAGTGGGAGTTCGACGTTGAGCTGAAGCCTTTGACGGGATTCCCCGCCACCTTCGGCTGGCTCAACGCGGTCCGCCGCGGTCAGGTCCGCCTGCACCGCGGCCTCGACGTGGGCGTCCCGTCGCTGGTGCTCAGGTCCGACCGGACGGACTTGTCGCGGCAGCACTCCGACCTGAGCCACCGCGCCGACCTGGTCCTCGACGTCGAGCAGATCGGCCGCCGGTCGCGCTGCCTCGGCGGGGGAAACAAGGTCGTGACGATCCCGGGCGCTCGCCACGACGTCTTCTTGTCGCTGCCAGAAGTGCGCGACCGCGCCTACGCCGCCGTTGCCGAGTGGCTTGACCAGCACCCGGAAATAACGGCGGAGGCGACGGGAGAAAGCCGCTTACGTTCGGTACTGCTTATATTTAGTTAGGGTTGCGGGTCACGGCGGTGTAGGAGTCGCTTGCGGCCCGTAGGCGCTGCTGGAGGTCGCGGTCGTAGGAGATCTCCGGGGAGCGCTGTTCGGTGTCGCGCACGAAGTAGTGGCCGGTGACGCCGGCCAGTTCCGGCGCCGTCGCCAGGCGCAGGATCGGGGCGGCGCCCTGGGCGGGGGTGAGCAGGGACCGCTTGAGCAGCCCGAGGAAGGGCTTCATCGCGGGGTGGGCGATGTCGTCGACGATGCGGGTCGCGGTGATTCCCGGGTGCACCGCGTTCACCGTGACCCCGGTGTCGCGCAGCTGGTCGGCCAGCAGGTACCCGCTCATCGTGGTGAGCAGCTTCGCCCGCGCGTAGGCCTCGAACGGCGCGAACCCGGCCGGGCCGTTGATCCGGCTCAGGTCGTCGAGCTCGCCGGGGTCAAGGACGACCGGCCGGGGCTGCCCGTGGGACGTGACGACGCGGGCGTCGTTCATCGCGTCCGAGACGACGTTGACCACGCGGGACGGCGCCCCGGCGCGCAGCTGACCGAGGAGCGAGAGGGTGAGGCCGAACCCGGCCAGGTAGTCGACGGCCACGTGCATCTCGACCCCGTCGGCGTTGACCCGCCGCTTCCGGTAGTGCGCGCCCGCGTTGTTCACCAGCAAGTGCAGCCGGTCGTGGCGGGCGGCGAACTCCCCGGCGATCTGCCGCACGCCGTTGCGGGTGGAGAGGTCGCCGACGATCACCTCGGCCCGGTCCGCGCCGGTTTCTGCGGCGATCTGCCGCTTTAGCTGGTCGGCGGCGGCCGCGCCGCGGGACACGATCACCACCGTGGAGCCGAGCCGGGCCAGTTCGGCCGCGATCACGCGGCCGATCCCGCCGGTGGCGCCGGTCACCATGCTCACCCGCCCGGTCAGGTCTACCGCTCCGGTCGTCGTGGCGTTCACACGTCCCCCATTTCCGATACAGTGTGTCTCACAGAGCCCGATTCTTGCACTCACGCATCTATGAGTCAAGCTGTCTCATAGAAGGTCCATCTAGAATTCACGCAGTGAAGACCACCGTTGATCCCCGACAGGCCCGCAGCCGCAAGGCGATGCTGGACGCGGCCCGCGAGCTGCTGGCGCGCGAAGGGCCGGCCGCGGTCACCCACCAGCGCGTGGCCCGGCAGGCCGGGGTGGGACGGGCCACGGTCTACCGGCACTGGCCACGGCCCGACCAGCTCATGCTCGACACGATGGCCGGGGTGGAACTGCCGTTCTTCCGCGATCCCGTCTCCCCGGTCCGCCCGTGGCTGTGGGGCCAGTTGCGCACCTTCGCGGACGAGATCGTGCTCCCCGCGGTCGCCGGCGTCGCGCTGGCCATGATGAACAGCTCCGGCAGCAGCCTGCCCGCCGAGGTACGCGACCGGTTCTCCGCCACGGCCGACGCCGGACTGCGCGCCGCCGTCGCCCTGGCCGTTGCCGAGGGCGAGCTCACCGGGCCGGCGGACCCGGACGACGTCCTGGCGCTGCTGAGCGGGCCGCTCATACACCGCGCCTGCATACAGGGGAGCATCGTCTCCGATGAGCTGATCGACCGGGTCATCGACAGCATCGGTACCTGGCACCCGCGTGGCTAGGGGCGGCCGCGGCGCCTACCCTGGGATCGCTGGCGACGTGGGCGCAGAGGTACGGTAATGGCGCGACGGATGCTGAAGGAAGTCGAGTAGACCTGCTGGCGGGCCAGCAGAGAGGAAGCGGTTCCATGGCACGCGGAGTTCAGGCCGGGGACAAGGCCCCCGACTTCACCCTTCCGTCCTGACCGGTGAGCAAGTGCGGCTCAGCGACCGGCTCGGCGAGCACAGCGTCGTCCTGTACTTCTATCCCAGGGACGAGACCCGGGGCTGCACGGCCGAGGCGTGCGCCTTCCGTGACAGCTACGAGGTGTTCGCCGACGCGGGCGCCGAGGTGATCGGGGTCAGCTCCGACTCGGTGGACAAGCACGCCGGCTTCGCCGATCATCACGACCTGCCGTTCACGCTGCTCAGCGACCAGGGCGGCGCGGTCCGCAAGAGCTACGGGGTGCCCGCCGCGCTCGGCGTGCTGCCCGGCCGGGTCACCTACGTGATCGACCGGGCCGGCACCGTCAGGCACGTCTTCAACTCGATGATCAACATCGGCCGCCACGTCGACGACGCGCTGACGGTCGTCAAGAAACTGCAGGGTGAGCAGGACACGCCCGAGTAGCGCGCCGGCCGCTCGCCGCGAGTCCTGGGCCCGGCTGCGCCGCCAGGTATGGCAGCCGCCGCGCCATCACGGGGAGCAGCCGCGTGAGCGGACGGTCGGCCCGCTTGAGCTCTTTTACGACCTCGTCGTGGTCGTGCTGGTCAGCCAGGCCGCTCATCATCTGGCCGGGAAGCTGACCTGGCGCGGGCTCGGCGAGTTCTGCGCGGTGTTCGCGCTGGTGTGGATCGCCTGGCTCAACGGCAGCCTGCACCATGAGCTGCACGGCCGCGAGGACGCGCGCGGCCGCAGCACGTTCCTGCTGCAGATCGTGATCCTCGCCGCGATGGGCGCGTTCATCCCCGGGGCGGGCGGAGCGCACGGCGCGGCGTTCGCCGTGGCCGCGGCCGTGCTGTTCGCGGTGCTCGCCTTGCTGTGGCTGCTCGCATCGCGCGGCGACCGGCCCGAGTACCGGTTCTCGAGCCAGCTCTTCGTCGCGGGAACGGCCGCCTGCGCCGTCCTGCTTGCCGTCACCGCCCTGCTTCCCGCCGACGCCCGGGTACTGGCCTGGGGCCTGATCGACGCCGCCTACCTGGCCGGATTCGCGGCCGTCTTCCTCAGGTTCATCCCCGAGCAGGCGGCCGTCCTGACGGTCACCGACTCGCTCATCGAGCGGTTCGGCTCGTTCACCATCATCGTGCTCGGCGAGACACTCACCGGCGTCGTCGCCGGCCTGTCCGCCGAGCCGGTCAGCGTGATGACGCTCAGCGTCGGGCTGACCGCCGTCGTGGTCGGTTTCGGCGCATGGTGGACCTACTTCGACCTGGCCGGGCAGCGCGAGCCCCGGACCACCTACGCGGCCGAAATGCAGTGGATGTTCGGTCACTTGCCGCTCACCGCCGCGATCGCGGCTATGGGCGCCGCGATGGTGAGCCTTGTGACCCACGCCCACGACGGCCGCACCCCGGCCGCCACGGCCTGGATGCTGTGCGCCGGCACCGCCGTCGTGATCTGCGCGACCATGTTCCTCGCCGCGAGCCTGCGGGACTGGGAACGCGACCGCGACCTGTACCGGCCGCTGGCCTGGACCTGCGGTGCCGTCGCCGCGGTGTGCCTCGGCGTCGCGGCGGTCCGGCCTGCGCCGCTGCTCCTGTGCCTCGCGCTGATCGTGCTGCTCGCGATTCCCTGGGCACTCGCCGTCCGGTACCGCGTCGTCAACACGGCCGAACCAGCCTCCTAGCCGGCGGTCCAAGGCCGGAGCTTGCCCGGGTTAAGCACCGCCCAGATGCGGGTGATCCGGTCGGCCGCCACCTCGAATGCGTACACGACCGCGGTGACGCCGTCTAGCTGAGCCACTAGACCGGGCTGGCCGTTGACCGTGCGCTCCAGGAGCCTTCTGTCCCCGCCTGGTACGGCGTGGGCGATCTCGGTCAGGAAGCGCGCGACCTGCTCACCGCCTTCGATCGGCCGCAGCGAGGCGCCGCCGTCGCCCGTCAGGGTGGCGTCCGGGTCGAGCAGCCCGATGAGCGCGCTGACATCCCCCGCTTCCCACGCCCGCTTGAAGTCCCTGACGATGCTGGCCTGCCGGGTGATGGAAACGGCGGGAGGCTGCCCGGCGCGCACGCGTCGACGCGCCGTGGAAGCAAGCTGACGGCAGGCCCCCGGGGTACGGCCGGTTATTTCGGCCACTTCCGTGAATGGGTAGCTGAAGACGTCGTGCAGGATGAACGCGACGCGCTCGGCCGGGCTCAGCGACTCGAGCACGACGAGGAACGCCATGTTGACCGATTCGTCGAGGGTGACCCGGTCGGCCGGGTCCGTCGCGACCCCCTGACCGCTTGACCACTGCGCCGGATCGGGCAGCGGCTCAGGCAGCCATTCGCCCACGTAGCGCTCCCGCCGGACCCGGGCCGACCTGAGCTGGTTGAGGCAGACGCGGCTTGTGACCGTGGTCAGCCAGGCGGCTGGTGAGGCGATGGCGTCCCTCTGTTCGCCAGAGAGCGCGTACCAGCGGGCGCAGGTCTCTTGGACGGCATCCTCGGCCTCGGACATCGAGCCGAGCAGCCGGTAGGCGAGGTTGATCAGCCGGCGCCGCTCGCCGATGATCGCGTCGAGGCCTGCGTCGCGCCGGGCACCGTCAGGTCCCGATCGAGCGGTCACGATGACGGAAGCCTCCCGTTAATCGCTGGTGTAATGGCCCTAAGTTCGTGACGGGCGCGGGGGTTAGGCGGATGACTGGCAGCTGCCGGTCGGTCTTCCTGGCGTCATTGGCGTAGCGAGGGGCGGCGGCGGTGATCCGTTGCCAGGCCTGGTCGCGCTCGGCGCCGTGGAGTTGCTCGGCGACCACGGCAACGCGCGTGCCCGCGGCATCGATCCACACGTGACCGGGATGGGCCACGAGGTTGTGGTACCAGGCCGGGTTCTTTCTTCCGCCGGCGGCGGAGGCCACGATCAGCCAGCCGCCGCTGTCTTCTGGGAATGAGCCGACCGCGGTCGCGCGCTCGAGTCCGCTTTTGGCGCCGACGGTGGTGAGGACGATGGCGTCGTAGCCGAGGATCGGCACCTTGCCCGTGCGCCGGATTCCGTTGATGACCTGGCGCGTCAGCCATCGGCCGACCGGACCGCGCACCGTCGTCACGCGGCGGCCCCGGGTCCCGGTGGGCGCGTCGAAGCTCATGGCTCAACGCCTGGTGAATACGGCGTGGATGATCAGGGTGTTGGTCCTCGAGACCAGGCCGTCGCCCTTCCACCTGACGCCGAAGTCGGCCCGGTTGAGCCTGACCTGGGCGTCGAGGCAGACTTCGCCGGGGCCCGCCGCGGTGGTCGCGGCGTCGAAGGACAGCGGCTTGGTGCGGCCGCGCACGGTGAGCTCGCCGGTCACGGTGATGTCCTGACCCGAAGGGCGGACGGCGTCCACGGTGAACGTGAAGTGCGGATGGTTGCCGCTGTCGAAGATTTCCGCCGACCGTAGGTGCGTGTCGCGTTTGCTGACCCCGGTCTCGATGGAGGCGGATGCCACCACGAGCGTGCCCGTGACCTCGCCGTCAGCGGATACAGTGCCGTGCCCGCTGACGTCGCGGAAATCGCCGTTTACCGGGATAACGCCCAGTGACTTGGTCTTCAGCCGGATGGTTGACTTGCGCGGATCCAGGACCCATTCCCCGGTCAGCGCCCCGTCCTGCAGCAGGGCCCGCAGCGCCGGGCCGGTCATCTGTCCTGACGGTGCCTGCATGATCGTCTCCTTAAGGTGCGTTCATGCAGTACGACAAGGCAGCGCACCGGAATGTGAGGCTGGTGTGTCGCCTACCGGGCGCTTTCCTCGGGTTATGCACCTTGCGGCGCTGGATGCGCGGGTACCCTCGATGGCCGGGACCAGCCCACGGCCGTCGAACGCGTTAGGACAGAAGATGACTGGATCTGTCGGTTCGCACACCTGGATCGTGGCCGGGGCCTACCTCGCTGCGGGCGTCATCGGCGCCGTCGTGCTCCGGCGCCTCCTCACCCGCCTCCACCGCAAGACGGACCGGCCGCGCTGGCGGGGCGGCGACATCGTGGTCGCGTTCCTGCGCCTGGTCGCCCCCTGGTGCCTCGCGGTTGGCTTTGCCTGGGCCGCAGTGCTGGCCCTGCCGCTGCGCAGCGGCTACCGGTACGACCTCGACCACGCGCTGGTCGCGATCATGGTCGTGGTCGTCTCGCTGGGCAGCGCGAAGGTGGCCGGGGCAGCCGTGCGCGCCGGGGCGACGTCCCACGCGGGCACCTCGGGATCGGCAACCATCTTCGTGAGCATCACCCAGGTGATCGTGTGGACGATCGGCGGGCTGGTGCTGCTCGACAGCCTCGGCGTGGCCATCACCCCGCTGCTCACTGCCCTTGGCGTCGGCGGCCTCGCGGTCGCGCTCGCCTTGCAGGACACGCTGACCAACCTGTTTGCCGGCGTGCACATCCTCGCCTCGCGCAAGGTCCAGCCGGGCGACTTCATTCAGCTGGACAACGGCATGCAGGGGTACGTCGTGGACACGAACTGGCGGAGCACGATCATCCGCCAGCTCCCGAACAACATCCTCGTCGTACCGAACGCGACGGTGGCTTCCGCCATCGTCACCAACTATCACCTGCCTGAGCACGAGATATCCGTGACCGTCCCGTGCAGCGTCAGCTACGAGAGCGACCTGGAGTACGTCGAGCGGGTCACCATCGAGGTCGGCCAGGAGGTGATGCAGGAGGTCAAGGGGGCCGTTCCCGACTACGAGCCAACGGTCAGGTACACCACGTTCGGCGGGTCCGGCATCAGCTTCAACGTCGGCCTGCGCGCCGGCGACATCAGCGCGCAGGCCTTGATCATCCACGAGTTCATCAAGCGCCTGCACTCCCGCTATCAGCGGGATGGCATCAGCACCCAATCACCGGCGGAAACGATCGTTTACCCGGGCTCGGCGGAGCCCGCGGCCGTCATGACGTCGGAGGTGTCAGGGGCGTCAGTGGCGTCCGGCCAGACCGGTCTCTGATTACGGTCTGCCCGGGGGCCTTGGGCGTTTCCTCGGGTCACATCCGGGTCCCGTCGGGCTGGCGGCTGGTGCTCCCCACGAAGGCGCTTTTCTCCGTGTCGCTGCCCGCCTCCTCTTTAGGCAACTGCGTCACGAGGGGCGGCTCGAGCGCGTACGCCCGCAGCCGTTTGGGGTACAGCGCGCGGACGTCGGCCCGCGGGTGGTCCATGTAGAGGGCGGGGAGCAGTTCGTCGACCGGGATCAGCGCGCGCTCGAAGCCGCAGCCGAGCACCGCGTCGAGCCCGGAGGCGCTGAGCGCGTAGCCGAACGTGCAGTAGCTGTAGCCGGGGCGCACGATGCCTTGGGCCACCGCGCGGTCCCCGTGGTCCAGCGCCCATCGTCCCACGTACAGCAGGTCCCACCGCGGGTCGACGGCCTCAAGGCGGGCCAGCGTCGACTGGAGCCGCTCGGCGCACTGGTCGGCGACCTCGATGTCGTCCTCGAGGAACAGCGCCGGGGCCGCGGTGTCCGCGACGGCCTGCTGCCAGCACATCCAGTGGCTGATCGCGCAGCCGACCTCGCCAAGCTTCAGCGGGCGGCTCCACCAGGGGTTCTCGCTCGGCACTGCCCACGGGTAGAGCGTGAAGCCCGGCAGGTCGTCCGGGTCGATCGTCTGACCGTCCATGGGGCCGTCCCAGTCCGAGGTGAACCGGACATCCCAGGTGGCGGGGAGCACGCGCTCCATCCGGGCCCGCCGGTCGGCGCGACGCTTGAGGTTGACGACGTAGGTCTTCATGCCGCGTGTCCCTTCGTGAGCAGGCCTGCCTGCAACTCGGCGATGACCGCGTCGAGCTGGCTCACGATGAAGTCGATCTCCCCGCGGGTGACGCTCAGCGGCGGGGCGACGAAGAAGACGTTGCCCGCGCGGCCGAGGAGACCGTGCTGTTCCATCAGCAGGGTCGCTCGCTGCGCGAGCCGGGCCTCCTTCGGGAAAGGCTCCCTGGTCGTGCGGTCGGCGACGATCTCGACGGCGCAGATGAGGCCGAGCCCGCCGCGGACCTGCCCGACGATGTCGTGCCGGTAGAGCTCGTGCAGGCGGTCGAAAAGGTAGTCGCCCATGCGTTCCGCGTTGCTCACAAGGCCCTCGCGCTCGAGGACGTTCAGGTTCGCGAGTCCCGCGGCGCAGGAAACCGGGTTCCCGCCGAAGGTGATGCGGTGGTTAAAGGTAGAGCTGGCCGGGCCGATGAACGCGTCGGCCACCCGCTTGGTCGCGATGGCGGCGCCAATAGGCGCGTACCCGCTCGTCAGCGCCTTGGCCACCACGGTGATGTCCGGGACGATTCCCCAGTGCTCGGTGGCGAACATCCGGCCGGTGCGGCCGAACCCGGTGATCACCTCGTCGCAAATGAGGAGGACGCCGTAGCGGTCGCAGATCTCGCGCACCATCGGCCAGTACTCAGGGTGCGGGATGTGCACGCCGGCGGAGGCGGAGATCGGCTCGCCGATCACGGCGGCGACGGTATCCGGTCCCTCGTTGAGTATCGCGCGCTCGATCTCGCGCGCGCACTCGATGTCGCCCTTGCCGGTCATACTGCCAGCGCACCCGTCGAAGGGGTTGCGGTACTGGTCGGGCCCGGGTACCCGCACACCGCCGTAGGGAAGCGGGCCGTACTCGGCGCCGTTGTTCCCGCCGCCGCCGCCGAGGCTGAGTGACCCGTGGGTCGCGCCGTGGTAGGAGCCACGGCGGCTGATGAACTTGTAGCGTCCGGCTTCTCCGCGGTTGCGGTGGAACTTCTTGGCCATCTTCATCGCGGTCTCGACGCCCTCGGAGCCGCCGCTGACGAAGAACACGCGGGAGGCCGGATCGGGCGCCAGCGCCGCGACCCGTGCCGCGAGTCGCAGGGTCGCCGGGTGGACGGTCCCGTCGGGCGCGTACCCGAGTTCGCCGATCTGCGCGCATACCGCGTCGGCAATCTCGCGCCTGCCGTGCCCGATGTTGCTGAGCCACATGCCGGACAGGGTGTCGAGGTAGCGGCGGCCCTTGTCGTCGTACACCCAGACACCGCTGCCGCGCGTGATGATCTTCACTCCGTCGGGGGACGAGAGGTCGCCGGCCATGTGAGCGTGCGGCCAGAAATGGGCCTCGCCGAGCCTTCGCAGCGCCGGGGTGACCGCCGCCCGGGCACCCGGGCCGCTATCTGGCGGCTCGTCGGGGTCTGCCGACGATGCCTGCTTGGCCAGCTGGGGCGGCTGAGCCTGATCGGCTTGCGACCGGGTCCGCGTCCGGCACGTCCTGGCTGGGCGAGCAGGCTCGTCAAAGCCGTGCCCAAGCGTTTGGCTAATGGTCGAGTGCATGATCGTGCTCCCTCTTGCGGTTACGCGCGGGTGTGGCGGACAAGTCGGCTGGACTTGCCCAGGGTGCACGCGCTTGTGAAAGGTTTCACAAGCGTGGTTGACCAAGACCCCGGTGACTACATCATGGGATCGCCGTACCTTCCCGGGCCTCAGGCGGCCCTTTTGAAGCCGTTTTAACACCGGCCGACGGCAGTGAGCACGTCTCCTAACAGCAACCATGCGCTCCCCTAACAGGCGCATGGGGGGACACCAGCCCGGTGGACGACGGTGGCCGCGGTGGCGGCCCGGTTATGGTTGCACGGTGAAGCGAATGACGATCCGGGATACCAGCGCCGATCTTCCTGCTTTTCCAGCGGATATGGAATTGATCCGGCTCTCGTCGCTTAGCCGCGTCACCGGGCGGATTTCCAGGTTCTCCATCGACGATCTCGCGGTGCGTGAACTGGAACTGCGGGACGTCGGGCTCGAAGAGGGCAAGATCCGTCTGCTCCGCGCCGAGAGTGTCGGCCTGAAAGGGTTTAGCGCCCGGTCGTTGCAATTCACCGGATGCAATCTCGGGAGGCTGCGTTGGTCGGGCGGGACAATCTCAAAAGTGTGGTTCGAGTCCTGCAAGCTCCTCGGGGCCGGGTTTGACCGCGTTACCATGGAGCACGTTGTCTTTACCGACTGCAAGCTTGGCTATTCCACGTTTTCTCGTATCCGGGGCGCCGGGCCGGTCATGTTCGTCCGGTGCTCGCTGCGCGAGGCCGAATTCGAGGATTGCCACCTTGCTCGCGCATTGTTTGACGAATGCGAGCCGGTGCTCGCGAACTTCGGCGACGGCCGGTACACGGGATGTGACCTGCGTGGTAACGATCTCTCCGCGGTGACCGGCATTCATAATCTCAAGTCCGTCATCGTGGATCGGGCCCAACTGCTGCAACTCGCAAAAGCACTCGCCGCGGAACTGCAGGTAACTTTCGGGGATTGAGGGTCATCGAAGGGAACGGCCGTCCGCCGTCCGCCGGTTCGCCCGCTTCATCCCTGTTTCCCCCCTGCCCGGCCGGTCGTTTTCGTCATTGAGGGTCGCCAGGGGCGCATTACGCCAGTTTTGACCCGCGATAACGTCAGGCACTCGGATCCACACAGCTTTTTACGGGCGAATGGGGGAAATGTCCACCCCACTCCCTACCTGTGCCGGCACCCGGCCCGCATTTGACCCGCAATCTCGACCCGAGGTCCGGGCGGTCCAACCGGTAACGCTCGCCGCGCGAAACGGGCCAAGGGCAGCCCTAGTCACGTCGGCACCGCTGGCATCTGCCGCTGCGGGGGTCGCGCCAGGTCGGCGCGGCAAGGCAGTGGGCGGCAGTCACTGCGGGCTTCCCATAGCGCGGGAAATCCATCAAGTCCGGTTGACGTATCATGAGGGCGTGACCGCGTCGTCCGCTTCCGTTCCCCCGGTGGTGCGGCTGCTTGCCGATACGGTGCGGTGGCGGCTGCTGCGCGAACTCGGCTCGGGCGACCGGCGGGTGCGCGAACTGGTGGCGGCGGTCGGCCTGCCGCAGAACCTCGTCTCCTACCATCTGCGACAGCTGCGGGCGGGCGGTCTCGTGACGGCGCGGCGCAGCAGCTTCGACGGGCGCGACACCTACTACCGCCTGGACCTGGACGGCTGCGCACGGCAGGTCGCCGACGCCGCTTCCGCCCTGCATCCCGGCCTGGTCGCGCTCGCGGCCGCCAGTCAGGAGACCGCGCCCGGACCTGAGGCTGGCGCTAAGCCGGCCACCGCGGCCGGCCGGCGGCGGGTGCTGTTCGTGTGCACGGGGAACAGCGGGCGGTCGCCGATGGCCGAGGCGCTGCTGCGGCACCGGGCCGAGGCGCGGGTCGAGGCCGCGAGCGCCGGCATCAGGCCCAGGCCGCTGCACCCGGACGCGGTCGCCGTGATGCGGGACCGCTACCGCATCGACATCTGCGGCCACCGACCCGTGCCCGTGGCGGCGGCCGCCCGCGAGCGCTTCGACTACGTGATCAGCCTGTGCGACAAGGCCCGCGAAGCCTGCCCGGAGTTCGCCGGGCGTCCCGGCCTGGTCCACTGGAGCATGCCCGATCCCGCCGCCGGCGAAGGGGGGC
>Ga0207416_1003547_pt1 | contig 14771 bp, 14 predicted proteins | sample PaiPotPPM11metaG_FD_184107 | JGI IMG/M metagenome (GOLD analysis project Ga0207416, IMG submission 184107) | Iron sulfur acid spring bacterial and archeal communities from Banff, Canada, to study Microbial Dark Matter (Phase II) - Paint Pots PPM... ...
GTTCCGGTGAGAGCCGTCGATGGATCCTGCACGAGCAGGCTGGCGCGGGCCTCGTACTGCTTGGTCTGGTTTACCGAGTAGGCGAAGCCGGCACCCGCGAACAGAACCGTCACTGCGCCGATCAGCACCGCCTGGTCGCGCAGCATGCGGAGGAAGTATCCAGGGGACCTGCGGCTGTGTTCGTCTGTCATGCCCATTGCTGTGTCGAGGAGAGCCGCCCCGGACCCCAGTGCCGAAAGCTTCCCGCCGCCTGCGGCGAGCTGCGGCAGGCTTCCTCCCCCGACAGCATAAGGCACGATCCCGATTGTGACCACCGCCGAGGGCCTGGTGCGGATTGTGGGCGGAAGCTCATCGCGAGCGTATCCAGAGGCTAGACGGATAGTGGCCTGTGGAGGTCTCCGGATCGATTCCTTCGACCAGCGCCAAGGGGCGGTAGTCCGGCAGCACCGAGGCCAGTCGATCCGGCATGCTGTCGTGGAGCGCCGACTGGCAGCAGAGAACCTCGAACCGCGGATTGCCGATCAGCAGCGCCGCCAGCAACGCCGACTCTTGCCAGTCCCAGAAGTCCGACAGCACCCAAGGCGAGTACAGGTACGGGAGATAGACATCGTGGATCTGGATGACGACTCCCGCGGGGAGGGACGGCAGAACCTCGAGATACATCCGGCCCAGCTCGGACCCGGTCTTGAGCACGTGCGTCGAGTCGATGAACAGCAGGTCGCCGGCGCTCAGCTCCTCAAAGATCGAAGCGTCGACCGTCTGAGCTGGCACCCGGATCACTTCGACACACGGCAGCCGAGCGAGCTCGACCGGGGCGTATGGATCCACCGTGCTGATACGGCTCGGTCCGCGCCCCTCGGCCGTATTCCGTGCGACGGCCTCAGCAATCAACACGGTCGAGGCCCCTCCTCCCACCTCGACGATCCTCGGTGGCGCGAGCGAGCGCACCACGCAATGGAGGACCTGCCCCTCGACGTAGCCGTACCTGAAGGCGATCCCGAGCTCGTCGAGCCTCGGAAGGTAGGAGAACCCGGCGACCTCGTGGAGGTACTGCGAGCAGCACTGCTCGAGCCAGGCCAGCTGCGCCTCCGAATCCGAATCGATCGCCGGTATCCCGAAGCGTCTTTTCCAGCCGGTCGGGTGGCGCGCGAGCCGGCCTCGATCAGGCACAGATGAGTAGAAGTGGCGCGGAAGCAGGTGGAGGCCGATCCGCTCCAACGTCAGGAAGCTCTGAAACGCAACGCGCTTGAGAACGCGGTGACGCGCGGCGGGGGCCGGGCGCGAATTTCTAGTCTGCACCGGTGTCCGGTCGCATGAACGGATGACGCCGCAACACGTGCAGGAGGAATCGTGGGACGTTCCACAAATAGCGTCGCCAGAGCCGTCGCGGTTCGTGCGCCAATCGGTATAGCCACTCGAAGCCCGACTTCTGAATGAACAGCGGTGCCTGCGGCTTCAGTCCGGCGTGGACATCGAACGCCATGCCGACGCCCACCAGCGCCGTGGCGTCGAGCGCAACGCGATTGGCGGCCATCCAGCGCTCCTGCTTGGGAGTCGAGAGACCCACCAGTACCAGGTCCGCTCCGCTGGCATTGATCCGCTCGACCATCTGCCCGTTTTCGGAGCTTTGAAACGGCCGAAATGGAGGCGAGTACGTGCCCGCCACGCGAAGGCTCGGAAAGCGAGCGCGCAACCGCGCGGCGAGCAGCTCGGGTGTTCCCGGGGCGCCGCCAAAGAAAAAACAACTCCAGCCGCGAGTCGCTGCGAGATCGCACAATGCGATCAGAAAATCCGATCCGCGCAATCGCTCCATGTTGCTCGCCCCGGCGATGCGACCCGCCCACAGCAACGGCAGCCCGTCGGCGATCGTGAGGCCAGCGTCGTTGTGGATGCGAAGCAGCTCGCCGTTCCGCTGGCTCTCCATGACGCCGTGCACGCTCGTCAGGCAGACGTAGCGTCGATCGCCTTGCTCGACCCAGCGCGTGACCTCGCGAAGCGCTCCCTCAAGTGTGGTCGCGCTCACGCCAACGCCGAGCACGTCAACCCGAGCTGCTATGGCGTGCGCCCCTCTCCGCCACGGACGTCGTGCTGGCTCGCGTCCGTCACGATTTCCGGCAACGACGTCTGGGGCTCCCAGCCCGTGGGTTGACGTGTCGCAGGTGGAACCGGCCGGGAAAGAACTGCCTCGTAGGTCTCGATCAGGCGCCGCAACCCGACCTCCGGCGTGTACTTGAGCTCGAACAGCTTGCGCGCCCGCCGGCCTGCGTCGTCAATCGCCTCGTCGTCCTCAAGGCGAGCGAGCGCATCGGCCCAGCACTGCGGATCGTGCGGTTCGACCAACCATTGGCTGCCCAGCTCACCCACGAGCTCCGCGGGCGTGCCGATGTTGGAGGCAAGCACAGGCAGACCGGCCGCCATCGCCTCGACTATCGAACGGCCGAAGTTCTCGCTCCATTGTGTCGGGAATACGAGCGCCCGTGCGCTCAGCATGTGCTCATGGATCTCCGCTGGATCGACCCACCCGAGCAGGCGTACCCGCTCCGGCGCGGTACGCGCGAGCGAGGTTCTCATCGGCCCATCGCCGATCAGCACGAGTTCGAGCCTGGGAACCCTCGGCGCCGCTTCCCGCCACGCGTCGAGGAGTACATCGGGACCCTTCTCGCGTGCGAGCCGCCCAACATACAGCAGCTTCTCGGATGCCGACGGCGGCATCGACCGGGGTCCGGGATCGGGGACGACGTTCGGCTTCACCACGATTCGGTGAGGCTCGAAGCCGCCTTGCACGAACAGGTCCTTCACGAACTCCGACGGCGCGAAGAACCGATCGATCAGGTCCCAGGTTCGCAGCCGGCGGTTCACTGCAATGGTGGCAGCCGCGACCAGGGATGCAGGCATGCTGTCGCGATAGCATGAGTACCTCACAGCTCGCCACGGATGTCGGCCGACGCAGAGGGTGCATCGCCGCCCGTTCCGATATAGCTTGCCCTCAGCGCACATCAGGCGGAAGTTCTGAAGTGTCATCACCGTAGGCACCCGCTCCGCGTGCAACGCGTGGAAGATCGACGGTGTCAATCTGAACCATGTGTTATGCACATGGGCAACGTCCGGATTGAATGCACGAACACGTGCCCGTATGGAGCTGTACTGCACGAGGTTGTAGGGCGCCACAGCGTAACTGCGCACCGCGGTCAAGCTGTGCTCGACGTTGCGTACGCGTACGCGAGCAACCTCATGATCAGCGTGGGTTAGGAGGTCATACTCCGTGTCGCTGATCGTGTCCTCGCCGCCGGCAAGGGTGTATTCGTTGTGGATCTGGAGGATCTTCACGCGCGTCGGGTCGGCACGATAGATCGGAGCTCAAGCGCACGTGTGCCGAGGTAGCCGAGGGCCCAGAAGTACGGCAGCGCGCCGAACGGCGACTCGAGCACGACGCCGTAGATCCCAGCCACCGGTAGGGCGCAGACGAGCAGCATCGCAACGAGGTCGACATCGCTGATCTGTCCCCGAGCACTCACGACTGCGATGAGCCTAATCCCGATGACTAACATCGCGATCACGATGAGCAACCCGACCAGGCCGAGTCGAGCCCACGTGTTGATGAGGTAATTGTGGGGTTGCCGGACGTCCTGATTGGGTCCCCCCAGCAGCAACTGATCCGCGCCCGAATCGTGGAGGAAATCAGGCCCGAATCCTACCCCTAGCCAATCGCGGCTCCGCTGCTCCTCCAGATACCGCTCGATTGCCTGCCAGGCGAGAACGCGCGCTCGCGCTGTTCCTGTGGCGTGCGGCGCCGGGTCACCCGTCGTCGGCGCCAGGGGAACGAACGCCCCCCCAACCTGATTCAGACGGGTCACTTCAAAGCTGTGGGTCGCGGCGTATGCAAGTGCCGACACCGCGAGCACCAGGACGGACACCACCACTCGCGGCGAATGACGCCGCACGACCTCGCGGCGGGCGGGCGTAAGGAGAAACAACACCGCGGTCGCGACTGCTGCTGCGGCAAGCGCAGCTCGCGACGCGTCGGTGAACAACAGTGCCGCGTTCCACGCGACGAGCGCGAGGTATACGGTCGGGGTGCGCCCGGAAATCGCCCTGTTGAGTAACACCAACGCGAACACGGCACAGATCGTCGCGTCGACGTCTGGTCGCTCCTCGAAAATGTACGACTGTCCTCCAGCGAGTTTCGGCAGCTGGTTCGTGAATCCCCGATCGAGCCGCACCAGGGTCACCCACGCGGTATGGAAGAAGAGAGCTGCCAGCAGCACACGCTGCATACGGTTACGGTCGAGATCCGACATCGTGGGAGCCGGCGTCAGGAAGACGAGGATCGCGTAGGCGTACGGTGCGAAGTCGCGGGCCGCATTGGCGGAGAAGCTTCCGAAGACGAGTCGAAGCGAGCTCCACAAGAGCAGGGACCCACACGCCAGACCAACGCTCAATTCGACACGGCCGAGCGCCGTTTGTCCTCTAAGGCCTGCTATCGCGCGCTCCCCGAGCAGTAACAGGATCGCCACGTCCCCGATGTACGGCGGACCAGGCAGCAAATAGCTGCCCCAGCGGGCCGTTGCAAGCATGTACGCCGCGATCGCAAACGGCCCGTAGTTCCGCAGGAGGCTCGCGACCGACTGACGGCCCGCAGGGTCGTACCGTCCTTGCACTGCCAAGCCGAGACCGGTAGCCATCCCGCGCCCGGAGTCTAGTCGGAAGTAGTAACCGTGCCCGTCCCTACCGAACAGCGCGGGCGGCAACCTCTCGATAAAGCGCCTCATACTCGTCGATGGCCCGCCGCCAATCGAACTCCTTTGCGCGTGCCAGTCCTCGCTCGACCGCGGCCGTGCGGCCCCCTGGCTCGGCGACGAGCGACCTCACGGCGTCGGCAAACGCACCGGTGTCGTTCGGCGCGGCGTAGCGGATCGCGTCCCCGCCCACCTCGCGGAGTGCCGGGATGTCCGAAGCGACGACTGGTGTGCCGCACGCCATCGCCTCCAGAACCGGCCATCCGAACCCCTCCGCAAACGAGGGAAACAGGAGCACGTCAGCGGCGTTGTAGACCTCGGCCAGCCGCTCGTCGCCGACGCGGCCGAGCTCCAAGACCGAAGCATTAAGGCCGAGACGATTCTGCTCCGCGCGGTCGCGGTGGCCAAGCGGCTCTCCGACGCGAACGAGCACGGCGTCGGTTCCGGAGTCACGCAATGCACGGAGCGTGGCGAGCGTGGCGGCAACGTTCTTATAGAACGTCCCCGTTCCCACATGCAGCAGCATCGTCGCAGTACTGATGCCGAGCCCGCGCCGCAACTCTTCGCGTCGCTGGTCCGAGAGCCGCCGGAAGGCGGCGTCTATCCCATGCCTGATCACGTGCAGGCGAGCGGCCTCGACGTCGCACAACCGCATAACGTCGCGTCGCACCGCATCCGTCGGACAGATGACGCCAGCCACACGCCGCAGCGCTGCCGTCCCCCATCGGAAGCGATGGATATACCATCGCGGACCGTCGTACGGGATCAGCCCCTCGGCTGCGAGCAAAAGGATCACGTCGTGACACGTGACTACCGTGCGCTCCGGAGGCGTTACCCGTGCGGCTCTGCCGTTGTCGTCCACCAAATGGAAGACGTCGGCTTGCAGCCGCCTGACCATCGCCGGCTGTAGGACCCAACGTCGGACATAGTCGTCGATCCGCGCGAGCTTCCTGGCGGAACTCCGTGGCCGGATGCTGGGAACATGCTCCAGAAGGTGGACGTCGCGCTCCCGGAAGCCGTCGACGATCGCCCTCCGATAGCGGTCCGTACTCGGATGGATGCGCGTCTGCACGATGGACACGACGAGCTCGTCACCTGATCGTCCGAGGGTCGGGCGCATGGGGCCGGAGGGAGACTTAGCAACCCCAACAGAAGCGGCGTGAGCTGGGGGGTTATCTGACAAATCGGCCAAAATGGGTTTGGGGCACCGATCGGATCGACGTAGCGATGGTAAGCCGTGGAATCGCCCTGTGCTCATCCGGATGCCCAGCGACTCATGGTGAACCCGCCCGCCGAGCCGTGCTAGCCGACAGTGTAGGTGCCGGCCTCGGACCGCCACCGTGCCAGAAGCGAAGGTCCACGACACGCGGATTCGTCGTTACTCGTCGTCGGGCCTAGCTTTCTGCGGCGCCACGGCGCTGGTCGTGGTCTACGCACTGCGTGGCGACTCGTACGACATCATCGTGCGCCAGGAGTGCGGCCTGGCGATCTGGTGCGTCGCCGGGTGGGTTCGCCTTCGGCCTGCCTCGCGGGAACCGTGATTCTGGGCGCAAGCGTGTCCGGTAAGCAGCCCCCGATACGACGGGCCCGCCGACAGCGGCGCTGGCGGTTGCTGCTGCTGGCGCTGCTGCTGCCGTGCAAACAAAACGCGCTAGCCGCCCGGTGCGACGTGTACTTCAGGATGCCAGTCCCTCCGAGGCCACGTGGGCGACAGCGTAGAGCTGACGAAGCCGCCTGATGGCGGCATAGAGGTACGCCGCGCCCAATGGCACCCAGATCCGGCCGACAGAAGCCCGCAACGGCGCGAGCCGGCGTGGGAAGGGCGCACACGTGAACACGCGGCACTCCTCGACGCTGAACCCTGCCTCGCCCAGGAGGTTTGACAGCAGAAGCGGCGTCCAAGTGTAGAGATGGTGATCTGGGTCGCCGTACCATCGACGCCGTTGCTTGCGCCATTCGTCGATTGGGAGCATGAGTACGAGCCTGCCCGTGGGCTTGAGCAATCGCCGGAGCTCCAACAGCACGTCGAAGGGTGAGAGCGTGTGTTCGAGCGCGTGGTTCGAGATCACGACATCGGCGACCTCGTCGATCAGGTCGCCGGTTGAGCCGACGACCTCGATACCGCGCTCGCAGGCCTGCCGCTTCGCGAGCTCGTTGATCTCAACTCCGATGCGGCGGCGCGCAGGGAGCACCGAGAGCAGGCGGCCGGAACCGCAGCCGAAGTCGACAACGACGTCGTCTTCGCGGACGTGGGGCTCGAACGCCCTGCGGTTGATGTCCGTCGCTCGGGCCGACCAGCGCTCCACGACAATCTCGTGGTAGCCGACGCCGTGCTGCCCGCGGTAGTGTGCAGGGATCCGCATCCCGTGGTCGCCCATCGGCGGAAGTCTAGGGCGGGGCAGTGCGTACGGCGGTGCGAGAGGCCGCCCCGTGGCCGGGCGGCCTCGACGCCGGGCGATTAAGCTTGGGTGATGTCCGAGAACGCCTGGCAAGCCAAGCTACGTTCGATCGCTGGAGCGGGCCCCCCACCCCGGCCCGCCTCCACGACCGGCGTTCGTGGACGGGGCGAGGAGGGCCTTCCCCACCCCGTCCACGTGGACTCGACGGAGGACATCCGGACGTATTGGCTGGATCGTGTCGGTCAGCACATAACCGACACGTATGCAGGCGTCCCGATCAGCAAGTTTCCGGAGGACCTAAGGGTCTACGAGCATCTCATGTGGGTATCGAGGGCGAATGTGGTAATCGAGATCGGAACCCAGTGGGGGGGAGGCACGCTCTGGTTCCGGGACCGGCTGCGAACGATGGAGCACTACGGTCGGATAGCAGCGAGCCATGTGTTCTCGATCGACCACAAGATCCGCGGAGCCGTCAAGGCCGTTGCCGCCGCCGACCCCAGCTATTCCGAGAACATCACGATGATGAAGGGTGACGTGCGTGACCCCTCGCTGCCCGGCAAGCTCGACCGACTGCTTCCTCGGGACTCGCGTTGCTTTGTCGTCGAGGATTCTGCGCATACTTACGACACGACGTTCGCTGCCCTGAATGGCTTCTCCCATCTGGTACCGCTCGGCGGGTACTTCGTCGTCGAGGACGGATGTGTGGATATCGAGGAGATGCGCGCTTCCGAGGGCTGGCCGCGCGGCGTCTTGGCCGCACTCGACCGCTGGCTCGCGACGCCAGACGGCTCCAAGTTCGCCGTTCGGCGTGACCTCGAATGCTACGGCCTCACCTGCCACCCGCACGGGTTCCTGAAGCGAACCTCCAAGTAGTCGACGTACCTCGTCTCGGGTGCGCGGTTACGACGGCATCCGGACGTGACGGCCAGCTCGAAGTTGACGAAACGCCCTGGTGATCGTAAAGCGCGGCGCGAGCACCAATGCGCGCCCGATGTTGTGGGCGGCGGCTCCCCATTTGCCATCGAGCACCGCGACGGCGCCGCTGCGATAGCTCGCCTGCCCAAGCTGCTTGCGCCGCTCCCGCCGGCTGAGCTGGTGAGAAGCGCGAAACGTGTTCCAGTCGACCCGCTCCCGGAGCGACGGATCTGCCAGCAAGCTCTGGACATAAGCGACCGCTGGACCGAACAACTCGGAGGCCTCGCTGCGCGCAGCCGCGGAATGGACCCGGTAGGCGCCGAGCACCTCGCGCACACACACCACCTCGCCAAGGCGCGCAAGCCTCGCGTAGAGATACAGGTCTTCGGCGAGAGTCTCCCCGCGACCGAAAAGATCCGCGAATCCACCGACGTCGCGGACGCGATCTATGCGAAACAGCGCCGATGAGCAGGTCGGGAATGGGGTCAGGCGACCGGTGCGGACGGCCTCTTGGTCGATCGGATCCGGCACATGCGCACTGAACCCGAGCTCCCGGCCAGTGCTGCCGATGTACCGCATCAAGCAACCGACCACGGCCGCGTTGGGGTTACGGCGAAACGCCAGAAGCTGGCGCTCGAGCTTCTGCGGATACCAAATGTCGTCGTGGTCGAGAAACGCGACAAACGGCGCGCGCGCAACCGCAAGCCCACGGTTGCGGGCAACCGCGGCGCCGGCGTTTTCGAAGCGATGTAGCGACGCGCGTGCGTCCTCTCGGACGAGCGCGTCGACGAGTTCGGGCGAGCCGTCTGTTGAGCCATCGTCGACGACGATCACCTCCACGTCGGCCACGGTCTGCGCGAGCGCGCTCCTGATCGTCCGCTCCACGTACGCGCTGCCGTTGAAGACTGGGATGACGACGGAGGCTTCGGGCAAGGTCCGTCGCATTATCGTGGTCGACCGTTCGCTGCAACGCTGCGCCCGCGAACGCCTCATAACATGAGGTCATCCGATCGCCGGATGCCTCATCCGAGCTCGCCGACGTGGCGCAACGGCCGATGCGCGCGCTACTGAGCGCGTACGTCTGCCGCCCAGGCGCAGGATCCGAGCCTGGTCTTGGGTGGGAATTCCTCCGTGCCGCGGCGAAGGAGCATGAGATAGTGCTTTTGACCCAGGGACGGGATGCGAATGCGATCACTGAGGCACTGACTGAGGAGGGCACGCAGGGGGTCATCGTGGTGCCCATCCGCGCTCCGAAACTGCTGCGGCGGTTTGAGGGGAGGCTGGGGCTGGGGCATCTCGACTACGTGATCTGGCAGTGGCGGGCGTTCAGGGTGGCGAGGCGCTTGGAGCCGACTGTCGATGTCGCACACCATCTCACGTTCGCAAACGACTGGCTGCCTTGCGCGTTGCTGTTCCTGCGCCGGGTGCCCGTGGTGTGGGGTCCTGTCGGTGGCACGGCCCGTTTCCCATGGCGGCTCGCGCGTTACATCTCGCTGCGGGGGTTCGTGCGCGAGCTTGCACGGGAACTCGTCACCCGCACATTGAGGCAGTACACGGCCGTGCTCGTGCGACGGTGCGGCGCGACCGTCGTCGGCGCGAACGGTGAGGTTGCCGCGCGTTTCCAAAGGCACGCCGCGCAGGTGTTCGTCGAGCCCCACGTGGCGATGCCCGCTGCCCCGCCTGCCTCGCCAATGGAGCGACACGGCGGGAACGGGGAGCGGCGCGCGATCTTCGCCGCGCGCCTATCGTCGTGGAAGGGTCCGCATCTCGCCATCGAAGCGCTGGCACGGGCGGACAAGGCGTGGCATCTCGACATCTTCGGCGCCGGTGAGGAGGAGGAGGAGATCCGACGTCGAGTCCGGCGGCTCGGGCTCGACGATCGCGTTCGGATGCTTGGCCATCGGCCGATCGAAGAGTTGCGAGCTGGCCTCGCCCAAGCGGACGTTCTGCTCTTCCCGAGCATGCACGACTCATCTCCTTACACCGTTGCCGAGGCAGTGAGGCTTGGATGCCCGGTCATCTGCCTGGACGTGGGCGGGCCCCCGCTGCTGGTCGCAAACGGAGGCGGCGTCGCGGTTGCCCCCGATGCAGACGCCCCGGCGCGGATCGCGGAGGCCCTGCTCAATGTCCGGCGCCACCCCCCGAACGACCGCTGGAACGCCGACCGGCTGACGCAAGCGATCACGCAGTGGTACGAAGCTGCGCTAGCACGTGCGCCCAGGTCGCGCGAACTCCGTCGATGAGCGGAGTCGTTGCCCGCCACCCGGTCGCGGCGAGGAGCCGCGAGCAGTCAAGTTGGGTGATCCGAAGGTCAACGGGACGCATCGGCTCGCGCACCACGCGCGGTCTCTGCCCAGAGACCAGCGACAGGACTTCGAGCAGCTCAGCCAGGGAATGGGAGCGCCCAGCGCCCACGTTGTACGTGCCCGGCGGCGCGTCAAAGCCCGCCAACACGGCTGCCTGCGCAGCGTCTGACGCATAGACGAAATCGCGCCGGATCTCGTGTGGCCCGCCGTATACGACCACGGATTCGTGCATGAGCAGAGCGTGCGTCCAGGCGGCCAAGACTCCCTGGCCACGACGAACGCGCTGCCCAGGTCCGTACGGGTTCGAATAGCGCAGGATCACTGGTTCGAGACCGTGGTGGCGACTGTAGAAAGCCGCGTAGCGCTCGACCGTGAGTGCGTTGTGTCCGTGGATGGTCGTCGGGTCGGTAGGGTGATCCTCGGGCGTCGGCAGCTGACGAACTTCGCCGTAGACCTGCCCGCCTGAGGATGCGAGCACGACGCGACGCGTCGATGTAGTGCACATCAGGTCGAGCACCGCGGTTGCTGGGACAACCGAGAGCGCGACTGAGCCACCAGGGTCGACGAGCGAGCTCGCGGGCGTGCTTCCCCCGGCGAAGTAGAACACGATATCGGCGGCGTCGATCAGCTCAGCGAGTCCCCTGGCGGGAGGGATCTCGCCCTCGACGAGGTGCAGCGTTGTCGCATCATCACCGACGAGCAACTCGCCGAACGACCGGCTGTAGACGGTCACAGCGTGCCCCTCTTCGGTCAGAAGTCTGGCGACGTGCGACCCGATGAAGCCCCCTCCGATGATCAGGCAATCAGACACGTGACCCCTTTCGGCTCACGGTCGCCTGCGTTGACCAGGAAGCGCGATCAGGAAGTGGCGCTCCTCCAAGCACTCCAGCGCCTCGTCGAGTGGGCGGAACGTCGCGTCGTCGGACCGCCTCACAAAACAGCTGTATCCATGCACGTCCAGCAGCTCTATCAACGCCGCGCTCGAACCTCCGGCCTCCTCGAGTCCCCAACCGACGTGAACTTCAACGAACAGGCTCGGCTGATGCTGGCGTAGGACCCGTTCTCCTCCCCTGAGCACCTCCAGTTCCTGTCCCTCGACATCCACATACACGACATTCGGGATCCCGAAGGTGTCACAGAGCTCCGGCAAGCTTACAGCGTGAACGCGTTCGACGCCGAAGCGGCCGTCTTGCTCCACGTGACCGTTGAGCGCAGTCGAAAATGTAACCTCGCCCGTGTTGCGGGCGGCTGCCGCGTGGACGATCGTCAGGTTGGTCGCTCCGTTGAGCCCCTTGTTGCGCTCCCCGGCACGGACGTTGTGAGACAGCGCCTCGACGGCGATGACCGAACCCTGCTCTCCAACCTCGTGTGCCAGGAGCAGCGCGATGACGGCGTGGTGCGCTCCCAGGTCGAACACGCGCGCGCCCGGTCTCAAGCCGTGCTGGCGCAACAAAGCCAGCTCGGGCAGGACCTCGCGGTCGCGGTCGTACCACGCCTCTGCCACTGGATCGGCAATCCACACGTGCAGGCGCAGCCCTCCGTAATCGTGGGCGACGACCCGATCTGGAAACCGCCCGAGCACGAACCGCAGACGTGCACGTCGCGTCAGCGCCCGTGCCTGCTTCGGCACCAGGGCCCGCGCGACGCCGCTCACGCCCGCTCGTGGCTGAGCGAAGCGTGTCGTCCTACCCCGGGGCCTATCGCGTTCCTCATGCTCGGTCTCCCTCATCAAGTCTCCGGCTCCGCCTCTCGAATTCGTTATCTAGCGTAGCCCCATTCGGATCGGTCCCAAGCTATCGAGCGACGGGACCCGGTCGACTTGATAGCTTCCCCGGTCTACACGCAATGAGGCACCGGGGCTTGAGGACGCAAAACCGACGGGAGAGGCCAATATCGGATGGATGAAGGGTTGGCTGTGGTAGCCGGAGGCGGCGGCTTCATCGGCTCCCAACTGGTCCGGCGCCTGATCGCCGAGGGCGCCAAAGTACGCGCAGTGGATTACGCACCCCGAGAGGATTGGCAACAGGTCTCGCCGCAAGCCGAGAACGTGGTGCTCGACCTTCGCCTCTCCGCGGCGTGCGATGAAGCAGTCGCGGAAGCGAAGGCCGTATACAACCTTGCCGCCGACATGGGGGGCATGGGGTTCATCGAGGCCAATAAGGCGCGATGCATGCTGTCAGTCTTGATCAACACGCACCTGCTCGAAGCGGCCGCTCGCCACCAGGTTGCACGCTACTTCTTCGCTTCCTCGGCATGTGTCTATTCGCAGGACAAGCAGCGGACGCCGGACATCGTTCCGCTCAAGGAGTCAGACGCCTACCCCGCAGACCCCGAGGATGGCTACGGCTGGGAGAAGCTCTTCAGCGAGCGCATGTGCCGTCACTTCACCGAGGACTTCGGTTTCGTCACGCGTGTCGCCCGCTACCACAACGTGTACGGCCCCCACGGCACCTGGACCGGTGGGCGCGAGAAGGCCCCCGCCGCGCTCTGTCGGAAGATTGCCGAGGCCAAGATTTCCGGGAATCACGAGATCGAGATCTGGGGCGACGGCGGGCAGACGCGAACCTTCATGTATGTCGACGATTGCGTCGAGGGGACACTCAAGATCATGGGCAGCGATATCGACGTGCCGGTCAACCTTGGCAGCGCAGAGATGGTCACGATCAATGGCCTCGTCGACGTCATCGAGGACATCGCCGGCATCAGGGTTGCCCGCCGGTATGACCTCGCCGCGCCCAAGGGCGTCCGCGGGCGCAACAGCGACAACACGCTCATCCGCGAGCGGCTCGGGTGGGAGCCGCTGACTCCATTGCGCACCGGCCTCGAGACCACGTACAGGTGGATCTACGATCAGGTGGCGGCGGACGCGCGCTCTGGCCAGCAGGCTGCACGCGTCGGTCCGCTTCAGCGGCCGCGGCGCGCGACAGCCTGAAGCACCCGCTCGAACCGGTCCGCAAGCTTGCCTGCGTGAAATGTTGCTCGGCGTACTGCCGCGCCCTCGTGGCCTTGTCCGCGAGCTCGTTTTGGGCCTGGGCGAGCCGGGCTAATTCGCGCGGAAAGGCGTCGGCATCGCTGGAGTCAACGATCCAGCCGGCAGCCGAGTCGCGCACGATCCGCGCGACCTCTCCGGTCGGGTTTACGGCCCCGAGCAAGGGCAGTCCGTAGGCCATGAAGTTCATCAGCTTGGATGGGATGTTGAACTCAGATCCCTCGTGGTGCTGCGAGACCAACGCGATGTCGGCCGTGCGAAGCTCGTGCTCGAGCCGACCGTCGTCGACCATCCCCGGCATCTCCACACGATCGGTACAGATTTCCGCGCGAGCATCGCCGGCGGCCACCCCAGTTCCGGTGATCACGAGCTTTGCGTCGAGCTCGCGCTGCGCCTCGAAGGCTCGCATCAACGTGGTCAGGCCCTGTGAATAGCCAAAGTTGTCCATCGACAGAACGCGCAAGCTCTGGCTTGTGTGACCCGGAGCGGCGAGGGCGCTCGGCACGCGCGTGGCCGGGTCGTAGATCAGTTCGATCTTTTCGCTTGGGACGTCCTTCGCGCGGAGTTGTAGCTCCAGAGCTGAATCCTCATGGTTCCGGTGGGCTGTTGGCTCCCACTGCGCTCTGCGGTCGCTGCCGCACGGTCACGTTGGACAAAGGCGCAATTATCCGCTAGCTTGGATGTTTCAACGGGGCGATGGCGTGACCTCGAGCGGCAGTTTTACAGCCGGGAGCGTTCTCCATGGAACGTGATCGTTTTTTTGCAGTGATACGCTCCTGTTTCCGGGGTGCTGTCGGTCATCCAGGAGGGCACCCCGTAGGAGAGCGAGTGATGGATGCTTGAGGAAGGATCCCGCACGCAGCGGGGCGAGAGGGTAGTACTCGATCGCGCTGCGGGCGCTGACCAATTTGAGCAGGCAAACGGCAACGGCCGCAGCGCGGTCGCGCTTCCTGCCGTGGCCGACGGCGGCGACGCGCTGGCGACCGCCGAGGCGGTCCCGGCGGCCGCACGCCTGCCGCTGCTACGCGACGCGGTCTTCCGCCGGCTGCTGGCGCTGGCCGACCTAGCGGCGGCCGTCGGCGGCCTGTCGCTGCTCGGGGCGGCGACCAGCCGGGGGGTTGCGGCCGCGAGCCTTGCCTCGACGCCGTTGATCGTGCTGATGGCCAAGCTGGCGGGCCGCTATGACCACGACGAAGTGGTGCTGCGCAAATCAACGCTCGATGAGACCCCCCAGCTCATGGTGCTGGCGGCGGCGTTCGCTTTGGCGTGGTCGGCGGTCGCATTCGTAGCGGGAGTGCAAACGGAGCTGCGCAGCGCGGGCGTGGTCGCCCTGTGGGCGGCGGTGGCGACGCTTCTGGTGCTGTTGCGCGCCGGCGCTCGTACGCTGGCGCAGGTGTCGTCGCCGCCGGAGCGCGCCCTTGTGGTG
>Ga0207416_1003548_pt1 | contig 14771 bp, 11 predicted proteins | sample PaiPotPPM11metaG_FD_184107 | JGI IMG/M metagenome (GOLD analysis project Ga0207416, IMG submission 184107) | Iron sulfur acid spring bacterial and archeal communities from Banff, Canada, to study Microbial Dark Matter (Phase II) - Paint Pots PPM... ...
CGTGACGCCGCGCTGGGCCCGGATCCACCGGATGCGGCGCTCCTGCACGACGTCCAGGGCGCGGTGATATGCCGGCCCGCCGTACAGCTGCGCAGAGTCGTACAGGCCCCCGACGTGCTCGCGCTCAAAAATGACCGGCAAACCGCCGGCATGATCGCATAAAGGATTTAAGGCGCAGGATAAGAAGAGCCCTCTATGGGCAGCGCATGGGTTTACGTACGGGTCTCCACAACAAAGGGCGAGCAAGAACTGTCGCTTGAGGAACAAGAGCGATGGGCACGATCGTATGCTGTGCCCCAGGGTCTTGATGTTCGCGTCTTCTCCGAACGGGCTTCCGCAAAGAGCACGGTCGGCCGGCCAGTTTTTCAAACAATGATGGCCGAGCTTGACGGGCTTGCCCCAAGGCAAAGACCGAAATTGCTCGCCGTGACCTCGCTGGATCGTTTGTCTCGCGACATGACCGACACCTTGGTGGTCGCGAGAACTCTGCGGACACTAAGAGTTGAACTTCATTCTCGCGACCAAGGTTTGATAAAGGCCGAAACGTTCGCGGATCGCGCGGCCCTCGTCGGCCAGTCAATGGGCGGCGAAGCAGAAAACGAGAATCGCTCCAAACGCATGAAGGCTTCCTGGGAAAGGCGGCGGCGTGAGGGCAAACCAACTTCCAACAAAGTTCCCTACGGCTTGCAGTTAGTCGGCGAGCGAGATGAGGAAGAGGCAAAGAGCGCCGTCTGGGTACGAAAGGCTTTCGACTGGTATGCGCAAGGCGTTGGTGCGCCGACCATCGCCTCGCGGTTCAAAGCTGGTGCGCCTCCTCACGTTGTAAGAAGATCGCGTCCCGATGGAACGCCTTACGAGCGCGTTCGGCAGCCGGTCTGGGAATACAACCGCGTATTGAAGCTGCTTCGCCAAAGTCGCTATCGTGGCACCCTCGTGGCGCCAGCAAAGTTTGACAACGTGCAGCAACTTCTCAGATCAAAACCCAGATGGCGGCAAACACGACGCTTTGAATACTTTCTCTCAGGCGCCGTACGCTGCTCGACCTGCAATCGAACGCTCCATGGCCACTCCCAAGGCGGTTCATCGACCCGAACCCTCGCTAACGGAGAGATCGTCAAGTATTCTCAAAGGCGAACCCGTTACTATGCCTGCCACGTTTGCAATTTCCACATCAATGCTGAGCGACTCGAAGAAAAGTTTCAAAACGATCTAGGTCGATTACAAGCCGATGAGCGTTTACTCCAACAGTGGGTCCGCAACAAGTCGGGCGATATTGACGTTACTTCCGCGCGCCGGGAACTATCTCAACTGCAAGTCAGAATCCAGCCAGAGTCGATCGAAAAGATAAGGTCCCGCACTTGGGAACCGTTCTCCGCCGGCATCATAACGGCCGAGCAACTTCGCTCCCAACTAGACGAACTTGAGAGCCGCGTTCTAGCAGATCGGCGGCGCGCTCAAGAGATCCAGGAATTGCTGGAAAGCCGAGCCTCCGCTAAGCGGACCTCGAGAGAGGCGACAGCGCTACTCAACAACTTCTGGCGTCTATTCGATAAGGGTACATACGAACAACGGCGGCAGCTTGTTGGCTCCCTGCAGGATGCGCTCGGCGGTATAACGGTGGACAGGAACGGGCTACTCCAATGGTCGGTGGAGCAAATCAAGACGCCGATCCGGACGAAAACAAAATCGGGCGTCCAACCGATCGCAGCCTAGATTAATGCGCCGAGAAGAAGAGCGAACAGAAATAAAGTAGCCGTGATTTCCAAGGAGGATGGCGGGGTCGAACCGCTGACCTCTTGCATGCCATCTACAAAAAGAATTTCAGTGAACACCTAGACACAATTTATGAGTAAACCGGCGGTCTCGCTGCTTACGAACGGGCCGCGAGCCGGCGATCTTAGCGAGGAACACGGAACTGAATGATCGCTTCGGCGCGAGCGTCGCGACCACGCCATTCTCGAAAAAGAGCGCGCGGCTGAAACCAGCCTGTCATGACCCCTGACTCGGCGGACGTACCTCGGCCGGTGATTCGAAGGGATTGTTGGCGCGGCCAACCGCGGAACAAAAAGCAGTGAGATTCCCGCGAGCACAGCCTGGACGGCTAGAACGGCGCTATGGTCGTTGCTAGCAGCACTAGGGGCTGCAGCTGCCAAAACCCGTATTGCGTTTTTTCGACTTGTTGGCATTCTCGCAGTCAACTGGGGGCTTGTCCATGGCAGACTGCGAAACTGTAAGAAGCCGACTATTTACGCTAAACGAGCATCTTCCGACGTCATTTCGGTTCTGCTCATTCGAGAATGCACTGAAAGGCTACACGCCACGCCTCCTAGCGGGATCTTCGCACACCGCCGCACCGACAACATATTTCAGAGACGCTAACAGTCGTGCGAATTTGATGACGTACGCCGCACACAACGTTGATCACGGAAAACGTGCCGCTGCTTAATGTACGACGGTTCCTTATCGGAACTGTTGCGTTGAGTCTATTCCTCGCAATCTTCCTGATATTCGAGGTGGTCAGGGGCACCAGTATTGCATGGTACGCGTTTCCATTGGCTTTCCTTAGCGCCGCACTTGTCGCGGTCGGCGATCAAAAGATCAAGATCGGGGACACCGAGGTTGGTGGCTGGCTCTATGTAGGCATCTTCTTTTTGGCGGTATATCTTGCAACGCTACACCTCCGTGTGCTGAGCTTCCCGGAGATATGGACTGCCTTCGTAGCACGGCTAAATGACATCTATAGTCTAAAAGTTCTGGTCGCGTCGCGATTCAAAGATGCCTATATCGTGATCGCGTCGGCATCGTTTACATTAGTTGGCCTTTTCTTCATCATAGTTCGCTTGCGAAGGTTCAACACGATCAATGCTTCTAGGCTTATGTCTACTGGAGAGGCATTTCTCGTCGTCTTCGCTCTATCGGTTCCCGCTTTGCTTTTTGTTGAAGAGCCCTGGTGGCGATGGGTGCTCATCACAATCGGGAATAGTACGGTGCTGCTTTTTCTGGTGCGTGATCCCGAACACTGGCCAATCGAATATGCAAAAGATTCGCCCGTTGTCATCTTCTTTTGGAACTCTTGGCTCAAGAATCGACGCGGTCAAGGCATCGCAGCAGCGATTGGCTTGGCATTGATGCCCATAGCGCCAGCGTGGGGGGAATCGCTTTTCTTTCTCTCCTTATTTTACACTTTGTATTCCGCCGTTTACACGGCCGCATTTTTGTACGTTTCGACAGAACTTCGTGCGCCGGACAAGGCGGAAGCTCTAGCCAAGTTATTCCGCATCAGAATACCACGGGCGGAGTTAGAGCGAATCAAAGAGTGGAAAAAGCCCTTCGAGAACGTAGCGGGCTTCGGCGGCACCGATTGGGTGCCTTTTGTACCTGGTCAATCGCCTCCGGGCAAGAAATAGGAAAGGATCAGCAAATGGCCAGCATCGCGATCTTCTTTAGAAATGGCGATGTCTTGCAGTTGGGAAGCGCGATAGAACCCGCAAACGAGGCTTATCACAGGATCATCACCTCCGACGGCGACTTTGTGGACCTCTCGTCGATACTTGGCTTGCCGCGTTTCGGCATACGCTGCGATGACGTGGTTCACGTTGCGGTCTTCCCGGCAGATACCACGACGACGTACTATCATTCGGCGTTCATGCGAACGCAAGCCGAAGGGCTCCTCTGGCAACAGCGCATGAAGGACGTAGCTCCAGCGCCTGGATGGACACCTCCTACGCCGCCGAGTGGTCCGACTTCGGCTAGTGCGGAACAAGAAGGTCAGAGGGATCAGTCGAGCGGCGCTGCGCCTTCCTGACGGGACCCGAAACGCTCGCCCGCACGGTTAGTAGGTTCCAAGTCTGGTCAAGCTGCTTTCGCGATATTTTCCACGAGGCGCCTTATCACATCATAACGCAGACGGGCAAAACGGAGATAGGCTATCAATTACTATCAGGCGCCCGGTGGGCTGGTGAGAGCAAACCGCAAAAAATCGCATCGCATTATACTGTGCGGGTTTGATCGTGGTGGAGGATAACGGGGTCGAACCATTGACCTCTTGCATGCCGTTCACATTCAGTAGTTTTCGCGAAACGCGATGAAATCGAGCGAAGCGCTATCCACGTTGTGTGCGGACGCTTTTGGAGTTGTTGCACGATATAGCAGAGGGTAGGACGTTTTAGTTCACCCGTGAACACGGTACCTATAGTTCCGCCTTCCGAGCGCCTAGATAGAAACGCCAGCGACCGCTGCCATCTTCTCGAATATTGAGGAGATGCTGTTTCCGCAGCGGGTGCCATCCCCTCCATGGGGTTGTGATTAGAATATCCTTATACATTGTGAGGATCAGATCGGCGCAATCCTCATAACCTTCGGGTATTCGGCTGAGCAAGATGCGATCGAGCAAGGCCCGCCCTTCATGCGTAAGCTTGCCGCCGTGAAGCATGTCCGCCGTGACGACGAGTTTTCTCGCCTGCTCCATCGAGAATGAGAACCGCTTCCGCCGGCCGACAAGGTAGCGGAGGTATTTCCACTCTCCCTCTGGTGGCCAGCAGCCGGCATCTTTGAAGCGCCGTTTCGCGAAGGCGCATACGTCTTTCACTAGCTGTGCCGACACCGAGTCTGTCGGCCTACCACGCCGACGCTTCTCTCCAGCTACAAGCTTCCATAACCGTCTGTTGGGCAGCTCGGCCTCGCGCCGCAGCGCGGGATTATTGGACCGCCGCAACGCTCGGCGCTGTCGCTTCAAAAACAGCATTACAAAGTTCCAGGGCCAGTGTGGCGGTTCGGTAAGCACCTACCATTTTTTGACAATTGGTAGTGCGCCCCTGGTGCAGATTTACGCCTCTTGTGGCGAAGTCGGGCGCGATGATCAGTAGTAAATTTTGGGGCGTGAATCAGGCCGCTAGGTGGTTAGGTCTTGATCCTTCTACGGTAAGGCGCCACCTCGCCCAAGGCACGCTCGGGTTCACCCGCGCCGGGTGCGGCAGCAAAAAAGGTGCTATCAGAATCTCCGTTGACGAATTCGACCGCTTCGTTCGCGAGCGGTCGGTGCCGGCGCGGCGCGGGTGATTCTCTCGCTCGTCGTAAGCGTTACTGCACGATGTTCTGCCCCAAGGCCGTCCTTTGGGATACCGAAGGCTAAAAGGACTCCGATGCCGTGCTTGCGTTTCGTACCCGCGCCGATGCTTGACAAGCTCCTCGGGGTTATCGGAGCCGTCTAGCCGCGGCTACGCGTCGAAGATGCTATTGCACGACAGTCCAGCCGCTCAGCGTTTGCTCGACCTTCTCGAGCGGATCCATAAGACCGCGGAAACTCGTCCATCGGCGGAGCGAGGAAAAGAGCCTCCACCGATTTGTGAGCGTGCGAGCGTCGCAGGGTCCCCGGTTCAAAGTGAACCCAGTGCTCAAGCCTAGCGCCTTTGTGAACGCTGCACAAGTGTATGTCGGGCGCCGTTGGTATATCCTGCCGTTGAAACCGGGCGGGAAACGGCCGGCTACAAGCCACGGCTTGCATGATGCCACAATCGACTTGGGACGCATTCTCCGCTGGAGCCATAGCATGCCGGACGCAAACATTGGTGTGGCAGCGGGGCGGTCAGGGCTCGTCATCATCGATGTGGATGTCAAGAAGGGGGGCAATCGCAGCCTGCATCAGCTGGCGAACTGGTTCGGCGAGGCCTCGTTTCGCAATGCACCGCGTGTGGCGACACCGCACGGCGGCTGCCACTTATACTACAGCGATGAAGGACTACGAACGGTCAGGTCCCCGATCGGTGTCCTGCCTGGGATTGATATCAGAGCGGTGGGCGCATACGTTGTAGCGCCGCCGAGCGTCTTGGGCGACTTGAGCTGGCGTTGGGACCATGGAGAAGGCGAAGAGCCACCGGGTCTCCCCGACGATCTTCGACAGTGGATAGTCGATCAACGTCGGGAGAAATCGAAGAAGACTAGATTACCCGACGGCCCCTTGTTTGAAGGAAGGAGAAATACTACGTTGCTGAGCTTTGCAGGCGCCCTGCGCGATCACGGATGCTCACCCCTCGAGATCGCTATCGCACTCAAGGTCGCAAACGAAAACCGCTGTAGGCCTCCACTGCCGCAACCTGAGATCGAACAGATGGTGCGCTCTGCCGAGGCATGGCAGGCCGGTTTCAGGAGCGACCTTTACCTCGCTGGTTTGTTGCGAGCGGTCAGCGGTAACGCACTAAAGCTCGCCAGCTTCTTGGCGATTAGCGCAAGCTTCGACGGGAATCTGACGCCGGCTCTTAGTGTCATACGGCGTGCCACAGGACTTTCTCAGAGTGCAACAAGCCGTGCGGCGAAACGGCTCGAAGAACTTGGCCTTCTTAGCCGCAAGTTTCGCGGTCCAGCAGCGACTCTTTATCGCTTATTAGTGCCCAAGGGCGCCCTTGGGACAGATGCATGGTGAAAACGCATACATAGTATCTATCTGTTATTTAGGAGATTCGGCGCTCGTATTGAGAGTTCTAAGAGCCTGCGTGGGCCGTGTATAGCCATCGAGCGCGAGCGCTTAGACGGTGCACCGCGACCCGCAGCGACGGGAGAGCTTGCAACGCGTGGGCCATGTGGTTCAGCGATCTCGGGGTTTGCGTAGTCCACTCCGGACGCAGGCGTTTTCCCTCGTTGGGGTGCGGGAGCGGCCGATCAAGGTGCCCGTCTTGCCGTTGTGAAGCATATGCGTGGCCCCATCGGCCTGGCGCCGGTATTTGCTGTTGGCCAGATCCACCGCTCTACCGATGCCTCACTCCGGCGGGGACTCACAGGTACTCGCGCGTCCGCATAAGGTAGTCTTACCGTAACTGTCCAGCGCGACGGGCGTCGTGCCCGCTTGTCAATTCGAGCACGTCGTGGTAGTGGGTCTGACCCAGTACCCACGTCGTCTTTGGCCTTGCTTCCTGCGCATTACGTGATGCTCAACCGGCGCTTGCCCACGGCCATGACCCGGGCGCGTCGCAGCCTCACGATTGTCGGGCGCAAGCGGGCGGTGGCGATGGCCGTGCGCGACATAGGCGCACCCCACCCGCCACACGGGTCTTGGCTCACTGCTATCAGTCGGCAGCACGCGCCAGCCGGCGCGCGCTGCAGTCCCGGAACAAGCTCCTACTGACTCATCTGCTCGCGATCGAGTCATGTAGACCGCACTGGGAAGGAAGTCGACTAAATGGTCGACCAAGAACCGGCCCAGATGGGAGCCTCCACGCTGCGCGAGCTCATCGGCACCGCGCTCGCCTGCGGCGCCGCCGACGTCGGTGGCCCACTCAGCGCCAGAGAGCTTGCTCTTGCCAAGCGCGCCACACCAACCTCATATTCTGTGACGCGCAAGGTCCGTGCCGCAATCTGCGAGGGCGACGATCCGCTAGGGCAGGCCTTTTGCGCTTTGCGCTCGCCGGTCGAGCGTCGACAGATGGGCGCGTTCTTCACAAACGCCACGATTGTCACGCCCATGGTGGAGTGGTGCCTCGCGCAGGGCCCTATTCGACTCGTCGACCCGGGGTGTGGCAGCGGCCGCTTTTCCGTTGCTGCCGCGAGGCGCAACACCGGGCTCCAGATCTTTGCGGTCGACCTCGACCCCGTCGCCTGCCTGCTGACGCGCGCCGCCCTAGCTGCCGTGAAGGCCAAACGCGTGCGCGTCTTGCAATGCGACTACCTGTCGGCGTCGATTCCCTTGATTGCCGGCCGCACTGCCTATGTCGGCAATCCGCCCTACGTGCGTCATCACGACCTCGATGCTGCTACGAAGCTTCGCGCAAGTGTTCTTGCCGAAAAGATCGGCTATCGCATTTCCGGCCTTGCTGGCCTTCACGCATTATTCTACCTCGCAACGTTAGCCAAACACGGTGCGTCCGGCGACGTCGGCTCATTCGTCACCTCTGCGGAATGGCTCGACGTCGGCTACGGTTCAATTGTCCGCTGGATCTTTACCAACGGTCTAGGGGGGCGTTCGCTCCTGGTCTTCGATCCCGAATCCGTACCGTTCGACGACGCCATGACAACCGCGGCGATTACAACGTTTCAGATCGGCGGCGCGCCCCAGAAGGCACGCATCGCCCGTATCTCAAGTGCCAGAGCGGCATCTGCGCTCGAGACTGTCGGCCGCGACGTCGATCGCGCGACGCTCGCTGAGGCGCACCGCTGGTCGCCCCTACTGAGCCAGGACACCCAACAGTCATCCGACGACACGATCGGCACGCTTTTCCGCGTTTCGCGCGGGCAGGTTACGGGTGCGAACAGCTTTTTCGTCATGACACGCACGGAGGCGCGCCAACGGGGTATCGAGCGATTTTGCGTGCCTCTCGTCTCGAGCGCTGACGAGATCTTTTCGGCAGCCGGGACTCTGCGCGACGGTCCTGAGCGAAAGGTCGGGCTCTCGATTCCCAAAGAAACGAATTTGGCCAAGTACCCGGCGCTAGCGGCCTACTTGCGTGCGGGCGAGGCGGCCAAAGTCCAAAACGGCTATATTGCTTCCAGGCGCAGGCCTTGGTACTCGATTACGTTTCCCTGTCCCCCGATCGTCGCGACGTATATGGCCCGTCAGCCACCCTTTTTTGCCCTCAACCCGGACGGACTTGGCCTGCTCAACGTCGCGCACGGCTTACACCCGCGCCGACGCTTATCTTCGCGCACGCTTGATCGCGTCGTCGAGCTGCTCAACGCCGCGCGCGCAAGCTTCGTCGGGAGGGGACGGACATACCATGGCGGCCTTGAGAAGTTCGAGCCCCGCGAGATGGAGGCAATCCCGCTCAAGGTCGCGTCATGACCGTCGCTCCTAGACAATGGACCGACAAGCAGATCGTGGACGACGTGGCCGCCGCAACCGCGCTTTTCCGCAAGCGCCGCTTCGCTGAGCCCCTCGAAGCGTGGCTGCGCGAGGTCGATCGTCGAGCTGTCGAATTCGAGCAGCTCTTTGATCAGCAGGGGATTGCAAACCCAGCAGCCCTCACATCGGAAGATGTTCTGTGCATTATCGACGCCGGTCTGCTGGATGCCCTGCGCTATCTCCCGGGACCCCCGATCAGCACCGATGACCTTAAGAACCTCGCGGATGTTGAAAGCCTCGTACCAAGCCGCTTGCGACAAGACGCCGCTGCTGCGCAGCGCGTGCTTGAGACGATTCGTCAGACCGTTGACCCCAAACGCTTCCCTTGGCTTGCCGAGAATCGAAAACCATCTGACGCAGAGCGCTCCGTGGCAATTTTCGCGTCGGCTCTCTTGCACGCGGCCCAACGAGTGCAAACCGCGCGCCGCACGCTCGCGAAAGCCGATCAGGAACACGCAGTCAGAGACCATCTCAAGTCTCACGGCTTTGCCGGCCAACGCCTCAAGCGCATCAACAACCACGCGCAATTCCCGAAACGCGGGGTTTACTCAGAAAACGAAGTGCAATTCGGACCCGAGCGCGCCGATGTGATCGCGCGCGTATGGGACGATCGCATGCTTGCGGTCGAGTGCAAGGTGTCCAATAGCGAGGTCAACTCCTACAAGCGCCTCAATCACGACACGCTCGCCAAGGTGCATGGTTGGAACAAGGCCTTTGGAACATCCAATGTCGTCCCGGGCGCGATTTTGGCCGGTGTATATTCTCCAGCCAACGTCGTCGCCGCACAAGCCGACGGCTTGGCGATTTTCTGGTCGCATCGCATCGACGACCTGGGGGTGTTTGTGGACGCAACGAAATCATGAAGCTCGGCGAGATAGCGCGTGTGAGACGCGGAGTCGTCACGGGCAATCGCGCTTTGTTCGTCATGACACGCACCCAAGCGAAGGAGCGCGGCATTGAAGTGTTCGTCAAACCAATCGTTGGAGGCGCACGCGACTTGCCCAAGAGCGGCGCACCGGTCGTTCGCGATGGTGCGCATCGCGAGGTGATCATCGTTGCGAGTCAGCGCGACGTCGAGCAACACAGCGCGTTACGCAAGTACCTAGCCGGCAGCGTTCCGCGCATCGCGACAGTGCACCCCGCTCCGATCGCTGCGACCTACGTCGGTATTCCCCGCTTTGTCGCCAACCCCGACGCGCTTGTGGTCACGAATGCGCTTTACGCCGTGACACCGCGGCAAAGCATGAACAACAAGGAGATCCTCGCTCTCGTCGAGCGACTCAACGCGAGTGCGGCGCGACTGCAAAAAGGACGGTTCGCGGACCGATACTCGCCGCGAGCAATGGAGTTACTTGAAATCTAAAGAGCCAGTCCGATCACTCGTCGTGAAGAACACTGGGGAAACGGCATGGCACAAATAACGCACGAGGAACGCGAAAACCGGATCCGCGAGCTGCTCAACGACCTCGTTAAGGCCCCGCCAGAGAGGCATCAAACCGAGAGAATCGACGGGGTAGGCCCTAACCCTGTTCTTTGCGACGTTATTGTAATGCATGTCGATGAGGTCTTGCTGAACCACCGCTCCCATCGCGTCCGGGCTCAGCTGGAAGACGATCCGGAATGGGCAGCCGTCAGCAATGACCCATTCAAGGAACCCGCGCAAAAGATTATCGAGCGTTACATTCGCGCGTCGCGCTCTGAGGACGAATTTGAAGCGCTCAGGAAGTCGCTGCGCGAAGAGGGCCAGACAAATGTCGGGGTCATGACGCACACAGGCGTTCTTATCAACGGCAACACGCGTGCAGTCGCTTTGCGCGACCTGGAAGACCCGGCTAAGCGCTATATTCGCGTGGCGGTGCTGCCGCGTATGGTGCAACCAGTCCAACTCGACCTGCTCGAGTTGCGCCTGCAGATGCAAAAGGAGCTCAAGCAAGCCTACTCGTTCACAAATGAGTTGCTCTTCATCAACGAGCTCAAAACCCAAGGAAACGTATCCGAAGTGCAGATCGCTCGCGAACTGCGAATCTTCCCAGAAAGCGAGAAAAAGGGCAAGAACGAGGTTCTCCTTCGGCTACGGATGCTTGATTTGATTCGCATGATGCAGAAGATTCCCACCGAACCACTGCGCCTGACGCAGTTTGACTCTCTCAAACCCGAACAGATGCGCGACGTGCTGCGCAAATACGATTCTCTCATGGCGAAGAACCCGCACGAGGCCGAGCGATATCTCCAGAGCTTTCTTTTTGCTGTCGTTTGCGGCGTCACCGTGGTCCATCAAATCCGCAAGATCGATGCCACCTTCATGGGCGACCATATGTTGCCCCAGCTCGAGGAGGATGAGGAGCTCGGCGAACTTGTCCCCAAGCTGCTTGAGCCTGAGCAAATAATCGCCAAGTCCGCGCCGGCCGGCGCCGGCACACTTATCACTGATGATCTTTCCGACGGCAGCGGACCGGACCTAAAACACCTAATCAACCTCGTCACGCGACGAGACAAACGAATCGAACTCCGCGGCGACGCGCGCATCATTCTTGAGCAAGACGATGTGAAGCGAGCCTTCAAGGACGCGATGGTCATGGGAATCCGCGACAAGCGGCGGGTCGAGGTCGAGGAGGATGAGCTAGAAGCGCCGACTGAGGCCGTCAAGAACGCGACGCAGCAAGTCGTTTCGGGCGTTGACGCCCTGCGCGCCATCGGCGAGGATCCCGGGTTCGATATCAAACGCCGCGACAGGCTCGAAGCTGCGTTCAAGAAGTTCAAGCGGCGCTATCGCGACCTAGAAGCCGCTCTCGCCAAGCTGAACATCATTTCGAGGTAGCCCAACGGCGAAAACCGTCCACATCCGCCTCACGGAGACGCCTCCCCGCATTTCAATCACTCGGAGTGCCGATGTTCCCATTGATCTGTGGAACTCCCTCGGCAGAAACATTGCGCCAGGGCTGACTGTGAGCGTTGACAGTCAGGAAATACATGTGCCGATCGGGCGGTTTCTTGCCGCTCGCAATTGGTTGGGGCACGCGCTCATCGCTTACGACTGCAGTCCGCAATTTGACCTCGGAGTCCAAGCGTTGCTGGATCGCGAGCGAACCGAACGTGAGGAAGTGGTTGCGGCGATCGCACGCGGCATCGACGAGGCTCCCCTTCCACCCGATCTTCGCGCAGTGCCCGGCAGCCGGTTCATGCGTCAGCTCAAGCCATTCCAAGAGCGTGACCTCGCTCGGATGCTGGCGCTCTCGCACGGCGCGAATTTTTCAGTGCCCGGCGCCGGGAAAACCACGGTTGCGTATGCGTGCTACGAAGCTGAGCGACTTCGCCACCGAGTCGAGCGACTGCTCGTCGTAGCGCCCATCTCGGCCTTCGATGCCTGGATTAATGAGTCGATGCTGTGCATGTCGCCGGCGCCCATCGTCAACCGTCTTGACGTGCGCGCGCCGCGACGCTGTGAGGTCCTCCTCGTAAATTATCAGCGGCTTGCCCCGCGCTATGAACAAGTAACCGAGTGGGTCCTCGCGCGTCCTTGCCATGTCATATTAGATGAAGCCCACCGCATTAAGCGTGGACGTACGGGCGAGTGGGGAACCGCGTGTCTCGATCTCGCCCACCTTGCCGTGCGGCGAGACATTCTCACGGGCACGCCTGCCCCGCAGCATCCTATGGACTTCATCGCCCTCATGGACTTTCTCTGGCCGCATCAGGCGACGAGGATTCTTCCTGCCGGTGTGAGTCAGACGACGCCAGCGCCAGACACGATGCTTCAAGTATCCACGCGGCTCGCACCGCTGTTTGTGCGAACTCGCAAAGACGAGCTAGGCCTTGATCCTCCAAAACTCCGCGTCGAGCGCTTGGAGATGAAACCATTGCAAACGCAGATTTACGAGGCCATACGCACCCGGATGCGAACTGAGCTGTCCGCAACCGCCCGGGATCGCGTGCTGTTCAGCCAGATGAAAGACGTTGTTGTCTACCTGCTCGAGGCCGCGACCAATCCCTCTCTCCTCGCGCAAGCCGTCAGCGGCGCGGCAGGCTCTCCGACATCATGGCCCCCGCTGCCGGTCCCGGCCGGGTCGACGCTGGCCGAGCGTGTTACCAACTACAGCAAGTACGAGATGCCTCGCAAATTCGAGAAACTCGCAGCGATGGTTGCGGACAACGCACAACAGGACCGCAAGACGCTCGTCTGGTCGAACTTCGTGACGAACCTTCAGGAGCTAGCGACGCGCGTACTGTTGCCGTTTCAGCCAGCTCTCATCTACGGCGCCATACCAAGCGAAGAAGCCGACGCGGACTTCGTGACACGGGAGAGCGAGCTTCGGCGATTTCGCGAAGACGACGCGTGTAGGGTGCTGCTCGCGAATCCGGCGGCCATGTCGGAAGGCGTGAGCCTCCACGAATCATGTCACGATGCGATCTACCTTGAGCGCACCTTTAACGCCGGTCAGTATCTTCAGTCGATCGACCGCATCCACCGCCTTGGGCTCGCGGCGGGCGTCGAGACCCGCATCACGTTCTTGGTCGCCGCCAATACAATCGACGAAATCGTCGACCAGCGAGTTGGAGAAAAGGCTGGGCGGCTCTCGCAGATGCTTCGCGACCCGAGTCTCGTGACAATGGCCCTCCCGGACGAAGACGCGTACGGCGAGTGGGTCGACGCCGAGGACCTAGATAGCCTCTTCACCCACCTCGGCCAACAACCGTCATGAAGTATCCGTGGGCTAATGATGGCGGTTTCCCAACGGCCCACGTCCTGCGCGCGGCATTGCACGTCGCGTCTCTGATCGGTGAACGTGGCGCCCCAGCAACGGACGTACGCGCGTCGTACTGGCGTCATGCCACCGGTGGGACGTTCGCGCCCCCAGACTTAGCGCTCGGTGAGCGGCTATTGCTCGACGTCGGGCTCGTCACTGACAGCGAGGGCATGCTTGTTGCGGCCCCAGCGCTGCTGGCGATCCTCCAAGGATCCGCGGAAGATGCTTCGGCCTCTCTCTACTTGCGCGCGGTCCTCCAAGCGCGTCCTCTACCGACCTCAAGAGATCAGCATTCCCTCGCCGCGTGGGAGCAAAGCGTCAAGGCGGTCATTCCCGATGCCGCGCGCCGCGAGCAAATTCTCACCGCTTTGGGCCGGCACTTCAACGACGCGCACCGCAGGCTAGTCGGAGCAATCGGCGAGGAACTCGTTGCCGCGGCCGCCCGCGCTGAGCTCGAAGCGTTAGGGCACCGCGCTTTGGCGCGCACCGTCCGCCGCGTAAGCCTAGATTCCGATCAGTTGGGCTACGACATCAGTGCGCCAAGGATCTCAGGACCCCCGCGTCTTCTTGAGGTCAAGGCGACCACCGACCAAGCATCGACTGAGCTGACCGTCCACTTGAGCCGGACCGAGGCAGACACCGGCGCGAAGTATTCGGCATGGGCGCTGGTCATTTGCCGGGTAACCGATCTGACGCAGCAAAAGGGCGAGATTCTAGGCTGGTGCGCAGCGGACAGTCTGGCGGGCCTGCTGCCCACGGACACTCAATCGGCGAAGTGGGAGTCAGCCGTGCTGACGTTCCCGGCCGCCAACCTTATCTCTGGAATCCCCAGGCCGACCATCTAGCGATCCCTCAGCACGCGAACCGGCCCGTTCGGCGACCGTTAGAAACGCGTCGCTCCGCTGTCCATCAAACGGCGGGTGTTTGTCATAGCCGTCGCGCAGTTGCGTGATGATCCGCTCCGCACGTTGACTTTGGCAACTGACCACAGCCGTCGACAAATCGAGGAGATCCGGCGTCCTCGTAAACTTAGGGTTTTCGGGTCCCGGTTATGTGCTTTAATTTCTTTTTGCTCGCCGTGTGGGTGAGTCAGTACGACGGCGTCGAGGTGCAGCACCCAATGGCGCAGGAGAAAGGGCATGACGGTGCGCGCCGCCACGCGATCGCCGATGGGCTGCGCGACGACGTTCTCCGACTGG
>Ga0207416_1003550_pt1 | contig 14746 bp, 12 predicted proteins | sample PaiPotPPM11metaG_FD_184107 | JGI IMG/M metagenome (GOLD analysis project Ga0207416, IMG submission 184107) | Iron sulfur acid spring bacterial and archeal communities from Banff, Canada, to study Microbial Dark Matter (Phase II) - Paint Pots PPM... ...
CATCGCCACCACCCCGATCACCTCGCCCCCGACCGCCAGCGGTGCGACCAGGAACCGGTTGTAGGGTTGCACCACGCTCTCGAGTCCCTGCGGCGTGCCCACATACTCCCTCGCCGTCATCTGAACGGCCCGGTTTTCCTTGATCCCTTTCAGAACCACGGTGGCGATCGGCCAGCGCGTTCCCATCGGGGCCTTGCCGGTCGTCGATTCAAGGATCAACGATGTCCCCTCGAGACGAGCGAGGGTTGCCTCGTCGGCGCCCACAGCGTTAGCCGCCCGCCGGAGCAGACGGTTCAGAACCTGGTCGAGCTCGACCTGGCTGGCGACGTCCTCCGCCGCCTGGACCGCCGCCCGTAATTGCGAGGCGGTTTCATCGGCACGGGCACGAGCGACGGCTGCCTCCTCGAAGAGCCGGGCGTTGGTCAGCGCAAGGCCGGAGATGGTGCTCAGCAGGCTCAAGGCGGCGAGGTCGCCGTGGCTGAAAGGATGGTCCTCGTAGCGGCTCAGCACCAGCAGGCCGATCGCCCGGCCGCCGTGCACCAGCGGCATTACGGCGGTGTGCCGTACCTGGGCCAGCGCCTCCCGGAACTCGGGTGCGGCCTCGCCTACGGAAAGCCGGCCGCCAAAGGCCGGCTGGAGGGTCTCGATCGCGCGTTGTACCATCGGCTGCCCGGCAAAGTACTGTCGCGAGTAACGCTGGCCGACCCAGGTCACCGCTCCGGCACGCCCGTAAGTTGCCTCGATCACGATGTAGTCCGCCTCCAGGCTCGACAGGGTGGCGCGGTCGGCCTGTACCGCCCGCACGCCGCGTTCGAGCACCCGCGCGATCACCTCCCGAGGGTCAAGCGAGCCGGAGATATCGAGGGCGACCTGGACGAGCTCCGATACCTCGTCGCCAGATTCTCCCCTTGGTGGTGTCGGCCTGGCTAGCAAGATGGCTGGTTCTCCATTATTTTCGGGAGACAGCGTTCTGCAAAAGCGGCCTCTGCAGTGGCGGATTGCACGCCCTTATGATAGTCACGCCATCGCAAGGTCTGATAGTCGAATACGAGGGGGGAGGCCGACGCCCCGCTAGCGCAGGTGCTCGTCCTCGCCGATGGCGGCGGCGATAGCCTCCCCGACCCCGCGGTAGAAGGTGGGGTAGGCGTAGATCAAGTGGTTCAATTCGTCTGCCGGGATCCTGGCCTTGATCGCCAGTTCGAAGATCCCCAGGATGTCACCGCCTCTCGGGCCCATGCTGGTGGCTCCCACGATGGTCCCGCGGTCAGCGTCGAGCACCACCTTGATGAAGCCGTCGTTACCCGGACCGTGGATCCAGCCGCGGGCGGTCACGGAGGCTTTTTGTAGGCCGATCTTGACGTTGATTCCCTGCTTGCGCGCCATCGCCTCTGTGATGCCGGCGGCTCCCACCTCGGGATCGGTGAAGGTAACTCTTGGCAGAGCCGAGTAATCGGCGGGGGGCCCACCATTGCCTAGGATGTCGCGCACCGCGATCTTCGCCTGGTACATGGCGACGTGCGTAAAAGCTCCCTTGCCGGTGAGGTCGCCCACCGCCCAGAGGCGCTCCCCGGCGCGCAGGTAGGGGTCGACCTCAAGCGACCGAGCGCCGGCATCGAGCCCTACGGTCTCGAGGCCCAGGTCGCCGAGGTTCGGGCGACGCCCGGTAGCCACCAGCAGCCGTTCGGCGTTGACCTGTTTGCCGCCCTCGAGCGTGATTGCGATCATCGATCCTTCTTTACGAACCGACTGGGCCCGGGCCGAGAGGCAGAGCTCGATGCCATCACGGGCCAGCACCTCGGCGAGGACAGCGCCTGCCTCCGGCTCCTCGAGGGCCAAAACATGGTCCATGCCCTCGATGACCGTAACCGCGACGCCGAAACGGGCGAAGACCTGGGCCAGCTCGAGGCCGATCGCGCCGCCGCCAAGCACCGCCAGCGAACTCGGCAGTTCCTCCACCTCGATCGCCTCGCGATTTGTCCAGTAGGCGACGTCTTTGAGGCCCGGGATGGGCGGGATTACCGCCGACGTTCCGGTCGCGAGTACGACGGCACGCTTCGCTTCATAAATTGTCCCGTTGACCTCGACCCGGCCGGGGCCGGCCAGCCGGCCGGCTCCGCGCACGAAGATTCCGCCCATCTTTTCGAAGCGCTCGACTGCCACCCGGTCATCCCAGTTGTCGGTTGCCTCCTTGCGGATACGCTGTGCCACCGGGGCCCAGTCCGGGGTAACCGAGGAGCTGCCGGCAACGCCCGGGATCCGCCTGCCCTCGGCCAGCAGGTCGGCGCCGCGGATCATCATCTTGCTCGGGATGCAACCCCAGTAGGGGCACTCGCCTCCCACCAGGCGATTCTCGATCCCGAGAACCCGGAGACCGGCCTTAGTCAGGTCGCCGGCGACTGTCTCGCCCCCGACGCCCATTCCGACCACGATCGCGTCGACCACTTCTGGCATCGGGTCAGTGTCCCAGAGATCAGGTCGTCGAGGTGGATTGCGATTCGACGACCACTGTCTGCCTGGCGTATGCGACTGCCATCTACCTGACCTCTCCGACAACCCCCGCAGGCGCGTATGCATCGTCGGTGGTCGGCGCGGCCGCGTCGCGGATCCCGACGGCGTTGACGATGGCGCCGATCAACAGCAAAGCGACCCCGAGGAGCATGGCGAGATGGAAGGAGGCTGCCGACGCGTCACGCACCAGGCCGAGAAGATTCGGGTCGCGCGGGGGGTTGAGTGGGCTGACCAGCTGGCGGAATTGCGGTGAAGTCGTGTCCACGCCGGCCTTGTGGCTGGCGATGTAGGAGTAAAAGGCCCCAGTGATGAAGACGAAGATCAGCGCACCGGCGAGCTGAGGCCCGACACGGGAGATTGCGTTGTTTATCGCCGAGCCCAATCCCGCGTTGCGCCCGGGCACCGAAGCCATGAGTGCCGTGGTCAGAGGAGCCACCAGCATGCTCAGCCCCAGTCCGAACACGATACTCCCCGGCAGCAGGTCGAGTAGGTAGGAAAGCGTCGGAAACAGGGTCGAGGGATCGGTGAGTTGCAGCTTCCAGGGGGCGCTGGTCGCCGGTATCCGTGCGTACCAGAGCACTCCCAGCGCCATGATCGCGGGTCCGACCGCCATGAACCATCGGGCCCCGATCCGTCCAGCCAGCTTGCCGAAACGCGTCGAAAGGAAGATCAGGAAGAGCGAGCCAGGCAGGCCCGCCAGCCCGGCGGCCGCGGCGGTATAGGCCAGCGTTCCCTGCATGAATATCGCCAGGTAATAGAAGGTGACGTAGAGGGCACCGTAAATCAGCAGCGTGGAGATATTGGTGATGGAAAAGTTCCGGGACTTGAAGAGCTGGAGTGGAATCAGCGGATGCGGCGCTCGGGCCATGTAAAAGGGGAGCGCGATGGTGAAGATGACGCCAACCGCCAGGGCGAGAAATCCGACCGGGTCGTTCCAGTTTCGTTGCTCGCCGTAGATCGCGCCGAAAGCCAGGCCGCCAACCGCCAGGGCGACAATCGCCGAGCCCAGCCAGTCGAACTTGTTGGAGGCATTGTCGTCGCGACTTTCGGGCACGTGTGCATACGTGGCCCAGATTGCGACCAGGATCAGGGGGACATTGATCAGGAAAGCGGCGCGCCAGGAGATGCTGTCGACCAGTAGACCGCCGACGAAGGGCCCGAGTACCGTAGTCGCGCCGGAGGCTCCGGCCCAGATGCCAAAGGCCCAGCCGCGTTGCTCGCCCTCGAAGTTCGCCGTGATCAGGGCAAGTGACCCCGGTACGAGGAGTGCGCCGGCCGCGCCCTGGAGGATCCGGAAGACGATGAGTAATTCCATGTTCGGCGCCAGGCCGCAAAGAACCGATGTCAGCCCGAAACCGATGAGGCCAAGGGCAAACATCCGCTTGCGGCCGAAGTAGTCGTTGAGGGCGCCCGCCAGGATCAGAAGGGCGCTGAGCGTGAGCAGGTACGCGTTGTAGACGTAGGACTGCCCCTCGAGCACCCCGAAGAGGGACCGCGGAAGGTCGCGACCGATCCGCGGCAGTGCGACGTTGACAACGGTGGAGTCCAGGAAGACGATCCCGGAGCCAAGAACGGCGGCTACGAGAATCCAGCGGCGCCGGTCGGTCACAGGTCCCCTCCCTTCGCGGTCTTGGCGGATTCTAGGCCTTCACGCGATCAGCCCCCGAGCTGGCGAGAAGCGCTGGCTGTCGTCGCCCTCATCGGAGCGGACCACGTGCATCACGGCGTTGATCAGGGCAAGGTGGGTGAAGGCCTGCGGGAAATTCCCAAGGTGGCGCGCGTTGCGGGTATCGATCTCTTCGGCGTAAAGGCCAAGCGGACTGGAGAAGGACAGCATCTTCTCGCACAGGTGCCTGGCCCGCTGGCGCTCGCCGATCTCGGAGAGGGCCGACACCAGCCAGAAGGAACAGATGGCGAAGGTTCCCTCCTCTCCCGACAGCCCATCGTCGGTCTGGCCGACCCGGTAGCGCAGGACGAGGCCGTCGACCGTAAGTTCGTCCGCGATGGTACAGACCGTCTTTTTGATCCGATCATCGCTCGGAGGCAGAAACCGGACCAGAGGCATCAGCAGGACCGAGGCGTCCAGGGCCGGGTTGCCATAGGCCTGGGTGAAGACTCCGCGGGCATCAAGGCCGTTCTTGCAGATGTCGGCATGGATCTCGGCTGCTATCGCCCGCCAGCGCTCCGCAGCCTCCGCCTCTCCACGCAGCAGGGCAAGGCGCGCGCCGCGATCGACCGCAACCCAGCACATGAGCTTGGAGGAGGTGAAGTGTTGCGCCGGGCCGCGCACCTCCCAGATCCCCTGGTCAGGCTCGCGCCAGTTGGCGATCGCCTCCTCGACCGCTCGGTACAGGAGCGGCCAAACGCGCTCGGGCAAGCCGTCGCGGGACTTGGTGTGAAGGTATACGGAGTCCAGCACGGCTCCCCAGACATCGTGCTGCTTCTGCTTGTAGGCAGCGTTACCGATCCGCACCGGCCGAGCCCCGTCGTAACCGCTCAGATGGTCCAGCGTTTTCTCTTCGAGTTTGCGTTCACCGTCGATGCCATACATGATCTGCAGCTCGCCATCGTCCTCGGTGGCGTCACCGATGAAGGAGAAGAAGTCGTTGGCCTCGTGGTCGAAGCCGAGCGTGTAGAGGGCCCAGAGTATGAAGGTGGAGTCGCGTATCCAGCTGAAGCGGTAATCCCAGTTGCGCTCGCCATGCGGTGTCTCTGGCAGCGAGGTTGTGGCGGCGGCGAGCAGCGCGCCTGTCGGAGTGTAGATCAGGCCTTTGAGCGTCAGGGCGCTGCGCTCGAGGATAGGGGACCAGGGGTGATCGGGGAACGTACCGTGGTTGAGCCAGTCGCGCCAGAACTGCGCCGTCCGCTCGATTCGCGCCGTCGCGTCCTCGTAACTCGTGACATCGTCGTGGTGCGACCAGGAGAAGGCGGCAAAGGCAGTCTCGCCGGCGTGCAAAGTACTTCTGGCGCTCGCCTTGCGACCCTCAAAGCCGAGCCGGAAGCTGGTGCTGAGCTGAAGGTTGGGTTCGTACCCTTCTACCCGGGCTTCAGCGCAGCCATAGCCGTCACCGAGGTAGCTCCAGTCGGCATCGTTTCGCCCGTAACTTCCAACCGGCTCGCACTCCAGGCTCAACTCGACGGTCCCGTTGAGGCACCGGACCGTGCGCACCATGACGTGCTCCGCCTGGTTGTCGGTGGGCGGACGGCGAAAGTGTTCGGACCGGCGATTGAGATCGTGCCAGGGTCCGACAAGGAGCGCGTCCCGGACAACGATCCAGCCCCGCTTGGTCCGCCAGGTCGTCTCCATTACCAGCGTGCCCGGCAGGTAGCGACGAGACACCGGGACCATCACATCCGCCGGGCCCAGCCGGAAGCCGCCGGCAGTCCGGTCGAGGATGGCGCCAAAAATACTCGGACCGTCGGGCCTGGGCAGGCACATCCACTCGACATTGCCGCTCGGTGCGATCAGCGCATTGACCTCGCCGTCGGCGAGGAAGGCGTACTCAGCTATCGGCGGAAACGGGCTGCGATCGACGTCGTCGAGCACCTCAGGCTCCCGGGCGAAAGTGCTCGATCATTTCCAAGTCGCGGTGGAGCTTGGCCGGCATTCCGATAGTTTCGCTGATTTGAGTTGTGGTTAGCTGAAGGTGTGCAGGACGAGCTGCGCATTTATTCGGTCAAGCCGGGGGCAATGACGGACTGGGTCGCGGAGTGGACGCGCCTGGTGCGGCCCCTTCGGCTCAAGTACGGGTTCGAGGTCACGGGTCCCTGGATCGACGAGGAGCAAAACCAGTTCATCTGGATCCTTCGCTACCACGGCTCAGGCACCTACGAGGCCGCGAACACTGCCTACTACGAATCGCCCGAGCGCAAGGCCCTGAACCCGGACCCGGCGCGGCACCTCGCAAAAACCGAAAACCGGCCCATACGTCCGGTCACCTGAGGGTCGCGATGCGGAGCCTGCCGGTTGACCTCAGTAGCTTCGTCGGCCGAGAGCGAGAGCTTAGTGAACTTGCTCGGCTGCTGGAAGCGTCGCGACTGCTTTCACTGGTTGGCGCCGGCGGCGCGGGCAAGACGCGCCTTGCGGTCCAACTGGCGCGACGTCACCTCACCGATTTCAGGGATGGTGTCGGCCTCGTCGACCTCGCCCGCCTGACCGACTCGCGGCTGGTGCCGCAAGCGATAGTATCCGCACTCGGCATCCGTGAGCAGGCGCGACGCCACGTGCTCGCGACGCTTTCCGACCATCTCCGCGATAAGCAACTCCTCCTCCTGATGGATAACTGCGAGCACCTGCTCGCCGAGTGTGCCGCGGTCGCGGATGCGCTCCTTCGTGTTGCCCCGGGCCTGACCATCCTCGTCACCAGCCGACGCGTGCTGGGCATCGTCGGTGAGGTGGTCTTTCGCGTTCCCTCGCTGCCGGCGCCGCCCGAATCGGTGAAATCGCACCAGGCCCTGGCAGGCTACGATGCTGTCCGCCTCTTCGTAGATCGTGCCCGTGGGGTCAATCCCGCCTTTGCACTCACCCGAGCCAATGCGCTGGCGGTCGCGGAGATCTGCCGAAGACTCGACGGTATTCCGCTCGCCATCGAACTGGCAGCCGTGCGTACCAGCGTGCTGACTCCCGAGCAGGTAAGCGTTCGTCTAGGTGACCGTTTCCGTTTGCTGGTCGGCGGTAGTCGGACTGGGCTGCCCCGCCACCGTACGCTGCGGGCGATGATGGACTGGAGCTACGAGCTGCTCGGAGAACCGGAGCGGCTGGCGTGGCGCCGCCTCTCGATCTTTGCCGGTGACTTCGTGGTCGACGCTGCCGAGGCGGTTGCAGGCGGGGCACCGGTTGATGAGAGCGATGTCCTCGACCTCGTAGGAGCTCTTACCGAACAATCGATCCTGGTCGTGCATCAAGACGCGGGGGAAGCCCGCTTTCGCATGCTGGAGACCGTCCGCCAGTACGGAATCGAGCGTCTCCAACAGTCTGAAGAGGAATCGGCTCTTCGAGGACGTCAGCTTGACTGGGTCCTTTCCCTCAGCGAGCGTGCGGAGTCGGAGTGGCGCGGGCCCAACCAGGCGGCCTGGCTGCTGCGCATCGATCGTGACCTTGACAACATTCGTGCCGCCCTCGATTGGGCCAGGTCTGATCCCGGTCGAGCCGGCACCGGGCTCCAGGTTGTGACGGCGCTCTGGTTGTTCTGGCAGGTTCGCGGTCACCTCGGCGAAGGCCGTATGTGGCTCGAAGCTCTGCTCGCTCTCGTAAGGGAACGGAACGCCGTGCGCGGTAAGGCGCTCAACGTCGACGGGTTTCTGGCTTACAGCCAGGGTGACACCGCCACCGCGCTGCGACTCCTCGAGGACAGTGTTGCCGTAGGCCGCGAGCTCGGGGATGACGTCGGCGTTGCGCTGGCTCTCTTGCGGCTCGGCATTGGAGCTTACTACCATGGCGACCTCACCCAGGCACTTACGGTCCTGGAGGATAGCCTGGCTCGTTACCGCGGCCTGGAGGACCAAGTGGGGATCCACGTTGCCCTATATGAGCTGGCCGAGGCTCTCTCGTACGCCGGTGATTACACTCGCGCCCGCCGGCTGCACGGAGAGGGACTGGCCCTGAAGCGGCAGATAGGCGACCGCTGGCACATCGCCTTATCGCTCTTCGGCCTCGGCCTGCTTGATTACCTGGAGGCCCACTATCGAGAGGCAGCGGAACACGAGGGTGAATCCTTGAGGCTCCGACTGGAACTTGATGACCGCTGGGGAATTGCCCTCTGCCTGGAAGTACTCGGCTGGATCGGAGCAGCCGAAAAATCCAGCTTGACGGCCGTGCGCTTACTTGGCGCGGCTGAGGCGGCTCGCAACCGAATGGGCGTGACTCTGATCCAGCCGCACATCGCGCATCACCAGCGCAGCATCGAACTGGTTGCCGCCGCACTTGGCGCAGAGATGGCGGAACGTGAGTTCAAGGCCGGCGCGGCCCTCGCCGCCGATAGCGCAGCGCAGCTTGCACTCGATTCCCTCAATCTGTCGGCGCGGCAGCGGCCAGCGCGCGGGTCGCTGACCCCGCGCGAAGTTCAGATAGTAAACCTGGTTTCCAGCGGCCTGGGCAATAAGGAGATCGCCCGAAAGCTCTCCATTGCCGAGCGCACAGCCGATGCGCACGTCGAACACATCATGAACAAGCTTGGCTTGCACTCACGCCTGCAGATTGCCCGCTGGGCAGATCAGCAGGGGCAGCCTTCCGAAAAATAGGTACATCGCCTAGGTACTTCTACCGATGGCTCAGCAGCGGGCTGGCCTCTATACCGCTATCACCAGAACACAGGAGGTGTTGTAATGGCGGTCTACATGGTCGAGCGCGATCTTCCGGGAATCACGCTCGAGCAACTTGGGGGTGCGCAGAAGGCGGCGATCGAAACCAGTCAGCGGTTCACGATGGAAGGGAAAAAGGTGCGCTACATCCGGAGCACTTACGTGCCGGGTGAGGCGCGTTGCCTCTGCCTCTTCGAAGCGGAAAACGCGCAGCAGGTGCGCGACGTGAATGAGTCGGCGCAGATTCCCTACACCCGCGTAGTCGAAGCTCTCGATCTCACCCCATAGCCAGCAGCTGTCGTCTTTCTGCGCCCAGTTCAAGTAGTTCCGATCAACGTGAACCCTCCCTGCCGCGGCGGGGAGGGTTCTTCTTTCAAGTGGGCCTAGTGCCCTTCGCTCACCTCGTAAAGCTCGGTTGCGGGATGGCCGGCCTTCTTATGGACAGCGGCGACGGCTTCCTTGCTGGGTCCGGTGGCGAGGCAGAAGACCTTACCCGCTTTCGAGTCCAGCCAGTATCTCTTGTACTCGACGCCGGTTCCCTTCTGGGCTTCGACGTCGAGCTGATGCGCCTGTGCGAGCTGCTCAGGGGTGACATGCATACCTTCGTGTACGTCCATGTAAGTCGGCATTCCCACTCCTCCTCGAGTTCGTCCTGACTGCGTGCCTGAAATCCTAGCTCAGTTCGAAGGTCGTCGCCGGGGCGAAAGCAGCTGGGTCTGCAGCGCCTCCGAAAGCCAGAGCTGGTAGCGGCTCGGAGACCATCCGCGCTCGATGACGAGGGTGTGATAGACGCCTGGATCGTTGAGGAGCCAGATCAGGTCGGCTGCCTCGCTGGGATCAATGCCTTTCTTGAGGCGGCCCTTTTCCACGATCGGCCGAGCCAGGTTATCGCCACCGACGCGGCGCTGCTGCTGGAGCATCTCCCACAGCGCGCGAGCCTCAGGGTCAGCCGAGGCGGCTCCTCGCAGGACCACGTGAAGCTCCGCAACCCGGGTGTTTATCTCGGTTGCCACCCCGGCGTAGGCCGCCAGCATCCGTCCCGGGTCCGGCCGCCGAAGGATCTCCTGCGACCGGGGCCGCTGTACGAGCGCAACCGGTGCGTCGTCGCCCACGATGGCGATGTCGTAAGCCGCCTTGAGCAACGCCCCCTTACCGCCCACCGAGTTGAAGACGGTCGCCCGGGAAACGCCTGCCCTCTCGGCGATCTGGTCGATGGTGGTAACCGCGTAACCCTGCCGGATGAAGAGCTGCCGCGCGGCGGTTAATAGGGCGGTTCGTGTCGCCCGGGCCTGGGCCTGCCGCAGGGCCGAGGAATATTGCCGCTTTACTTTTGATGACATCTTGACTAGACTAACAGTCTAACCAAAATTGACTGCAGTTGCTCACGGCGAGGCTGCTGCGGGAGGGAAATGCCGTGGCAACTGGCCCTATCGACCTGCTCGGACGACTCGAAGCCGCTATCAATGCCCACGATCTCGAGGCGCTCGTCGCCTGCTTCGATTCACAGGTCGACAGCCGGCAGCCGGCGCACCCGGCTCGCGATTTCACCGGGAATGCCCAGGTGCGGCAGAACTGGACGCAGATCTTTGGCGGTGTTCCTGACCTGTCTGCTCGGCTGATCCGGCACGTTGCCCAGGACGATACGGTCTGGGCGGAGTGGGCCTGGAGTGGAACGAGCCGCAACGGTCAACCGTTCGAGATGCGGGGCGTAACGATTCTCTCGACGGGCGATAACCGTTTCAAGCGAGTCACTTTCTACATGGAAGCGATGGATAGCTCGGGCTCGGACGTGGGCGCGTCGGTACGGCAGCTTGCCGGTAAACCGGAGTGATCCTCGTCGTCGGGGGAACCGGGAAAATGGGCAGCCAGCTGGTTCGACGGCTCATATCGCGCCGTGAACAGGTGCGCGTCCTCTCCAGGAATCCCGCGCCTGTCCCAACGCATGGCGTCGAGATGATGCGGGGCGACATGCGTGATCCCGAAAGCGTGGCCCACGCAGTCCAGGGCGTTCGCACGGTCGTGGCGGCGGCCCACGGCTTCGATGGAGGCGCCAGTGTCAGCCCGTCGACGATCGACTGGCAGGGGAATCGAAGCCTCATCCAGGCGGCCGAGTCGGCCGGCGTTGAGCACTTCGTCCTGCTCTCGGTGGTGGGCGCGTCGGCCGACCATCCAATGGACCTGTTCCAGATGAAGGCACGGGCCGAAAGGGCCCTGAGGGAGAGTTCTCTTCGCTGGACCATCGTGCGCGCCACCCCCTTTATGGAGACATGGATGATGGTCGTCGGCGAGCCACTGATCCGGACCGGCAAGACGCGCATCTTTGGGAGTGGGCAGAACCCCGTCAACTTCGTATCGGCGGCCGACGTGGCAGAAGTTGTTGAGACCGCAATCTTCGACCCATCGCTGCAGAAGACGGTGGTTGAAGTCGGTGGACCCGAGGACCTGAGCTTCGCCGACTTCACGCGGATCGTCCAGGAGGTCGCCGGGCGGCCTGGAAAAGTGGCCCGCGTTCCCCGGCCGGTGCTGCGGGCGATGTCCGTGCTGATCAGGCTGTTCAACCCGACCATGGCCCGCCAGGTCAAGGCTGCTTTGGTGATGGAGAGCCGTGATATGACGATGAAGGGAAACGCCGATCCCAGCTCGGCAGGACGAACCGGCCGGCTCCGGCTCGCGGACGTCATCCGCCGCGACCAGGTTGGGGTGGCCGCTGCGGAGCCTGTGCCGGGGAGGGACTTAACCGAGAGCATCACGTAACATCGGCACCGGATGCCAGTCACCGTCGGGCCCTCCACCGTCACCATCAACCATGACCGGCAATTCCTGGTCGGTCAGCGCGACGCAACCATTCATCCCACCGGCGACGCGGGCTTCTACTCGTGCGACACCCGGTTTGTCAGTGGCTACGGCGTAACCATCAACGGCCGGCCTCCACTGCTGCTGGACGCGACGGCGATCGAGCACTTCTCCTCCCGCCACGAGTTCATGACCCCGCAGTTATCGCTCAGCCCGGGGGCCGATGGAGGGCGTGACGGAGTCCTGGCGGAGGGCTCGGTCGGGTTCCGGCTCGAGCGCAGCATCCTCGAGGGCGTCCACGAGGACTACGACCTGACCAGTTACGCCAGCCACCCGGTCCGCCTGGTGCTCGAGGTTGCGATCGAGTCGGATTTCGCCGACATCTTCGATGTACGGGCCCGCCAGATCATCCGGCGCGGCGATATCCAGACAACCTGGGGCCGGCGCATCGCCGAGCTGCGCAGCTCCTACCGCAACCGATCTTTCCGTCGCAGCCTCGTGGTCAAGGTTGAGCGTCAGGGCTCGCCACCGGGGTATGCCAACGGACGGCTGGTCTTCACCTGCGAGATCGCGCCGCGGGCGACCTGGCACGTCTGCCTCCTCTGGCTGCCGGTAATCGGCGAGCGCGAGGCGCGCACCTATCCCTGCAACACCATGACCGCCGCCGCCGCGAAGATCAATGTGCATCCGCTGCCGCCCGTCGAGCTGATCACGAGCCATGCGACCCTCCCCGCGATCTGGCGCCAGGCCGTTGAGGATACGGAGGCCCTGCGGATGGCGGACACGGCGGTGGGGAAGAGTGTCTTCGTGCCTGCCGCCGGCATTCCCTGGTTCGTAACCCTCTTTGGCCGGGACTCGCTGGTGGTCTCGCTGGAAAGCATCAGCGGCTATCCGGAGTTCGCGCTCGGTGCGCTCCATGCCCTGGCGCGGGTGCAGGCAAAGGACGATGACCCGGAACAGGACAAGGAACCGGGAAAGATCCCTCACGAGATTCGGTCCGGCGAGCTGGCCAGCCTCGGGCTCCTGCCGTTCGCACCCTACTACGGGACTCACGATGCCACCCCGCTCTACATCATCGTGCTCTCCTACGCCTATCAATGGTCGGGCGACGTCGCCCTGTTGCGTCGCTACCGGCGCAACGCCGATGCCGCGCTGCGCTGGATCCTGAAATACGGCGATCGGGATGGCGACGGCTTCCAGGAGTATTTGCGTCGCTCGAAGCAGGGGATCGAGAACCAGGGATGGAAAGACTCCTGGGACGCCATTCGTCACGCGGACGGATCGCTCCCGAAAGGCCCGATCGCGCTCTGCGAGCTGCAGGGGTACGCCTTCGATGCCTTCTTGAGGATGGCGGAAATCTACGATCTGCTCGAGGAGCCCAAGCGAGCCAAAGACATGCGGGCCAAGGCCCGCGTACTTTACGAGCGCTTCAACGAGACCTTCTGGTGGGAATCGGAGGGGACCTACTACCTCGGCCTCGACGGAGAGAAGCGCCCGATGGAGACGGTCGCTTCGAATGCCGGCCATTGCCTGGGTAGCGGGATCGTCCCGGCCGAGAGGGCCGGACGGGTCGTTGACCGCCTGATGGCGGACGACATGTGGAGCGGTTGGGGGGTTCGAACCCTTTCGAGCGCCCACCCCGGCTATAACCCGTTCTCTTATCACTGCGGCTCGGTGTGGCCGCACGACAACGCCAATTTGGCGGGCGGCTTCCGCCGCGCCGGACGCCACAAGGAGGCTCAGCAGGTGGCCGAGGGCATCTTTGCGGCAGCTGAACGGTTTCAGTCCTACCGCCTGCCCGAGCTGTTCGCCGGGCTGCCGCGCGAAGCAGGCTCGTTTCCGGTGCCCTACCTCGGCGCCAACGTGCCCCAGGCCTGGGCGGCTGCGGCGGTCTTTCGGCTGGTGGCAATCCTTTGCGGCATCCATACGGTGGGCCGGTCGCGGACCATGTATGTCAATCCCGACCTGCCCGACTGGCTGCCCGCCCTGACGCTTAACAACCTGCGCGCCGGCGAAGGCTCCATCGACCTGCACGTTGAGCTGGATCGTGTGGAGGTGCTGCGCAATACGACTGGCTATTCGGTCGTTCATGGCAAGCTGCCCCGCCCCGCCCTGAGCGAGGCGCCCCTAGCTCGAAGCTGAGCGGCGCCAGCGGCGAAGCTCGATCACGCCCAGGACGAGCCCGACCAGCGCCAGGAAGACGGCGGCTGCGAACACGGCAAGCGTGAATGCGTGGTAGCAGCCAGGGTCAGTACTTTGGACGCACTGCGACTCTTTGAACACGTAGGGCGACAAAAACAGGGCGATGGAGGCTCCGGCGGCGTAGACCGCAGCGGACCAGCCGCGCAAGCGCTCGCGGTACCGGCGGGCGGTCAGAACGAGGACAACCGCACCGGCAAGGAGAAAAAGCAGGCCCCCGCTGAAGGCTCCGACGAAGCCGATCCCGATCAAAAGGCCCCCGATCAGCCAGAGGATCGGCTGCCTCAAACTGCCACTGAACCGCTCATGGGTGTTGACAGCGGGGCATCATGGATTGATGCTATAAGAGCTCAGGGCGTGCCAGACGCGCACGTCTCTCTGAGCGAAACCTGGGAGGTGGAGATTAATGCGGCCTATTCGAGTGAGTTTCGTGCTCGCTTTTGCGGGAGTTCTCGCACTGGCGGCTTGCGGTGGTACGACGGGCACCTCGGGAGGCGGGGCGACCAGCGAGTCAGATGTCACCGGGACGCTCCGGGCAGCCAATTGGGGGGGAAACCCGACGGAGGAGAGCCTCGTCAAGAAGTACGAGGCGGATTTCCACACCAAGTACCCAAAGATCACGGTCACTCAGGAGGAGATCCCGACCAACTTCGAAGACAAGATCAAGACCGAGATGTCGGCCAACAGTGAGCCTGACGCGATGTACGTCAGCACCAAGCTGATGAACTTCGCGGCTCCGGCCGGCCGGCTGCTCGACCTGGGTCCCCTAATGGACAAGTGGAGCGTCAACAAGGATGACTACGTCAGCACCCTGATGACCCCCTGGCAGCTCAATGGCAAGCAGTACGCGCTGCCCAAGGACTTCGGCGACCTCGTGCTCTTCTACAACAAGACGATGTTCTCGGCGGCCGGGCTGCAGCCGCCTGCGTCGTGGGACGATGTCAAG
>Ga0207416_1003552_pt1 | contig 14729 bp, 14 predicted proteins | sample PaiPotPPM11metaG_FD_184107 | JGI IMG/M metagenome (GOLD analysis project Ga0207416, IMG submission 184107) | Iron sulfur acid spring bacterial and archeal communities from Banff, Canada, to study Microbial Dark Matter (Phase II) - Paint Pots PPM... ...
CCCATACGTGGTCGATACTGAATAGCCTCGGCGATATGATTCGCCTGGATCAGTTCGTTGCCAGCAAGGTCGGCTATGGTGCGGGCCAGCTTGAGCACGCGATGGTAGGCACGCGCCGAGAGATGGAGCTGCTGGGTCGCGGCCTTGAGCAGCTTCTCGCCAGAGGCATCGACCTCGCAAAAGTCGCGCACCTCAGCCGGTCCCATCTCGGCGTTACAGGTGAGCCGCGTGCCAGTCAGACGCTGCAACTGGCGTTCGCGCGCGCTCTGCACGCGCGCGCGGATGGTCGCGGAATCCTCAGCCTTGCGTTTATCGGCCAACTTCTCGTAATCGATGCGCGGCACCTCAACGTGAATATCGATGCGGTCCAGCAACGGCCCGCTGATACGCTTCTGGTAGCGCATAATTGCCGTGGCTGTACAGGTGCATTCGCGTACGGGATCGCCGTAATAACCGCAAGGGCAAGGATTCATGGCTGCGATAAGCATAAAATTCGCTGGATAGGTAATCGTGCCCTGAGCACGTGAAATGGTGACCATTTTATCTTCTAACGGCTGGCGCATTACCTCCAAGACATTCTGCCCAAATTCGGGCAGCTCGTCAAGGAAAAGCACTCCGCGATGCGAGAGGCTAATCTCACCAGGACGCGGCATACGTCCACCGCCGACCAACCCGGCGTGACTGATGGTATGATGGGGAGCGCGGAAGGGACGCTGCACAACCAGAGGCCTGTCAGCCGGTAGCATCCCGCTCACGCTATAGATTTTGGTAACCTCCAGCGCTTCATCAATAATCATACGCGGCAGAATCGAGGGAGTTGAACGGGCAAGCAGGGTCTTGCCCGATCCAGGCGGCCCGCTCATTAACAGGTTGTGTCCGCCACTGGCTGCGACCTCAAGAGCGCGTTTGACGTGCTCCTGGCCACGCACCGCTGCCATATCCTGGCCAGACAACACCAGTTCGGTCTCTTCCAGTACGCGCCTATCCGGCACATATGGCTCAATCTGCCGCTCGCCGTTGAGATGGGCGATAAGCTGAGCCAGCGTCTCGACTGGATAGATGGTCACGCTCTGGATCAAGGCGGCCTCCATGGCATCGGCGGCGGGCACAAAGACTTCGTTCATCTGCTTCTCGCTGGCCAGCGCGACCATGGGCAGAATACCATTCGTATGGCGCAGCGTCCCATCTAACGAGAGTTCGCCCAGGAAAAGCTTCTTACTCACTTCCTGCTCAGGCAGCAGAATATGTTGGGAAGCGACTAATATTCCTACGGCTATAGGAAGGTCATAGGCCGGGCCTTCTTTGCGCAGGTCGGCAGGTGCGAGGTTGACGATGACGCGTTTAAAGGGGAAAAGACAGCCGCTATTTTTGATGGCTGAGCGAACGCGTTCGCGGGATTCGTTGACGGCGGCGTCGGGGAGTCCGACGATTTGAAAGAGTTGTAATCCGTTGGAGATGTCGAGTTCGACTTCGATCAGCGCCCCTTCCAACCCGATGACCGCGCAACTTTGCACTTTTGACAGCATGTTCCGTTCCTTTCCTTCCAACCACAACATAAAATGCTTCCCTGGCATTATGCCCGAATTGTTTCAAAAATGCAAGTAATTCTATGCAATAGGAGAAAAGGATATGAGATATTCAGTTTTGATCTAAAGTGAGTTCCAGGGAAGAAACCACCTGTGGCCTTTTCCCTGGAACTCCGTTTTAAAGAGCGTCCGAAATACCCCTTGCCAGATTAAAAGCGAGCAGGTACAGCAGGCATTATCCTGCTCAAATCAGTGGCAGTCCAGCCACCCCGGCCAGGCATCCACAGTTCGCGAACATTTCCGTCAGTGCCTACATAGGTGACCTGCTTCGAATTCCCAGCCGACCAGGCATAGCCGTATAGAGACGTGACCGGTGTGGCGGGAGTGCTGGAAAGAGCAGTCAAATCCACATGCTTCCAGGAATTTCCGGCCTCGACAAAGAGTTCATGGATGCGCCCATCCTGACCCAGATAGGCAATCTGCTTCGAATTACCCTCCGGCCAGGCGTATCCGGTCAGCATATCCACGGCGGGCGGTGCGCTGGTGATAGCGCTCAAATCCGCGTGCTTCCATGACTGTCCGGCAACCATACACAATTCATGGATATGGTGGTCTTCGCTGACGAACGCAATCTGTTGACACCGTCCTTCCCGCCACTCGTAGCCGACCATGACATCGATCGCGCGCGGTGCGTTAGTAGCAGCGGTCAGGTCCAAGTGTTCCCAGATGCCATTAGCCACCATGTACAATTCATGCAGATGACCATCCCGGCCAGCATAGATAACCTGCTTGGAACCTCTCTCTGTCCATTCATAGGCAACCATAAAATTGCTACTCGGTAGAGGAGTATTGGTAATAGCGGTCAGATCTACATGCCGCCACGGTCTGCCAACCTCGGCACACAATTCATGGATATGCGAATCATCGCCAATAAAGACGATTTGCTTGGAGTGGCCTGCCGTCCAACTATAACCAGCCGTAACCATGAGAGCAGGCGGTGCTCCGGTGAGCGTGGTCAGGTCTGTCTGCTGCCAGTCGCCTCCCACAGAGACCCAGAGTTCATGAATGTGACCTGTAGAACCAATGTAGGCCACCTGTTTGGTCCCTCCTTCCGGCCACGCATAGCCCACGAGGAATCGGCTAATCGCCAGAGGGGCACTAGCCTGTGTGGTCAGATCTGTGTGCTGCCATACGCCGCCGATACCCACGTGAAACTCGTGGATATGGCGATCCTGGCTGATATAAGCAACTTGCTTTGAGCGGCCCTCTGGCCACTCAAAGCCAATGAATGGTCTCATGTTGTTCTCCTTCGATGTGATTTCCATCTTGTAATATAAACTTACGGTTGAAGCCTCCTCTGCTTCCTTTGACGAATCCCTATCAACATCGTCTTTAGTATAGGAGAGAATGAAATTCATGCACTTCCATGTATCAGGCAGTTCTTACCCACGCGTGCATGACAATTAAGAGGAAAATCAGACCTTATTCTACTTTCACCCTCGCCAGACCTGGCACCAGAGCAAGGATGAGCAATGTGGCAAAAATACAGGCGAGGCCGCCGCTGACAACGGAGAACATGGGCGAGAGGAGACCACCGACGAGGCCGGACTCAAACTGGCCGAGCATGGGGCCGCCGACCACAAACATGGCGTTGACCGCGCTGATGCGCCCGCGAAATTCGTCTGGCGTGCTCATTTGCACTACGATGCCGCGCAGAATCATGCTGACCATATCGGCCGCGCCCGCGCCAGCCAGGAAGAGCACGCCGAGCCAGAGAGGATTAGGGAAGAAGCCAAAAGCGGTGATACAGAGTCCCCAAACGATAATTGACAGTGCCACGCCCAGACCCTGGCGTTTGATGCGCGCGAAGATACCTGTAAAGGGTGCTAGCGCCACCGCGCCAATGGAGGTCGCGGCCAGCAGGATACCAAGCCCCTGCGGGCCGATGTGCATGATATCCTGAGCATAGACCGGCAGCAGGGCGCGGGGCGAGCCGAAGAAGTTCGCGCCGAAGTCTAGCGAGAGTACGGCCAGGATCACAGGATGCTCGCGCAGGAAGCGCATCCCATCGAACAGCGCGCCAAAGCCCGCCTGGGGACGCTTCTCTAGCGGAATACGCGGCACCAGCATGAAACAGAGTGAGCCGATCACGACCAGATACGAGACGACATCGAACCAATAGGTGTTGGCCAGGCCCAGCCAGGCAATCGCAAAGCCACCAGCAGTCGGACCAACGATAAAGGTGAGTTGCATCATGGCCGAATTGAGTGAGAGCGCATCAGCCATTTGCTCGCGGGGAACCAGCGTGGGAACAATGGATTGGCGCGTAGGAAATTCAAAGGATGAGGCGATCGAGCTGAGAAGAATGATCACGTAAATCAGTGTGATGTTGATCGCGTGCAAGTCGGTGCAGAGCGCCAGGATGATTGAGAAGCCCATCATGGCCAGGTTGACAACCATGAGCATCTTGCGCCGATCCAGCACATCGGCCAGCACGCCTCCCACCAGCGAGAAGATCAGGCGCGGGACGGCCTGCATTAGACCGATCAGCCCCAATGCTACAGGCGAGTGGGTCAGCAAGAAGACCTGCCAGGCCACAGCTACTACTTGCATCTGGGTGCCCGCAGATGAGATCAACTGGCCCCAGAAGAGCAGGGAGTAGTTGCGGTCGCGCAGCACACCCCATGAGCCAAACGAGCGTTTCGCAACCAGGACTTCCTTGCTGGCAACAGCCGACGGCTCCGTGTGTTCCGCTGCCAGCGATTTTTGTGGTTCAGTTTGCATAAAAATATCAGGTGATAGCTGGAAGCACAATTACTTCCTGGCCAGGATTGAGCGTAATGTCTAAATCATCTCCGCCAGTTACCAGGGAGTTGTTGACAAAAATTTTGACGTGGCTGCGCACCTGGCCCTCAGTCGTGCATAAACATGCCCAAACGGCAGGATGTTGACGCTCTAGCTCGGCCAGTAGCTCTTCCAGCGTGTTCGCTTGCAAAAGAATCTGGCTCTTGCCACCGCTATACGTGCTCAACGTTGATGGCAGGCGCAGCATTACGCTCTTGTGTTTTGGTTCATACATGCTTATCAACTGTTTCCGGCCATGCAGCTATTTTGACCAGGTCTGGCTATGGAACAATGCTTGCTCTACAGTATACGCCTTCCCTGGGCCGCTGACAAGCGAGGAATCAAAACGATGTTGTTGGATATGACGAAAAATTCATTTCATGAATTTTTCGTCATATCCAACAACATCGTTAAAAGAAGTTTTTAAAGGAGATGGAGATCAAGCCAGGATGGTTTGTGCGCGGTGCGGGCCGACGCCAACGCTATGGATGGGAAGCTGCACCAGTTCGGCCAGGCGATCGAGATAGGCGCGGGCGTTGCGCGGCAAATCCTGCAGCGCGCGGGCGTCACTGGTAGACGTTTGCCAGCCGGGAAGCACCTCATACACAGGTTCGCAGGCCTCATGGATAGCCGGACCAGGCACTTCTTCGATGCGCTCGCCCCGGTAACGATAGGCGACACAGGTGGGGATCTCTGGCAGCGTATCCAGCACGTCCAGTTTGGTCAGGGCAAGGTCAGTGCACCCGTTGATCTCGCTCACATAGCGCGTGACCACTGCGTCAAACCAACCGGTCCGGCGTGGGCGACCCGTTGTCGCGCCAAACTCGCCTCCCAGCCGCCGCAGTCTCTCCCCTTGCTCATCTTTCAACTCAGCAGGCATCGGTCCCGTGCCCACCTGCGTGCTATAGGCCTTGGCCACGCCGATCACGCGGGTAATCTGGCGCGGCGCAATTCCGGCACCAGCCGCCGCACCTGCTGCCGTGGGCGATGAGGAGGTTACAAACGGGTACGAACCCCAATCGATATCTTTCATCGCGCTCAACTGCCCTTCGAGCAAAAGCTGCTTGCCCTCTTTCAATAGCGAACGCAGTAGCGGCACCGTATCGACGATACGCGGCTTGAGCCATTCGCCCCACTTCAGACATTCCGCGAGCACCTGCTCTTGCTCAAATGGTTGCTGCCCATAGAGGGTCGTCAGGAGCGCGTTATGACGCGGCAAGAGAATTTCCAGTTTGTCTCGCAAAACATCTGCGCTCAACAGATCCTGCAAACGAATACCGATACGCGCCACCTTATCCGTATAGGCGGGACCAATACCGCGCTTTGTCGTTTCCACGCGGTACGCGCCGCGCGCGGTATCCTCGACTTCGTCCAGCAACTTATGATACGGCATCACCACATGCGCGCGATCAGAGAGCAGCAATTGAGCAACGGCGACTCCCTTGCTGGAGAGACCCTCCAACTCTTCCATGATCGCTGGTGGATCAATCACGGTCCCGGTGCCCATCAGACACATGCAAGCAGGGTTAAAAATGCCGCAGGGTACCTGGTGGAGTTTGAATTCACCCGCATCGTTGACGACCGTGTGGCCAGCATTCCCCCCACCTTGAAAACGGATACACGCGTCCGCCTGCCCACTTAATAGTTCAACCAGCTTCCCCTTCCCCTCGTCACCCCACTGCGTCCCCACAACGACCGTAACACTTCCAGACATAAGTTCGCTCCTTATTGATGATTCTCTTGCCACGTATGACGCTCACAATTGTAAATCGGCAGGAAGACGCACAGACTTCGAGTCGACTGTGGTGATCGCTACCAGCCGAGCAGCATCCACTTCCGGTAAGAGACGCTGCCGCAAATGGACAAGATGCGGCCCAAAGGCGCTTTCCAGTTCATCGGGAAAACGCTCATAAATAGATGCCAGATACGATTCGTCGCGAATCAATTTCTCCACGACACGTACCAACGTGCGATTCTGCGTCACCACGCCGGTCGCGGGCGCATCAAGCGAGGCGACAAGAGCCTCGCTGAAGTCCACTGCCAGCGCCACAAGGTGGCCCCCGATAACTTTCTCTGGCGCTTCGTGTTGATAAATGGTGGCAAAATCGACTCTGGCCTCACCGAAAAGGTTGAGGATAATAGTGCAACCGCGCTGGCGGGCCGCCTGCAAAGCTTCGCTGAGCCTCGGCAGATCTTCAGCCCACAGGCTGGCGGCGATACGCTGGGTGGCCCTGCCAATCAATTCGCTGAGTCGCTGCTCAATGCGACTCTGTTCGCGCAACTCCCAGAAATGGCCCGCTGTATCCGGCTTCTCCAACGTAGCAAGGCGCTGTTCCAGATCCTGGCAGCGCTGGCGTGTCTCCTCTTGAATACGCTGGAGCAGCAAGGCTGGTGGCAGCGCCGCGTAACGCACCGGGTCTTTGCTGACAGCAGTAATATGCTCCTTGGCCGCCAGCGTCTCCAAAGCCTGATACGTATTGGCCCTCGGCAAGCCGGTCCCTTTGCTGACCTCGTAGCCGGTCGCGTACGGAGACTGGAGCAGGAATATATAGATCTGGGCCTCAGCTCCCGTGAAACCCAGGCGCTTCATCTCTTCAATGCTGGAAGTCGTCACCTTGCTCGTCCTTTCTATAGTAGTAGCTTTCACTACTACTATAGAAAAAACGCCACCTTTTGTCAAGTGGGCAAAATTATCCAGGGTAGGGAATATAATCACAAAAGTTTGCAGGTACCCTCATTTTGTGTTACAGTATGGCTATACCCCTCCCAGATGGGTAGGGGAAGAAGGGAAAATGCAGATGCGTGCAGAGAAACAAGAGGTGCTCAAACGACTCAATTACATTGAAGGGCACCTTGGTGGGATTCGGAAAATGATTGAAGAGGACAAATACTGTGTCGATATCCTGCGGCAGACGTATGCGGTGCGTAAGGCCATCGAGAAGCTAGAGGGACTTCTGTTGGAGAGCCATCTGCATACCTGCGTGCCCGAAGGCATGGCCAGCGGCAAAGGCGACGAGGTAATCGAAGAACTCGTGCAGCTCTATAACCTGGCGGCCAATCGTTAAATGTGGGACAAAGAAGAGGAGCATGATTTTTATGGCAAATGGACAAGACGTGGTGCTTTCTGTGCCCGATGTGAGCTGTGAGCACTGTGTAAGGGCAATAGATGGAGCACTATCGACCCTTTCAGGCGTTGAAGCTGTCTCAACCGATATCCCCACGAAGAGTATTCACCTGCGCTACGAGCCGAACCAGATCTCAATGGAACAGATTGAAGCAGCACTCGACGATGCAGGCTACACGGTTGCCAAAGAACCGCCACCAACCTCACGCACGAGTGGCAAGCCGCTCAATCTCCTATAAACGATAGAGCTGAAGTGTTTCTGCCCATCACTTCGTCCTCGCCCCATTTAGCGGATGGGGCGAGGACGAAGTGATGGGCAGAGCATGAATCCACGCCTACTCAACTTTTCTCCCCAGTACAAAGCCGAGTTCTGGGAACTATGGTTCTCCTCTCGTCACATGGCACAGTAGTTGAAAAGTCCTATCCGTATCCCTAAAGGAAAAATCCAATGCATCCTTCTGCTCCTTTTTTACGTATGCATGAGATAGAGCTGATTCATGCCAGCGACAATAAAGGAGAAGCTAGCATATTGCTTGCGAATTGGAGTTGGAGCGGCCTGATATGTTCAGGAGAAGATCTAGAATAAAGGGGACAATTGTTAGAAATTGCTGAGAATTTTGGCTAAAGTCCTAATATCTATTGCTGAGTGTTGTTATCTCTGGTATCCTGTTTATAGGTAGAGGATATCACCCTTGGTGTCGGTGTAACATTGTGTGTGGTTGAGCCGTGTTAATAATGCAACTCGGCTTTAACGGAGATCTTTTCTTGGGCAAATCTTTGCAGAATATTGGCTGCTCTGACCAGGATGAACGTTTATGAGAGCACACAAAGAAAGGTTGGAAGAGATGATTGCAGAAACTACGAAGCGCCCTCGGGGACTCGCAGCCATGAGTCCAGAACGTCGTCGTGAGATCGCCAGCAAAGGCGGGCGCACCTCGCAAGCGCGGGGTACAGCCCACCAATGGACAGCTGAGGAGGCTTCGGCTGCCGGAAAAAAAGGCAGCGCGCGCTACGCCTTGCGTAAAACAGAAGAGTTGAGCACAGCTCAATAGACCTATTCAGCCTTCGCTCTGGCCAGGAGCGGGGCAAGAAAGTAGGGCGAGCATGTGCGGGTCGCGGTGAGAGAGTAGCCATGTGCCATATTTATCCAAATGGCATTAATCTATTGCTAATGATCGACGCCCTCAATGCTGGCCGCGACCCGCGCTTCGCCCTGAGAGGCGGCCCAGCGTAAAACTTCGGCTGCCAGATAGAGTGAACCGGTCGCGCAAATCAGATCGCCGGGCGCGGCCAGCGTACGCGCGAGCTCCATAGCCTCCCGACTCTCGCTAGCCGTGTAGACGGTGACTCCTGGTGCGTGCTGCGCGCAGAGTTCTTGCAAACGCTCAAGTGTAGCCGAGCGGGGATTCAGCGCGCGGGTAAGGATCACGCCATCTGCGCCTGCCAGGGTCTGGATCATGCCGGAGAGATCTTTGTCAGCATTGCACCCAAGCACGACGAAGAGGCGCTGAAAGGTGAAAAGCGCGCGCAGACTCTGCATGAGCTTTTCCATGGAATCGGCATTGTGTGCCCCATCGACGATTGTGGTGGGTTGACGCGCGACGATCTCCATGCGCGCGGACCAGCGCACGTCGCGCAAACCCTGGCGCAGGGCTGCTTCATCCCAGGCGCACTCAGGCTTGCCACTGGCGCGTAAGCTTTCCAGCGTGGCAAGAGCCAGGGTCGCGTTTTCAATCTGATGCAAACCGAGCAGCGGGATCTCCAGATCAGCATAAACGCCCTCTGGCGTAGAAACAGTAAATGTCTGGCCCTCCTCGCTCTGCGCCTGCGATTGATAGCGATAGCTGAGCGCGGGCAACCTCCCAGCCTCGACCTCTGCCCGCGCGGGATCAGCGCTCGCCGGGCCGATGCGCACCAGGCGCGCTTGCCGCTCTTGCGCGATGCGAGCGATGGCTAGCAGAGCCTCAGGAGATCGCGCGGAAGTAACGACCACACCGCCAGTTTTGATAATTCCCGCCTTCTCCGTGGCAATCTCAGCCAGGGTAGTGCCCAGAATGTTCATATGATCGTAGCTGATTGAGGCAATCACCGAAACCAGCGGCTGCGTCACATTGGTTGCGTCCAGTCGCCCGCCGATGCCGACCTCCAGCACAGTATGCTGAACCCCTTGACGCTGGAAATAGAGTAACGCGAGCGCCGTGGCTACTTCGTAGGGAATAAAGGGATAAAATGTGCCCTCGCGATCGATTTTTTCGGCAACAGCACGCACCTCAGGCACCAGATTGGCCACCTCCTCCTCGCTGATCAGACGACCCCGCACACGCATGCGTTCGCGAAATGTATGCAGGTCCGGCTGGGTATAGAGGCCGGTGCGCACGCCAGCAGCGCGCAGCACGCTCTCGATGCATACGGCGGTGGAGCCCTTGCCCTTGGTTCCGGCGATCAAGGTGCAGCTATAGCTGTGATGCGGATTGCCCAGCAGTTCCAGCAAACGCCCCTCGCGTAAAAGATGCTGTTCGCGGTCGTCGCGATACTTGCCACTGCGTTCAAAGTCGCTCAGGCCATAGATATAGGCCAGGGCTTCTGCGTAGTTCATAAATCTTTTCCTATCACTGGTATATTCCAACGAATTTGGCGAAAAAAGGATATACCTTAAACGCCGACATTAGCTGACAGGTGGTACCCGGAAATTGGCACGCACAATAGCATCACTCATCTTGACCACACGCACCATCTCCCGCACATCATGAACGCGCACAATCTCGGCCCCCTGAGCAATGCCCAGAGCTACGGTGGCCGCAGTCCCCTCCAGACGTTCGGCGGGCGGCAGATTGCCCAGCACCAGGCCGAGCGTGGATTTGCGCGAGGTGCCGAGCAAGATAGGCCGTCCCAGCGCGCGCAATTCACCCAGGCGGCGCAACAAGGTCAGGTTCTCCTCAGGCTTCGTGCCAAAGCCAATGCCTGGATCGATAATGATATGTTCCCAGGCCACACCAGCCGCCAGCGCCTGGTCGATGCTGCGCGCCAGAAAACGCGTCACATCGCTCACAATCTCGCGCCGCTCGTAGCCGCGCATATTGGCCATCAGGACCACAGGCACACCGCGTTCGGCCACCAGGGCGGCCATCTCAGGATCGCGCTGGAAAGCCCAGATATCGTTGACCATACCGGCCCCGGCCTCCAGCGCCTGACTAGCCACTTCTGCCTTGTAGGTATCGACCGAGATAATTACCTCCGGCGGCAACTGCCCGGCCAGTAACTTAATCACCGGAATAACCCGGCTCAGTTCTTCCTCCAGCGGCAACGACGTGAAGCCAGGACGCGTCGATTCACCGCCCACATCGATCAGGCTCGCACCCTCAGCGACAAAACTGCGCGCCTGTTCGAGCGCCTGAGCCAGTACCTGATCCTGGTTCGGCATTTCACGCAGCATCCCATCGCCCGAAAACGAATCGGGCGTGACATTTAGAATACCCATTATATGCGTACGCTGGCCCCAATTTAATTGCCAGCGACCCCAGATAGTAGGGGGGAATAAGTGTGACATCGAAATATATCCTCACTGATTAGCTATCAGCCAATGATTTTCTCTTATTGTATCCTTTTTGCGAGCAGAAAAGCACGGAAATGGCTCGCCAGGATAGGACCGATTTGCTATAATGATCTATAGATACTTCTCCCAACGTATTACAATAAAGGACATCTCTCAGTGCTCCGAATAGATTGAGGTTTTTTTTATGGATAACAACGAAAAACTCATCGAGCATCATCGCAAGGTTATGGAAGCAGCGCGGCGCTGCCATGAGTGCGACCAGGAAGCTCTGGGTCGCTGCCCCGATTGCCATAAAGGCTTCTGCCAGGACCACTTTCCCAAGCAGCAACATTCACCCTGCGCGGAAAAGCAAATGCACCTGGCTCAGACGCAGGTCTGTTATGTCTGTGGCACTCAGGTCTACCCTGACCAATGGTCGCTGTCGCGTACTTCTCACTATATCGACAATTACCTGTGCCAGGGATGTGGCCGCCATGTCTGCGATGAGGAGCATACGCAGCGCAAAGCCGAGCACGTCCATGTCGTGCGCGATGGCATGCGTGGGCATCGCTACCAATACATTGCACGCTATTGCGATGCCTGTGCCCCTTTCTATCGCATTGGTGGCGTCAAAGGCTTGATGCGCTGGCTCGTCATTGCTGGAACTGTGGGTCTGACCGTTTTTTTCTATTTTCATCCCTGAGCACTGCGCAAAAGCCGGGACACATGGGAGAAATCACTAATAAAAGTGGTTTCTCCCACATAATGCCAGTGCGCATCCAATAAACTAGCTATCATCCTGAAAGGACAGAGGCAGGCGGATAGGCCGGATTTCTCCGCCTGTGCAATAGTATGACAATCACACCAGGCATTCAGGCCACACTTTTACGTTACCAAAGAGAAATTCAAACAGCGCTGCGCCAGGCAGTGCAACGCGGCAGCAATCAAATGCCCGCGCTGGCGAACGATCTCAGCCCCTTTTATGGGCAAATGCAGTATCATCTGGGTTGGGTAGACAATTCTTTTGCGCCCATGACCATCAACCCTGGCAAGCTCCTCCGACCCACCTTGCTGTTGCTGGCCTACGAAGCAAGCGGAGCCTGGGGATTGACCAACCAGGCTCTGAACCGCTCAGACTATCTGCGCCGCGCTCTGCCCGCTGCCGCGTCGGTCGAACTCACGCACAATTTTACGCTGATTCACGATGATATCGTGGATCATGATACAGAACGCCATCACCAGCCCACACTCTGGACTGTTTGGGGCAGTTCGCAGGGCATCAATACAGGCGATGGGATGTTCGCGCTATCCCGCCTGGCCTTGTGGGATGTTTTGCAAGAGGGTGTCGAGGGTGAGATCGCCGCCCGCCTGGGTACTGTGCTGGACCGCGCATGCCTGGTTGTCGCCGAGGGACAGTACCTTGATCTCAGCTTTGAGAGACGCGAAGACATTTCAGTATCCATGTATCTGGATATGATCAGCCGCAAGACCGCTGCCTTGATGAGCTGCGCCACTGAAATGGGCGCTCTGCTGGGCACGCGTGATACGACGACGATCAAGAGCCTGCGCGACTTTGGCTATGAGATCGGCATCGCTTTCCAGGTACGCGACGATTTACTCGGCGTCTGGGCCAGCACCGCCGAGCTGGGCAAAACTTCGGCAGGCGATATCTACCGCCGCAAACGCAGCTTACCCATCCTGCACGCGCTGGAACATGCCAGCGCTGAAGATCAGCAGACGCTGCACCAGATCTACAAGCAGGAGGCTTCGCTCAGCGAGCACGAAGTCGCAAGCGTGCTGGCGATTTTTGAGCGCACCAGCACCCGCGCCTACTGCCTGACCTTCTTGAATCAGCAGTGCGCCCGCGCCCGTCAGGCTCTCAATAACGTGCCCCATCTCGACAACGCAGTCGCGGCCCGCGCCCTGGAGGACATGGAAACCCTGATGCATTTCGTCGAGACCGCGATCCAGCTATAATACGCGAAAAAGACGTCGATGCCTGGAAATTGCGCTTTGTGCAATTTCCAGGCATCGACGTCTTTTTTTGGCTGAAAATGTTCTGTTTTTAGGTCTAAACGACTCTAAAAATAGGCGGGAAGTAGCGCATAGAGCCACTTCCCGCACTTTCAAAAATGACAGCAACGAGCATTTGACAGCAATTTTGACAGCAATTAGATGTTAATCTAATTAGCACCAGGTTACTCGAAAAGCCGGTTCATCACATCAGCAACGCCTTGTTGCATATCTGGCGTAACATCGCCATACATACCGAGCGTCATTGAGATATCACTATGTCCTAACGCCTCAGATACCACTTTGGGGTTAACCCCTGCTGCAAAGAGCAAGGTAGCGGCACTGTGGCGCAAGTCATGAAACTTTCGTGGGTCAATACCTGCTTCTGCAAGTATAGCCCTTAATTCCTTCGTTACTTGACCATGGTCAAGATAACTTCCATCCCTGTTTGGAAACACTAAATCCAGGTTAGACCAACGAGAGCCAGAGCGGAGACGGAGGACCGCTATATATACTCGTTGCTCTTTTATCCCATCAATAACAGCTTGTGCAAGTATCACCTTGCGCGATCCACTCTCGGATTTGGGTTGCTTCTCAATCAGACCCAGGCCTTTGACCCACGCACAATTGCGATGAATATGGATGCGCCGGTTAGCCACATCAATATCTTCCCAATGGAGTGCGCACAATTCGCCTATGCGCGCTCCAGTTGTTAAAGCAATTAAGAGCATAAACCACAGGCGATGACCACGCGCAGCAGCAATCAGACGCGTACACTCATCAGATGTTAAAACATGCGGTTTATGTTTCTTCTTCTTCGGAAGCGTTACATACTCACAGGGGTTCTGCACAATTAACTTGTGAATAACTGCATCTTTGAGCGCAGCAGAGAGCACCGCATGGAGAGTAGCAATACGACGAGGCGACAAGCCACCATCCAGCTTTTCCACGTAAAGAGCCTGAATACGCTCACGTGTCAACTGGTTCAACTGCAAGTGACCAAAGGCCGGGATCAGGTGAACACGAAGTACCGTTCGGTAACGATCCAGCGTAGTTAACTCAATTCGCAAGCGATGGACGTTCTCTAGCCAGTGCTCAAGGTACTGCTTCACCGTTTGTTTCGGCCCAATTGCAACACGACCCTGCTTGAGATCATCAAGGTAGGCATCGAGCTTTTGACGCGCTTCTGTTTTCGTCTTGCCATATTTGGTAATGCGCTTGCCCTCATACATCACACTGGCAGCTGCACGTCCGTCCTTGCGCATATAGGCCGAACCCTCGCCTTGCGTTCGTCTCGCCATAGTAGCACCTCTTTCTAAGCTATCTGAAGCGACTCATAGAGCACCCGCTTGTCCGTGACTGTTTCAGTAAAGTGTTGCTTGTACTGCTTCAGCAGCCAATCATCAGGAAGATCAGATTGCTCCACCCGTTTGGAAAGCGCAGGCAAAGCATAGGCAGGCAGGTTTTTCATGAGCCACGCAAAGACCGCTAAAAAGCCATCAATGTCAACCCAGGAACCCAAGGTCGAGAGACAGCCGCCGACCTGGAGCGCGAGACGACGCGCATTCGCCTGAATTTGCCGTTCTCGAATGAGCACCGCCAGGGGCGAAACAGGGAGGTCAACGACCTCGCCGGTAGTGACATTGACTGCCGGTTCTGTTGCGGTGCAGAAGGCCGCCTGGACCAGTTG
>Ga0207416_1003554_pt1 | contig 14712 bp, 8 predicted proteins | sample PaiPotPPM11metaG_FD_184107 | JGI IMG/M metagenome (GOLD analysis project Ga0207416, IMG submission 184107) | Iron sulfur acid spring bacterial and archeal communities from Banff, Canada, to study Microbial Dark Matter (Phase II) - Paint Pots PPM... ...
CTACGGGTCGCCTTGCCCCGGGAGCCCGCGTGCCTCCCGGTGTAGCGCTTGGAGCGGGGCTCTTCTGGGCCTTGGAGCTCCTCAAAACCCTGCGTCTCGGCAAGAAGACCCTGCGTCTCCACAAGGCCGCGGGGCTCAGTAAAACCTTGCGGCTCCTCAAAGCCGTAGGGCCCGGCAAAGCCCTGGGGCTCGCCGAAATCCCATGAGGTTTCTTCGGCGTAGGCTCCCGTCTCCGCCGGGCCGGCGGAGCGCCGGGGAGCCACATGCTTAAACGGACCCTGGTTGCTTGCGCCCTTGCGCCTGGTGCCTGCGGTCAAGAATTCCCTAACGCCGTTCCTCGCCCGGTTACGCGGTCTGTGGTTGGTACACCTCTCACCGGGCCTTACCAGCGAAAATCGCTCCCCGACAGCGTGGCAGCCGTCAAACACCGGAGCGCGTGTTCTGCCTCATATGGCCCGGTGAGGCTACTGATGCGTCAATCACCGGCCGGTGCGCGGCGCCGTCGCGGAACCCCCACCGCAACGGACATGCCGAGCCGGCTCATTGGGCTGACAACGGAAGTCACCGGCGCGCGCGAATAGTCAGAACGGACTAGTGAACCGACCGTGACGCAGCGGGCACCGAGGGTGTCATTACTACCGTGAGCGACAAAATGACCTCACAAAGAGCCGCATAGCGGACACAGAACCGGGTGAGGGTCGACGCGGAGTCACGCCCCCGTTCGGATGGCTATTTCGGTCAGGGCGCGGGCCCGCAGTCCGTCGCCTGCGTCCAGCCAGCGCACGCGGGGATCGCGCCTGAACCAGGATTCCTGGCGGCGCGCGAAGCGCCTGGTGGCGCGGACGGTCTCGTCACGGGCCTCGCCGAGCGTCAGCGCGCCGTCGATGCGGCGGAGCATCTGCTGGTAGCCGAGGGCGCGGCTGGCGGTCTTGCCGTCGCGGAGGCCGCGTTCGGCCAGCCGCCGCACCTCGTACTCGAAGCCGAGCGCCCACATGCGGTCGACGCGGGCCTCGATCCTGCGGTCCAGTTCCGCGCGGTCCACTTGGACGCCGAGCTGTACCGCGGGGCGGCCGCCGTCGTAGCCGGGCATGGTCGCGCTGAAGGGGCGGCCTGACAGCTCGATGACCTCGAGCGCGCGGACGATGCGGCGGCCGTTGGTCGGCAGGATCGCGGCGGCCGCGGCGGGGTCCTCGCGCCGCAGGCGTTCATATAGCGGCGCGGTCCCGCGCGCGCCGAGTTCTGCCTCGAGCCGCCCGCGGACCGCCTCGTCCGTGCCGGGGAAGTCGAGGTCGCCGAGCGCGGCCCTGATGTAGAGCCCGGAGCCGCCGACGAGGACGGGGACCTTGCCGCGGGCGGTGATGTCCGCGATGACCGCGTCCGCCAGGTCCTGGTAATCGGCGACGTTCGCGGTCTGCGTCACGTCCAAGACGTCGAGCAGGTGATGCGGTACGCCCCGGCGTTCTTCCGTGGTCAGCTTGGCCGTGCCGATGTCCATGCCGCGGTAGAGCTGCATGGAGTCGGCGTTGATGACCTCGCCGTCGAGTTCGAGCGCCAGGTCGACCGCGAGGTCGGACTTGCCCGCCGTGGTCGCGCCGACGACCGCGATCAGCGTCATGGCCGTGACGGCGCTAGCCGCGGCGGGTCGGCATGCCGAGCAGGACCGGCGCGCCCGTGTTTTGTGAGCCCGTGTTTTGTGAGTCAGTGCCGTGAGCATCGCCAGGGGCCACGTCACCACGGGCTATTTCACCGCGGGCTACTTCACCACGGGGCGGGGCGGCGGCCTGAGCGGCGAGCTGACGGGCCTCCCAGGCGTCGCCCGCGCGGGTGCGGCGGACGCTCAGCGGCGGGTCGTCGGCGCGCAGGTAATGCGGCGCGGGGCTGGTGACGCGGGTGGTTACGATGTCGCCGGGGCGCGGGCTGGTCTCGTGCGGTGCGAAGTGCACCAGGCGGTTGTCGCGGGCGCGGCCCGACAGGCGGTGCGTGGCGGCGTCCTTGCGGCCCTCGCCCTCGGCGACGAGCACCTCGACGACGGCGCCGTCCTGCCTGGCGTTCTCCTCGGTCGCGATCCGCTCGACCAGCGCGGCCAGCCGGTCGTAACGCTCCTGCACGACCGGCCGCGGCACCTGGTCAGGCATGGTCGCGGCCGGCGTGCCCGCCCGAATCGAGTACTGGAAGGTGAACGCCGAGGAGAACCGCGCCCGGCGGACGAGGTCGAGCGTGGCCTCGAAGTCCTCCTCGGTCTCGCCGGGGAAGCCGACGATGATGTCCGTGGTGATCGCTGCCTGCGGGATGTGCGCGCGGACATTGTCGAGGATCGCGAGGTAGCGGTCGCGGCGGTAGGCGCGGCGCATGGCCTTGAGCATGGCGTCGGAGCCGGATTGCAGTGGCATGTGGAGGCTCGGCATCACGTTCGGCGTGTCGCGCATCGCCTCGATCACGTCGTCGGTGAAGTCCCTCGGGTGCGGCGAGGTGAACCTGACCCGCTCGAGGCCCTCGATCTCGCCGCAGGCGCGCAGCAGCTTGCCGAACGCGAGCCGGTCGCCGAACTCGGCGCCGTAGGAGTTCACGTTCTGGCCGAGCAGGGTGACCTCGATGACGCCGTCGGCGGTGAGTGCCTGGATCTCGTCGAGGATGTCACCGGGGCGACGGTCCTTCTCCTTGCCGCGCAGGGACGGGACGATGCAGAAGGTGCAGGTGTTATTGCACCCGACGGAGATCGACACCCACGCGGAGTACGCGGACTGCCGGCGGGCGGGCAGGAGCGACGGGAACGTGGTGAGGGTTTCCTCGAACTCGGCCTGCGCCTCCTGGCGCTCGCGGGCCCGCTCGAGGAGCTTCGGCAGCGCCCCGATGTTGTGCGTGCCGTAGACGACGTCGACCCAGGGGGCGCGGTCGGTGATCTTCTGCCGCTCCATCTGGGCCAGGCAGCCGCCGACGGCGATCTGCATGCCCGCGTGCGCCTTCTTCGTGGGGAGCAGGTGGCCGAGGTTGCCGTACAGCCGGTCGGCCGCGTTCTCGCGGACCGCGCAGGTGTTGAAGACGACCAGGTCGGGTGTGCTCCCCGCGTGTGCTTTGACGTAGCCCGCGTCCTCGAGCAGTCCCGCGACCCGCTCGGAATCGTGCACGTTCATCTGGCACCCGTAGGTGCGAATCTCGTACGTCCGTCCTTCTCCCACCCGACCAGGATATGCCGACCGGGATGTGGGTGGCCGCGCACCGGCAGCGCGGGTCGTGGTATTGGATGGTTCCATGACTGAGACAGCTCCCTATGGAACGTGGAAGTCACCGATCAGCGCCGCGGACGTGGCCAGGGGAGCCGTTGGGGTCTCCTACCCGTCCATCGCCGGCGGTGAGGTGTGGTGGCAGGAACGGCGGCCTTCCGAGGACGGCAGGACATCGATCATGGCGACCGCCGGCCCGTCGGGCCAGCCAAGGGAGCTGCTCCCCGCCCCGTGGAACGCGCGGAACCGGGTGCACGAATACGGCGGCAAGTCGTACCTCGCCGTCCCCTCGCTTTCGCTGGCCGGCGGCTACGACCTCGTCTTCGCCAACTTCGCCGACCAGCGTCTTTACGCCGTCGGCGGTGCGGTTGAAGCGGGTATCGAGCCGATGCCGCTGACGCCGGCCGACCACGGGTTCCGGTTCGCCGACCTGGTCCTGTCCCCCGACGACCACGAGATCTGGTGCGTGCGGGAGACGGTGCTGCCGCTCGACGGCGAGGTGCCGCCGGCCGGCTTCCACGTCGGCGGCGGCGTGGCGGTGCGGCGGGACATCGTCGCGGTGCCGCTGGACGGTTCCGCCGCGGCTTCCGCCGCGGCCATCAGGGTGCTCGTCGCTGGCGCGCAGTTCTTCGCGTTCCCGACGCCGTCACCCGACGGGTCTCAGCTGGCCTGGATCGACTGGAACCACCCCAACATGCCCTGGGACGGGACGGAGCTGCGCGTGGCTTCCGTGGCCGGCGGTCCGGTCGCCGTCGCGGACGCGACGCGCGTCATGGGCGGTCAGGAAGAGTCCGTGCTCGCACCCCAATGGCGGGACGACGCCACGCTCTACGTGATCTCCGACTCCTCCGGCTGGTGGAACCTCTACGAAGTGACCGTGGCCGGCGCAGGTGTCGGCACGGGGGCGGGCACCGCCCCGCGGGCGCTGCACCCGCTGGCCGAGGAGTTCGCGTCGCCGCTCTGGCAGCTCGGCGGGCGGCCGTTCGAGCTGCTGAGCGACGGCCGGCTCGCCGTGCTGTACGGACTGGGCGAGTGCCGCCTCGGCCTGCTCGACCCGGTCTCCGGCGAGCTGTCCGGCGTCGACCTGCCTGGCTTCCGCACTACCATCGGCGAACTCGCGGCCTCCGGCGACGCGATCACTACGGTGGCGGGCGGACCCCAGGCGCCGTGGAGCGTCCTGCGCGTCGCCGCGGACGGAGAGGTCGAGCAGATCACCGGACGGCAGGCCGACGGTCCCGACCCGGCCTACCTGCCGGACGCGCGGCCGGTACGGCTTCAGGGTCCGAACGGGGGCGTGGTACACGCCATCGTCTACCCGCCGGCCAGTCCAGGGGTGACCGCTCCGGACGGCGAGCTGCCTCCGTTCCTGGTGAACGTGCACGGCGGGCCGACCGCGCAGGCATATCCCGTGCTCTCGCTGGAGAAGGCGTTCTTCACCAGCAGGGGCATCGGCGTCATCGACGTCAACTACGGCGGCTCGTCCGGCTACGGCCGGGAGTACCGCAACCGGCTGCGCGGCCGGTGGGGCATCGTCGACGTCGCCGACGCGTATGCCGCCGCCCTCGGCCTCGCGGAGTCCGGCGAGGCCGACCGCGCCCGGCTCGGCATCCGCGGCGGCTCCGCGGGCGGGTGGACCGCCCTAGCGGCGGTGACCAGCGGCCCCGCGCTCACCGGGACCGACGAGGCGGTCTTCGTGGCGGCGACGTCCTACTTCGGCGTCTCCGACCTGCGCCCGTTCGCCATGGACACGCACGACTTCGAGTCGCGGTACCTGGACGGCCTGATCGGCCCGCTGCCAGAAGCCGACGACTTGTACGCCGAGCGCGCCCCGGTCGGCCATGTCACGGCGCTGACCTGCCCCGTCCTGCTGCTTCAGGGCCTGGACGACCCGATCGTCCCGCCGTCGCAGTCCGAGGCGATCGCCGCCGACCTGGCGGCCCACGGGATCAGGCACGCGTACATCGCCTTCGCAGGCGAGTCGCACGGCTTCAGGAAGGCGGAGACGGTCACCGCCGCGCTGGAGGCCGAGCTGGCGTTCTACGGCGAGATCTTCGGGTTCACCCCGCCGGGAGTGCCGCCGATCACGCTGTCCTAGCCGACTGCCACTGTCTAGCCGAAGAGCAGGCGCAGCGGGATCAGGTCGCCCATGATCTGGTACCCGACGTCATTTGGGTGGAGGTGATCGCCGCTGTCGTAGGCCGGGTTGATGGCCTCCGGGTCGTACGGCGACGCGACCGCTGACGAGAAGTCGATGACGCCGTCGAAGGCGCCGCTCGTGAGGATCCAGTGGTTCACCTCCTCGCGTACGGCCTCACCCGTGGCGTCCTGATATCCGCTGTTCGCGACCGGCAGGGTCAGGAACGGAGTCAGAGTGCCGGCGATGATACGCAGGCCGGCCGCGTGCACCCGGTCGATGACTTGCTTGTACCCGGCGATGATGGAGGCAGCCGTAGCAGGCGGGTTGTCAAGGCCGAGATCGGTGAACCCGATGTCGTTTATGCCAAGAAGCATGATCACGACCTTCGCGCCTGGCTGATCGATGACATCGCGGTCGAGCCGGTGCAGGCCGCTCACGCCGGCCACGCTGGAGTCCGTTAGCAACTGGTTGCCGGTTATGCCCTCGTCGACGACGGACATCGTTGGTCCGGCGACGGCGTCCAGGCGACGGGCCAGGACATTGGGCCACCGGTCATTGGCGTTGGGGTCGGACTGGAAACCGTCGGTAATCGAGTCCCCGAACGCGATCACCGAACCGGTCACTTGCGGTGAGCCAGGTACCTCGACCCCATCGGCGAACATCCAGCAGTTGATGGAGGTCGAATAGGCCACCGAGCTATCGCTGGTCACATAGTCCCCGGTCGTCGAGACGAAGCTCGTCTGCATGGCGGTCCAGTGGAAGGTCGCGGGCCCGCTGAGGGCCGGGACGTAGACGCTGACGGCTAGATCTTGCAGCGCGCGCACTCGCAACTGAACCGGGTCGCTCAGCGCTTCCTCGCCGGCCGGGATCGTCACGCTGGTCTTGCCGCCGAACCGGAGTTGGCGCGTGGTCCCTGGTACCGTCTCGGCACCGGTCTCGTCAACGGCCACCGACGCATCGCCGACGGTAAGCGGAGCCGTTCCGAAAGCGTTGCTCAGCCGGACGCGAACTTCATCGCCTCCGACGCTCGGGTAGACGATGTCGCGGACTGTCTCGTTCTTGAAGCTGCCGGCCCCGGCCGGGCACGTCGAGGAGGTGGCTCCGACCATCGGACTGGCCGCCCAGGTGCCGACCCATGCGGTGAAGCTATTCGACTGGCTGCCGGGCGACGTGGCCGCGCGGGCTGCACCTGGGCTGACGAGGGCAGCCGCGGCAACGAGCGCTACGGCGAGACGGGTACGGGTCATTCTGATTCGACCAAGGGTGAAGCGTCGACGTTTTCGCTCTGCTGACAACGGAGACTCCTTCGTCGGGGGTGGCTTTGCCCGCACCGTATTTCTGGTGCGGACCAGGGCGACGCGCTAGGGAACCACCACCGGCTGGATGACGACCGGACCGGGGACTGGGTTGAGTTCTGTGGCCTGGGAGACGCCCGGGGGCGTGATCACGTCCACGGCCTTAGGCACCGTGGACGGGTTAACCGAGCAGATCGGCGCGGTGCCGCCGACGGGGCACACGCCGAACGTGTCCGGCCCGGGGGTCGCGGTGAACGCGCGCGCCTGGTCGGAGCTGAAGCCGTCCTGGCCGGCGAGCACGACGCTGAAGCCCCAACCGGACGCCGGGGTGCCGAACTGCGCCTCGGGCAGCGCCACCGTGATCGTCCGGTCCGACTGCTCGGCGAGCACGGACGCGGTTCCGGCGCTCGTGCCGGCGGCGTTCACCCATGCCGGCGAGGCGAATCCTTGCACCTCGACTCGCTGGCTCCACGCGCCCGACGACGCGATCGTGTAGTTACGGGACGCGTAGGCCGCCTGGGTGGAGGTGGTCGACGCGCCGGGCACGTGTACGTAGACGTCGAGCAGCTGCGCGCCGTCGAGCGAGCCGAAGGTCGGGACCAGGGTCTTCAGCGTAACCCGCAGGTACGCGTAGGTGCCGTCGCTCAGCACCTGGAACCTGGTCAGGTCGAACGACCCGGCCACGAAGTCGGACGCGGTCGGATACTGGTACGTGCCGGGCCCGTTGTCGTCGCCGGTCGGGTCGGTCACGTCGAGCACGGTGCTGCCGCCGCCCTCATTGGTCACGGTGGCCTGGGCGTACCCGGTGCTGTGGCCGCCGGGAGCGGTAGCGGTGACGGTGACGGCGTTGGTACCGAAGCTGACCGGGACCGTCGCGGAGAAGGACCCGTTCGCCGCCGCGGTGGCGGTTGCCACCGTCGCCGGCGCGCTGGTCGTGGTGTCGGCCGCCTGGATGGTGACCTTCGCGCCGGCCGCCGTCGTCCCGGTGACCGTGGTGGACGCGGCGGCGAGCACGGTACCCGACGCCGGGGCGGTGATCGTGACCGGGAGCGTGCCGGGTGCCCCGTGCGCGACGTACCGCTCGCTGGTCAGCGCGGGCGTGTCAACGTTGTGCCCGGTGCCGACCGAGCGGATCAGCCGCAGTTCCTGCGCCTGAGCCCAGGTCAGCGGGGACGCCGAGCCGGCCGCCTTCCCGTCGGTGAAGCCGATCGACGCGGTCGACGGGTCGCTGCCGTAGGGCGAGGCCGCCAGGTCCGGATCTTCCCACGCCTGCTCGGGCACCAGGCCGACGCCGGACGAGAAGTTGATCATCGACTGGAGCAGGGACTCGGCGCGGCCGGCGTTGCCCTCGGCCACGTCGGACTCGGCGCGCTCGCCGGACAGCACGGGCCACAAGTGGCCGGTGCCGGTGTCGGTAGGCGGCCACGGCGCGCCCGGGACCGTGCACGAGTCCTGGCTCGGCTGGTAGCAGTCGCCGTACCCGTCGGCGCTGCCGTCAGCGGCATCGTTCCCGTAGCGGTAGTAGCCGGTCCCGCTCGGGGTGGTCACCGCGATGTGCGAGTCGATGATGCCGAGCGACGACTGCACGTCGGGGTCGGTGACGGGAAGCTCGCCGAGCCGGACGAGCTCCTGGAAGCCGCCGTCGAGCACGCTGCGCTGGTCAAGGGTCGGGCCGCCGTTGCCGAGGCTATAGCTGATCGCCGCGTTCGGGTCGCCGGTCTTGGACAGCCGGATGAAGTAACTGGGGCCGTCCGCGCCGGTCGTCGTCACCGTCCAGTTCTTGACGTTGCGCCGGAAGTCGTCGGCCGTGGCCTGGTACAGGTTCGCCCGCGCGGTGTCGCCCTGCCGCGCGGCGATGGCGGACGCGGCGGTCAGGCCGGCGATCTCCGCCGCGATCGTGGACGGGGAGTACCCGGTCTGCTCCTCCCACCGTTCCACGCCGAACGACGGCCCGTTGGCGACGAGGAAGTCGGCGGCCGGCCGGATGTGATCGGCGTAAAGGGCCTTGTCACCGCCGAGCCCGGTGAGATAGGCGAGCAGGATCGGGTAGGCCGTCTCGTCGAGCTGGGTACCGCCGGTATCCGGTGCGGCCTCGCCGTTGAGCAGCGAGTTGCGCGGCATCGCGCCGCTCGGCAACTGCTGCCGGTCGAACAGGAACAGCGTGGCCGCCTTGGCCGTGGCGATGTCACCGTCGGCGAGCAGGCCGGTCACCGCCTCGTAGAGGTCGCGGGCGAATACCTCGCGGTAGGAGCCGAAGTACGAGGGCTCGCCGCCGGAGAGCACCCCGGCGGGTACCGACTGACCCCACGGGCTGGCGAGCGACGCGACGATCGCCCCCGGGTAGGTCTTGTCCTCGCTGGCCTTCAGGACGTTGGCCGACCGGTAGTAGTGATCGTCCAGGCTGGCCGCCTGGCTCGCGGTCTCCCCCGCGAACCGGGCGGGCGGCCGGTTCAGCCCGGCGTCGTACGCCGCCCAGCCGAGCAGGTACCTCGCGGCGGTCGCGGCGAACGGGGGGCCAAGCGACTCCCTGGCGACGCTCACGGACTGTGCCTGCGTCCGGCCGAAGCCGAGCGCGAGCGTCACCGATCCGCCGCGGGCGGGCGTGACGTCCTCGGTCGCCACGATGTGCCCGTCGGGAGCGGAGGTGTAGGAGGTCAGTGTGTGCGCGCTGTCGAGTTGGGTGAGGCCGTCGCTTGCCGTTCCCTCGTACCCGACGCTCGCCGCCGTCGGCGGGGCGCTCGCGTCAAGCGCCATGTAGGTCGGCACCGCGTAGTCGCGGTTAGCGGCGTTCGTGACGGTGTTCGCGCTGAAGATGACCGGGACCGGGGCGCCCGAGGAGGTATCCACCACGCCCGAGTTGGCGCCCGCGTTCTGCGTCCCGCCACCGCCGTTGCCGTTGACGTGCGCGTCGAGCCGCGCGTAGAGGCGCAGCCCGGCCAGGCTGGTCGTCGAGCCCGGCGTGGCCTGCAGGCGGGTGTTCATCAGCACCGCGTCGCTCGACGGATCGGTGAGGTAGGTGGTGACCAGCCGGAACCCGTGCTTGGCGTCGGTCGAGGTGACGGTGCAGGCCATTCCGGTGGGATCGGCGCTGACCGTGTAGGTCATGTCGCGGGTCTGCAGGTCGCTGAACGTGGACCCGTCGGTCACGATGTACTGGAGCGTGCTGACGTCGGTATTGTCGATCGTGGGCTCGTAGACGTCGGAGAGCACCCCGTCGGCCACCGTGTACCAGACCTTGGAGACCCGGTTCGCCGCGGTGCCCACGCAGTCTTTCCTCGCCAGGTCGAAGTACGACGCCGCGCCCGGCGCGCCGGGGGCGGCCGCCACCGTCGCGGCCGCCACCGTCGCGTCCTCCAGCGTAGCGGCCGGCGCCCCGGGTGCCGCGGCGACGCCCAGCCCGCTCACCGTAGCCGCACAGATAACCGCCAGGCCCAGCGTCCGTCCGCGCATCATCACACAGACCCCTCGTCACGATTACGACCAGTGGGAACAAATCGGCAATCAGGAACCGGTGCTCGGCTGAGCGTCCCGCCGATCGGTGCGCTCGTCAAGGGTGGAGGATGCTGGTGACGTCTTCCGCGCATCCCCAGCTGAGGGTCACGCCGGAGCCACCGTGCCCGTAATTGTGCACGATGCGGGGACCGTCGCTGTCCGGAGTGCTCTCTTCCAGCCGGACCTCAGGACGTCCGGGGCGCAGGCCGGCCAGATGCTCGATGACGGTGGCGTCCCGCACGGCGGGAAGGATTTCACCGCAGCGGGCGATGATGGCCTCGGCGGTAGCCGGATCGGGCCGGGTGTCCCACTGGTCCTCCTCCAGCGTGCCTCCGAGGATGCAGTCGCTGGTCCTCGGATGGACGTAGGCCCGGCCGGCCGGATGGAACTCGTCACGCACCGAAAGGGTGATGCCCGGGTTCGTGACCCGGACGAGTTGGCCCCGCACCGGATAGACCGACCGGTCGCCCACCAGGTCCCTGGCGCCCAGGCCCGGGCAGTTAACGAGCGCATCCACGCCGGCCCCGGACAGTTCGGCCAGGGCGGTGACGTGCTGCGCGACGATCTCGCCGCCCCGGTCCCGCACCTGCCGCATCAGCCAGGGCAGGTACACCGGCATTTCCGCCTGGGGGACCGCGAAACGCAGGCCGTAGGCATAGCCAGGCGGCAACTCCGCCTTCGTGGCCGCGCGGATGTCGCCGACCGACGCGGCCCAGTCCGGCCGGCCCGGGGGTTGCCGGTACAGGGCCAGGGATTCGCGCATGACGACGCCGGGTACCGAAGCCCTGGCCTGTTCGGTGAGGACCTCCAGGGTCCGGCGTCCCCAGACGGCGACCTTGCCTGGCGGCCCGGCATGGGTGGGGAACCAGACTCCGGCGGCGATGTACGACGTCGTCGTCTCAACGGTCGCGTCGGCCACCACTCGCACGTCACATCCGGCTTCGAGCAGGCTCACCGCGGTGGTCAGCCCGATGACGCCCGCGCCAACTACGATCACGCGCATGAGATCATGACCTCCCGTTTCCGGCTGTCACTGGTCACCGGCCGGACCTCCCGCGAGGCGGCACGGATCGGGGCGGGTGCGACCGTAGCCAGCTCAGGACCTCGGCGGCATGCCGGTCCGGCGCGGGCACGGGGTAAAACACTTGCTCAACGACGCCTGCGCTGACGATCATGGTGAGCCGCTGGTACAAGGTCAGCCCGCCAGCGGCGAAGACCGGCAGGCCAAGCGCACCGCGCAACGCGAGGGCCTGGTCCGACAGCATCGCGAACGGCAAGCGGAGCCGGTCAGCCAGCTCCCGCTGGTAGTCGCTCGCCTGCGACGACAATCCGTACACCCGTCCTGCCCCGGCCGCTTGCAACTCGGCATGGTGGTCGCGGAACCCGTAGGCCTCCGCGGTGCAGCCCCGCGCGCCGGGGATGGCATTCCAGCCCTCCGGCAAGTCCACGCCCGGGCAGCCGGTCAGCGGATACACGTACACCACCGTCCGGCCCGGGCCCAGCGCATCCAGCCTGACCACCGAGCCGTCGGTCGCCTTCAGGTCCAGCGGCGGCATCCACATCCCGCTGAGGTGGTCCGCGCTCGCCCCATCGCCAGGCGGACGCTCGCCGGGAACCTGGCCCGCCCCCGCCGCCCCGGCCGCCGCGAACGAAGGCATCGCCCGGCCAGCGGCCGCCTCCAGGTGGGCGGCCAGCGAATCCCGCCGCTGCGCGAGCGCTGAGATCCGCGCCGACAGGTCATCGATCGCGCGCCGGTAGACCGCCAGCGACGCGGGACAGTCATCACCCACGGTGTGCCCGCAGGCCAGGCACTCCACGAACGGACGAGTCTCCTCCACCGACAACCCCAGGCGAGTCAGCGCGCGGATCTCCTCGACCTGGCGCTCCGCTGCCTCGTCATAATCCCGGTACCCGTTGACCAGCCGCGACGGCACCACTAGACCGAGCTTCTCGTAATAACGAAGCGCGCGGACGGTAACCCCGGCCCGCCGTGCCAACTCTCCGACCCGCATGTCCGGAGACTAAACCCGCACCTTAAGGTCCAAGTCAAGCGGCGGCGAGCCTGCTTTTACCTTGGTCAGCGGGCGAATTCCGTCGCCCGGGACTCGCGGACGACCGTGACGCGGATCTGGCCGGGGTAGGTAAGCTCCTCCTCGACCTGCTTGGCGATGTCGCGGGCGATGACCTGGGCCTGGATGTCGTCGACCCGCTCGGGCTTGACCATCACCCGGACTTCACGGCCCGCCTGCATCGCGAAGACCTTCTCGACGCCTTCCTTCTCCGCGGCGATCTGCTCGAGGCGCTCGAGGCGCCTGACGTACATCTCAAGCGACTCGCGCCGCGCGCCCGGGCGGCCGCCGCTGATCGCGTCCGCCGCCTGGGTGAGGACCGCCTCGACGGTGCGGACCTCGACCTCGTTGTGGTGCGCCTCGATCGCGTGCACGACGTCGTCAGACTCGCCGTATTTGCGGGCGATCTCCGCGCCGATCAGGGCGTGGCTGCCCTCGACCTCGTGGGTAAGCGCCTTGCCGATGTCGTGCAGCACCGTACAGCGCTTGAGCAGCATCGGGTCGAGACCAAGCTCGCTGGCCATCATGCCCCCGATGTTCGCGGACTCGATGAGGTGGATGAGCACGTTCTGCCCGTAGGACGTGCGGTAGCGCAGCCGTCCGAGCAGGTTCACGAGCTCAGGGTGCATGTCTGTGATGCCGAGCCCGGTGACCGCGTCCTCGCCCGCGCGACGGCAGATCATCTCGATCTCCGCCTTGCCGCGGTCGTAGGCCTCCTCGATGCGCTGCGGGTGGATCCTGCCGTCGCTGACCAGTCGCTCGAGCGTGAGGCGGCCGATCTCCCGGCGCACCGGGTCGAAGCAGGACAGGAGCACCGCCTCGGGCGTGTCGTCGATGATCAGGTTGACGCCGGTCACCGACTCGAAGGCGCGGATGTTGCGGCCCTCGCGGCCGATGATCCTGCCCTTCATCTCGTCGCCAGGCAGGTGCATGACCGAGACGACCGACTCGCTCGTCTGCTCGACCGCGACCCGCTGGATGGCGAGCGTCACGATCTTCCGCGCCCGCTTGTCGGCCTCGGACTTGGCGGTCGCCTCGATGTCCCTGATCGACAGCATCGCCTCGCGCTTGGCCTGGTTCTCTATCGCGGTGACGAGTTCCGCCTTCGCCTGGTCGGCGGTCAGCCCGGCGACCCGCTCGAGCTCCTTGGTCGCCTCCGCGCCGGCCTCCGTGAGCGCCTTCGACCGCTCGTCGAGCTCAGCCCGGCGCTGTTCAAGTGCCTGACCGCGGGCCTCGAGGCGGCGGCTCTCGTCGTCGAGCCGCTGCTCGCGCTCGCCGATCCGCTGTTCGCGCCGCTCCATGTCGCCGCGGAGCTCGCGTATCTCGTCCTTGACCGCGCGGATCTCTTCCTCGACCTCGCGGCGGCCTTCGGCGGCCTGCTGCGCCGCCTGCTCGGCCGCTTCCGCCGCCCGGCCGAGTATCCGGTCGGCGTCGGCCTGCGCGTGCTCGCGGATCTGCTCCGCTTCTGCCTGGGCCTCTGCAGACTGTTCCCCGTGGCCGGCGGCCACGGTCCCACGCGGGGGGAACCGGCGCAATACGATGGCGAACGCTCCCAGCGTCAGCGCCAATGCGACGAGCCCGATCACCAAGAGCGCGTCTGCGCCGCTCACGGTTCACCCCTTCCGTCCCGTTGGCCACGGAACCACGGCTGCCTCGGCGCTGGCCGTTTCGAGGTCGGGCTGCGGGTCACCCGTCCGGCGCCAGATAACGCCTCACTGCCGTGAGGTTAAGCGTTGATTACGGGGTCTGTCTACGGTGTCCGTCACAAAACTGTGACCTGTGAAACGGCAGGTAGCCGCGTTACCGCAGCTCAAGTGTTACGAAGTCGAGATCTACGCTGTCCGTGGAGATTGTTTTCTACAGGCCGCCGAGCTGGACGGGGGCTTTGCCATTGCTTCACTACGTATCTGAATCGGGCTCGTCGAAGGGCGGTTCGTCCTCAGGAAACGCGGGGTCCCCTTCGGCCTCCAACGCCTCACGGATCACGCGGAAGGCGAGACCCGCCGGATACCCCTTGCGGGCGAGCAATCCGGCCAGGCGCCTGGTCCGCTGGTCCGGCGGCAGGCCCCTGGTGGACTGAAGCTTCCGGTCGATGAGCCGCCGCGCGGCGCTGATCTCCGCGTCGGGGCCGAGCCGGTCCTCGATGGCCGCGCGGATCTCGTCGGCGGCCACCCCGCGCTGCTTGAGCTCGGCGCTCAGCGCCCGGCCCGCCAGGCCACGGCTGTAGTGCCGCGATTCCACCCAGGCACGGGCAAAGGCGGCATCGTCGATCAGGCCGACGTCCTCGAAGCGGCTCAGCACCTCGTCCGCCGCCTCGTCGGGGATGCCTCGCTTGCGCAGCGCGTCGGCGAGCTGCGCCCGCGTTCTCGGCGCGAGCGTAAGCAGCCGCAGGCATATCTGCCGCGCCTGGTCTTCGGGGCTTTCGCGGGGGGTCTGGGGGGTCATCCCGTCCGCCCCGCCTTTGTGGTTTCCCACAAAGGCGGGGCGGACGGGATGAC
>Ga0207416_1003556_pt1 | contig 14701 bp, 12 predicted proteins | sample PaiPotPPM11metaG_FD_184107 | JGI IMG/M metagenome (GOLD analysis project Ga0207416, IMG submission 184107) | Iron sulfur acid spring bacterial and archeal communities from Banff, Canada, to study Microbial Dark Matter (Phase II) - Paint Pots PPM... ...
TCCAGCCCCCGCGACCTCCGCGGCGCGGGGGCTGGATCCCGCCAGGTAGAGGCGGCGGCCGAGCGGGGTCTGGGCCAGGATCACGCTGATGACGACGGCCAGGACGATCCACGCGGTGATGATCGGCGGGATCGGGAGCCAGAAAGTCTTGGACGACTGCGCGGTGAACGACTGCAGCCAGCCGGGCCCGGCGCCGTTGACCAGCTTTGAGTCGGTGCCGAGGAGCGCGCCGACCACGACCGAGCTCATCCCGAGCGTGACGACGAGCGGCTCAAGCCCGAACCGGTGGCACAGCCAGCCGGACAAGCCGCCCCCGACCAGGCAGATGGCGAGGACGATCAGCGCGCAGGCGACGAAGTTCCAGTGCTCAAGGCCGACCAGGTGGGTGGTGAGCAGGTTGCCCGCGACGATGTAGGCGGCGCTGGAGAAGTCCAGGCCGCCGACCAGGATCGCGAGGGTCTGCCCGGCCGCGGCGATGCCGAGGAACGACGCCTGCAGCAGGATCGGCGCCCACAGGTCGCCCCAGGCGTAGTCCCCGTCCTTGGCGCCGACGTAGAGCACGAGGGCGATGAGCACGAGGACCTGGAGCACGGGCACCCGGCGCTGGACCCCGGCGACCCGCCGCAGTGCGTTCCTCGCGGCGTCTCCCCCGGCGGCCGGCGTTCGCGGCGGTGCCAGACTCGTCACTTTCCGGCCTCCTTGGCCTCGGGATCCGCTCGCCCGGCAGGGACGCGGGATACTTTGCGCCCCCCGGGGGGCGCAAAGTATCCCGCGTCATTGCGGCGCGAGCGCTTGCTGCTGTTATCACGACCAGCGGCGCGGCGGCGGGTCACGGTGAGCGCGGCGAACACCACCGCGACGATGAGCGTCGCGCCGTAGACGGCCTGCGACCAGAAGGACGACAGGCCGAGCGCGCCGAGCAGGTTCTCGATGAGGAAGATGACGGCCGCGCCGAGCAGCGCGCCGAGCAGGCCGCCGCGCCCGCCGGCCATCGAGTTGCCGCCAAGGGCGACGGCGGCCAGCGCGAGCAGGATGAACGGGGTGACGAAGCCGGCGTCGGCCTCGGCCTGGTGCAGCTGCGCCACGATCGCGACGCCGGCCAGGCCGGCGATCGCGCCGCCGATCGCGTAGGCGAGGGTGCGGACCGCGGCCACGTTCACGCCGGCGGTGTAGGCGGTGGTCTCGCTGCCGCCCACCGCGAGCAGCGTCTTCACGAACGGCGTGCGGCCAAGGCCCCACCAGGCGACCAGCGGCACCGCGATCAGGATCAGCCCCCCGGGCACACCTCCCCAGGTGGAGCCGAGCGCGGCGAGCCACCCCGTGGTGCCGGATGCCGGGGACGGCGCGTAGCCGAGCGCGAACCCGGACAGGATGAAGTTCATGCACAGCGTCGCGACGACCGCCTGGTAGCGGCCGTAGTTGACCAGCAGCCCGTTGAGCAGGCCGATCAGCGCGCCGCAGGCGACCGCGACCGGGACGACGACGAACGCGCTCGTGATGCCGTGGCGCAGCAGCATCACCTCGATCACGACGGACGCGAGGGTGAACAGCGGCGCGACGGAGATGTCGATGCCGCCGCCGAGGATCGCCGGGGTCGAGGCCATGGCGAGCAGCGCGGGCGTGGCCAGCTCGGCGAACGTGACCGGCCAGGCCGACCAGGACAGCAGCGAGTGCTGCGCGATGAAGTTCGCGATGAGCAGCGCGACGGCGAGCAGCGCGGGCAGCTCCCACGCCCCGTGTTCCCTGGAGGAGGCGCGCTCCCGCCGCCAGCCCGGCGCCGGCCGCTGCTCGTCCGCTGACGCGCCCGGGGCACGGGCATCGTCGGCCTCGGCCGCGGCGGAAGCGCCGAAGAACTCCGCGACGATCGCGCCCCTGGTCAGGCCCGTGCTACTAAACTCCGTGCGGCTCAATTCGGTGGCGGGCGCGCCGTCGCGGAAGACGAGAACCCGGTCCATGAGCTCCAGATGCTCGTCGACCTCGGTGGACAGCATGACGATCGCCATGCCCGAGGCGGCCAGTTCCCGCAGCAGCGCGTAGATGTCCCGCTTGGCACCGATGTCGACGCCCCTGGTCGGGTCGTTGAGCAGGAGTACCTGAGGATCGCAGGCCAGGGCCCGGGCGATGACCACCTTCTGCTGGTTGCCACCGGACAGCGTGGTGATCGCGTCGTGGTCCCGGCCGAGCCGGATCTTCAGCCGGTCCGCGTAGGCCGCGAACCGCGCCGACGCGCGGCGCACCGAGATCAGCCCGCCGCGCGCGTCCCGCGCCAGGGTCGCGGCGGTGAAGTTCTCCCTGACCGACAGCGGCGGGAAGATCGACTCCTCGCGCCGGTCCCGCGCCACGTAGGCGATGCGGGCGGCCGCCCCGCCGGGCCCGGTGGCGGAACGCAGCGCCCGTAGGTACTCGTCCTGCCCCTGCCCCTCAAGGCCGGCCAGGCCGACGATCTCCCCCGCGCGCAAGGTGAGGCCGTCCGCGGCGAGGACGACCTCACCCTGCTGGCCGCCCGGCTGTCCCGCCCCGGAGGTCACCGCCGGCGCCACGGGCCCCGGGTCCGTATCAGCGCGCGCCTCCGGCGGCACGAGGTGCTCGCCGCCGGTCATCAGCGCCACGAGCCGGTCGGGCGTCGCCTCGGCCCGGTCCAGGGTGGCGACCGACTCGCCGGAGCGGAGCACGGTGACCCGGTCGGCGGTCTCGGTCACCTCGTCCATCCGGTGCGAGATGAACAGGACGGCGCCGCCCGCGGCGGTTAGCCGCCGCACGGCCCGCAGCAGCCGGTCCCTGGTGGCCACGTCGAGCGCCGAGGTGGCCTCGTCGAGGATGAGCACCTTCGGCGACCGCAGCAGCGCCCGGCCGATGGCGACGGCCTGGCGCTCGCTCAGCGACAGCAACCCGGCCGGCGCGGACAGCAGCGCGTCCGGGCAGTCGCCGAGCAGCTCGGTCAGCACCGCCTTGGCGCGCTCGCGCCGGTCGCTCACGCCCTCGGCAGAGGGGGCGCGGCGCAGCATCCCGTCGGTGCCGAGCCAGAGGTTGTCGAGTACCGGCTGGCCGGGCACGCACTGCACTTCCTGGAACACGGTGGCGACGCCGGCGGCCGCCGCCGCGCGCGGACCGGTCGCGCGCAGCGGCGACTGCCCCATCAGCACGCGTCCGGCGTCGGGCCGGTGTACCCCGGACAGGAGCTTGACCAGGGTGGACTTGCCCGAGCCGTTCTCGCCCATGAGCGCGTGGACTTCACCGGCGCGCAGCTCGAGTGAGCAGTCGCGCAGCGCGAGGGTGGGGCCGAAGGCCTTGGTCACCCCCTCGATCCGCAGCAGGGTCGCGGGCGGTGCCGTGGTGTGCGGTGCGTGGGTCTGCATGATGCCTAACCGAGCACCGCGGACAGCTCGTCCGCCGGCAGCACGTTGAGGCTGGTCGGGCCGCCGGCGTTCCCGGTCGAGGAGGTCGTCATGTCCGACGAGTACCACTGGGCGATGCTGGCGTTGGTGACCAGCGGCGTGTCGAGCACGATCGCGGAGACCTTCACGCCCTTGCCCGCGAACAGCGCCTGCACGACGTCCATGGTCGCGGCGGCGAGCTGCGGCGGGGTCGTGGTGATGCCGACGCCCTTGTACGACGACTTGTTCTGGTACCAGTAAGCCAGCTCGCCGTCCTCCATGGAGTCGTTGGCCAGCTCAGGCAGGGACTTGCCCGCCGCCTGGAAGCCTTCCATCACGCCGGTCGCGCCCGCGCCCGAGGTGATGACGGCGGAGATCTTCTGCGGATGGGTCTCCAGGTAGGTCTGCACGTCGCTCTTGGCCGTCGAGTCGGCGAACTGCGTGTAGATCGTGTCGTCGGTGGTAATTCCCGAGCACTGCGCGAAGGCGGCCTTCGCGCCCGCGTAGGTGGCGGTGTCGATGGCCACGCCGGAGATGCCGTGCACGTCGAGGACCTTGCCGGAGCCGCCGATGTCGGCGGCCACCTGGGCGGCCATCTGCGCGCCCTGCAGCCAGTCGTTGGCGCCGACGGAGATCGTGTTCGCGGAGTCCACCGAGTTGAGCACGGAGATCGACGGGATGCCCGCCTTGGCCGCGGTGGCCACCGCCGTGGTGAACGCGCTCGACGACAGCGGCTCGTAGACGATCGCGGCGACCTTCTTCTCCACCATCTGGTTGAAGTCGGCCACCTGGTCGGTCACCTCGTCGGAGGAGGTCACCTCGTCCACGGTGTAGCCGGCCGACTTGAGCATGCCGGACAGGATCTGCTGCAACGCGAGCTGGTAGCCGTTGTTGGTCTCCGAGAGGAGGAAGCCGATGGTCTTGTTCGCGGCGGACGCGGGCTTCCAGCTGGCGAACGCCGACTTGTACACGCCGGTCGGGTAGCCGTTGTACAGGGCGCGCAGCGACGCGGGCAGCGCGGCGAGCACGCCGTCCGGGTCGGACGGCAGCTGGGTCGGGACCGTGCCGCACTTGCCGGCGCCCGTGCTTGACGACGCAGCCGCGGCGGCTGTGCCCGTGCTTGATGGGCCCGTGCTTGATGGGCCCGTGCTTGATGGGCCCGTGCTTGACTGGCCCGTGCTTGATGGGCCCGTGCTTGACTGAGTGGGGCTCGAAGAGCTGGACGAGCCCGACGAGCAGGCCGCGAGGCTAAGGCCGGCGGCGAGGGCAAGGGCGGCGATGCCGCCCGGCTGCACAGCTCTCATCGATGTCTCCTTCGACACTGTTCTCACGAAAGGTGACCGTAGTCACGGGTTGATCTTGAGTTATTCCGAACGGGTGCGTGTTCCTCGTGACCGGCCCAGGAGTCTGGCCGGCCGGGGCAGCCCCGGGGGCGTGACTGCCCCGGCCGGCGGGTGAACGGGTGCGTGAGGAGAGTCAGCCGCACCCGTTCCGGATAAAGCTCTTAGACCGGCGGGGCGGTGAACGCTCCGGGATCCGGGTCGTTGAATGACTCCTTGGCGACCAGTTCGTTCATCGGGTTCGCCGTGCCCCACTGGTCTTGCACCTCGTCATCGTGCATGTCGTAGACGTGCGGGTGCCACGTATCCTCGTCGAGCTCGGCGAGCTCGGTGGTGTACTCGACCGTGTTGCAGTGCGGGTCGAGGAAGTAGGCGAAGGTGTTCGCGCCGGCCAGGTGGCGGCCCGGGCCCCAGACCATCCGGGTGCCGGAGCGCAGCACCCGGCCCGTGCCGCGCATGAACTCGTCGATGCCGCGCAGCTCGAACGAGACGTGGTGCAGGGAGACGTGCGGGCCGCGGGCGAAGGCGACCGAGTGGTGCCGCGGGTTGCAGCGCATGAAGTTCATGACGGTGCCCATCTCCGGCCCGGCGAGGGTGTCGGACAGCCGGAAGCCGAGCACGCCGGAGTACCAGCGGGCGGTCGCGTCCGGGTCGGTGGAGTTGAGCACCACGTGGGAGAGCCTGACCGGGATCGACTCGCGCTCTTCGATCTTGCGGTGCTGCCTGGTCGCGACCTCGGCGCTCACCTCGACGGTGCGCCCGTCCAGGTCGAAGAAGCGCAGCCCGTAGCCGCCGCCCTCGGTCTTCAGGCTCATCGGCTCCGCGGCCAGCCGCAGGCCCTTGCCGATGAGGTGGTCGGCCAGCGTGTCGACGTCGCGCGCGCTGGCCGCGCCGAAGGAGACCAGGTCAAGCCGCTTGGCCCGATCCCGGCGCAGCCGGATGACGTAGCGCTCCGGTGAGCCCTCGGCGGCGAGGAAGGCGATGTCACGGTCGCTCGCGACCGTCGTGAGGCCCCAGGCGCCCGTGTAGAAGGCGAGCTGGCGCTCGTAGTCGGGGACCGCCAAGTCGACGTGGCGCAGGTGGGTGATCAGGGACTCGGTCATCGATCGGATTCCTGTCGGGTCGCGGGCTTCCTGATACAGCGATTGCGCTGAGTGCCGAGGCCGGTGATCTCGCCCTCGATGAGGTCGCCCTCGGCGAGGAAGACGCCCCAGTGCGCGCCGTTGCCCGCCGGCGAGCCGGTGAGCACCAGGTCGCCGGGGCGCAGCTCGGTGACCGCCGTGGCGTAGACGAGGAGCGCGGGCAGGTCGAAGAGCATGTCGGCGGTCGACTCGTCCTGCCTGGTGATCCCGTTGTGCCTGAGCGTTACCCGCAGGCTGGCCGGGTCGCCGGCGAACCTCGCGGGCACCAGGTAAGGCCCCGTGGGCAGGAACGTGGGGGCGTTCTTGGCGGCGAACCAGTCCGAGCCGATCGCCTTAAGGTCCTTCCGGTAGACCAGGGACCTGGTGGTGATGTCGTTGCAGATCGTGTAGCCGGCGACGTGGTCGAGGGCGTTCTCGCGGGTCAGGTGCCTGGCCGGCTTGCCGATGACGGCGGCCAGCTCAAGCTCCCAGTCGTGGTTCTCGCCGCGTTCGGGCAGCACGATCTCGTCGTAGGGGCCGGTGAGGGCGCCTGGCAGGCCCGCGAAGACGTAAGGGGTGCCCTTCGCGGCCCGCTCGTCCATCATTGCCTCCGCCCACCGTCGGACCTCGGCCTCGGAAAGGTCGTCGTTGTGGCCGGTCGTGGACGCGTTGGCGCGCCGCTCGGCCATCACGATGTCGACGACGTGCTTGCGGTAGTTCGCGCCCGCCTGCAGGATCTGGCCCGGGCTGACCGGGCAGCGGACGTCGAGGTCCGCCAGGTCGGTCCAGTCGCCGGTGTCCGGCGCCGCCGCGAGCTCGTCGAGGCGGCGCTGCGCGTCGTCCCAGTACTTGAGCAGGTCGTTGACCGTGCCGAAGCCGGAGAGGTCGCGCACCCGGCCGTCGCGCAGCAGGCCGGCAAACTGGCGGGCGGGCGTGGCTGCCAGCCGACGGAACACCCCCAGCGCGTATCCTGGCGCGCTCCCCGGCGCCGCCGACGGCCCGGCGAGTGCGAAGTTCATGCCCAGGACACTAAGAGTGACCGGGCGAATCGGGAAATACTTGTTCGCGATGCCAGCCATCGCCAGGCTGATACCTGCGCTGGCCTGCTCAGACGTCGGCGTAGAACTTGCCTGGGGTGACGCCGAAAGCGCGGCGGAACGTCTCGATGAACGCGCTCGGGTTGGACCAGCCGCAGGCGAGCGCGGTCGTGGTCACCGGGGTCCCGTCCGCGAGCAGCACCAGGGCGTGCTGCAGCCGGAACTGGCCGCGCCACTGCGGGAAGCTCATCCCCGCTTCCCGCCGGAAGAGCCGGCTGAGCGTCCGCTCGGAAGCGCCCACGGCGAGGCCGTACCCGGCTAGGGTCCGCTCGTCGGCCGGGTTCGCGCGCAGGAAGCCGGCGATGGCGCGCAGCCGGTCGTCACCGAGCGCGGGCAGCCGGACCGGCAGCTGGCCGGTCCGGCGGAGCTGGTCGAGCGCCACCTGCTCCATGGTCTCGCGCTGCCGCGCGGTGTAAGGGGGATCGTCGGCGGAGGTGAGCGCGACGATGACCTCGCGCAGGAGCGGGCTGACCGCCACCACCGCCGGGCTCTTCCGCAGCCGCGGGTCGACCCGGGCCGTCGGGCGGAACGCCAGTGTCCGCATCTGCGTCGGCCCGTGCGCCTGGTGCGCGTGCCGCACGCCCGCGGGAATCCACACCGCCCGCTGCGGCGGTACGACCCAGGTCGCGCCCATTGTGGAGGGGATCAGGGCGGAGATGGCGAGCACGCCGCTGCTCGGGTAAACGAGCTGCGGTACGTCGTGATAGTGCCAGTCGATCGTGGCGCGGTGGCCGAGCTCGGCGTAGGTGGGCCCGGTCAGCTCGTGCAGCTCGCCCTGGCGGGTTTCCGACATAATCCGTCAGTTTACTGGTGGCCCTTCATCGGCACCGCGACCGCCGGGCCGTCACCGGTCCCGCCACTGAGAGCGCCACGGCCGCCCGGCACCAGGGGCGGCCGGAGCGCGACCGGGCGTTAGAGGCTCGGTACCGGGCCGACGGGGCCGGTGACCGGCAGCACGACCAGGCAGGGAACGTTCACCGGGTCCGCCGGGTCGAGGGCGTTGAGCATGTCCGCGAGCGCGACGGGGTCGGCGGCGATCTCCAGATGGTCGCTGCCGTCCAGGACGCACTGCCGCTGCACGGTGATGTCGCTGACGTTGGACGCGGCCGGGAGGAACGCGTTCGTGTACGGCGTGACGACCTCGTCGTCGACGCTCTCGATGACGGTGTAGCGCACGCCAGGAACCGTCGGAGCGGCGTTGAGCCGGGCGAGGAACGCCGATCCCTGCTCCTGCTCCACGCACGCCTCACACGCCTCGCTCAGCGACCCGTTGATCTCGCTGGAGAGACCCAGCAGGCTGACGATCTTGGTGAGGCCGTCGAGTGTGGTCCCGTAGTTAGACGGCGCGAGGGCGACGAAGTCGCTGACCTTGGCGGCGCCGCCGAGGAAGTTGATGTAGTAGCGGGGCATCATGCCGCCCTGGGAGTGGCCGACGAGGTCGACCTTGGACGCGCCGGTCCTGGCGAGCACCGTGTCCACGAAGGCCGCGAGCTGGGCCGCGGACGCGGCGATCTCGCCCGTGCCCTGAATCGGCGAGTCGGCGGAGGCGCCGCCGTAGTTGAACGCGTAGACGCAGTAGCCGTTGTCCGCCAGCAGCGGAGACGCCGCCTGCCAGTTGTCGTCCATGTTCGCGAAGGTCCCGTGGACGAGGATCACCGGGTCGGGGTGGGCGGCGGTCAGCTGGCAGGACCAGTTGTCGGCGCCCGGTGGCGGGGTGTCCGGCGCCAGGGCGGTGGCGGTCGCGCCGGCGAGGAAGTCGTAGTTGACCGGCAACTGGGTGGCGGCCCGGGCGGGGCCCGTGGGCACCGCGAGCGCGACGGCCGCGGCCGCGGCAGCGGCGGCCGCCAGCGCGGTCCGGCGCGGCCAGTGCGGCCAGTGCGGCCCATGCGGCCCATGCGGCCCATGCGAGGAAGGCATCGGCGCCTCCTTCTGAACGGGGGTAATTGCCCCTCATTAGAGGTCCGCGCCTATCGCGTGTCTGCTCACCGCGATGAGCAAGTCCGCCGCCCGGTTATCACGTTCTAACAAAAGGGCACGTGAAATAGCGCGTGACACGGCTGGTGACACGAGCGTTACCCGCGAGTAACATCACGGGCGTGGAAAGGTCCGCTGAAGTACTTTCCGCCGGGTCGGCGGGCGTCTCCGGCCAAGCGGCGGGCTGGCTGCTGCCCGCGCTCGGCTCGCTCGCCGACGACATCACCACCGCGATCGTGCGCGAGGTCGGGGAGTACGCACAGCCGGGCGACGACGCGGCCGCGCGGGCCGTGCACCGGGTGGCCCACGAAGCCGTCGCGGGCTTCCGCGCCCGCGTCACCCAGTCGCCCTCCCCGGCCGCGGAGCCGCCGGAGACGGCGGCGGCGGCCGGCATGTTCCGCGACCTCGGGCGACTGCTGGCGATGGAGGGCCGCAGTCTCGGCGCGCTGCAGGCCGCGCTGCGCGTCGGCGCCCGGGTCACCTGGCAGCGCCTGCGGGAGCAGGCCCGGCAGGGCCACGGGAACCCGGAGGCGTTCGCCCTCATCGGTGAGGCCGTCTTCTGGTACATGGACGAGCTCGCCGCCTCCTGCTCGGCCGGGTACTCCGAGGCCAGGGCCGAGCTCGCCGGGGAAACGAGCCAGCTGCGACGGCACCTCCTCGCCATGCTCACCTCCGGCCCCGCCCCGCCGTTGCCCGCGGTCGCGAGCCTGGCCCGGGCGGCCGGCTGGCCGTTGCCGCGCCGGGTGGCGGCGGTGGCGCTGAGCCCGCTGGCGGCCGGCCACCAGGGACCGCTGCCGCCCGACGTGCTCGCCGACCTGTCCCGCCGCGACCCTTGCCTGCTCATCGCCGACCCGGACGGCCCCGGGCGGCGACGGCAATTCGCGGCGGCCCTGCGCGGCTGGCTGACGGCCGCGAGCGACCCTGGCGCCCGCCTGCCGCCCTCCGGGCCGCTGGCCGCCGTCGGGCCCGCCGTGCCGCTGACCGGGGCAAGCGGCTCGCTGCGGTGGGCGGTCGCGGCGCTCGCGCTCGCCGGGCGCGGCCTGATCGGCGGCGGAAGCGACACCGGAAAAGCCGGCGAGACCGGCCCGGCCGGTATCGTCTGGTGCGAGGACCACCTGCCCACGCTCGTCCTGCTGGCGGACGCTGAGCTGGCGACGGCGCTCAGCCGTCAGGCGCTCGCGCCGCTGCGCCGGCTGCGTCCGGATCAGGCCGACCGGCTGGCGCGGACTCTGCTCGCCTGGCTGGAGAGTGCCGACGACGCCAACGCCGCGGCCCGCCGCCTGCACGTCCACCCGCAGACGATCCGCTACCGGCTGCGGCAGGTCAGCGAGCTGTTCGGCGAAGAGCTGAGCGACCCGGACGCCCGGTTCCAGCTGCTGCTCGCCCTGCGGGTACGGGGGCTCCTCGGCCCTTCTGCATAAGAGCTGGCGGGCGGCTTCCCGTAGGGTGTGCAGCAGCCACCGGACGGCGGGGTCGTCGGTCCTGCTCGGGTGCCAGTAGGCGGCCTCCACCAGCTCCACGCGGCCGAACGGCGGCTCGAGCACCGCCAGCGGCGCGCCCCGGACCGCGAGCCGCGCCATCCGCTCCGGCAAGATGGCGACCATCTCGGTCCCCGCGAGCACGAACGGTACCGACAGCCAGCCGAACACCGTCACCCGCGCCCGCGGTGTGACCCCGAGCTCGTCGAGCACCCGGTCGACCGGCGTGCGCGAGCCCGGCGCGAACGTGGGCGCCGCGTGCGGCAGCGCGGAGAGGTCGTCGATGGTCAGCCGCCCGTCCCTGACGCGGGGGTTCGACGCGTCGACCACGCAGACGAACCGGTCGCGGAAAAGCTCCGCGTGCCTGCCGGGGAAGTCGTATCCGACCGGGCCGATCAGCAGGTCCTCGGTGGACAGCGGCTGGCTGGACGCGGGCAGGCTGGCGGGCAGCGGGTGCACGTTCAGCCTGATCCGCGGGGCCGTTTTCTTGACCAGGCGCAGCAGCGGGTCGGCGAGAATCGTCACGGCGTAGTCCGAGGCGGCGATGGAGAACTCACGGTCGGACTCCGCCGGGTCGAACCGGGGCGAGCGCTGCATCGTCGCCTCGAGCTGGCGCAGCGCCTCCCTGACGGCCGGCAGCAGCTGCTCGCCGAAAACCGTGCGCTTGTACCCGCGCCCCTCCCGTTCCAGCAGTTCGTCGCCGAAGTGACGGCGCAGCCGGGCCAGGGCAGCGGACATCGCGGGCTGGCTCATCCCGATTCGCTCGCCCGCCCGCGTCAGGTTCCTGTCCTCAAGGAGCGCGCCGAGCGCGAGCAGCAGGTTGAGGTCGATCTCCAGGTCGTCGGCCATGGCACCTCCGTTACTACCATCGCCGTCCCCCATGGTGGGCCGGCGACCATAGCCAAAGCCGGCTTGACGGTAACAATACGGCAACGGGCAGATGACGACCTGCGGCTTTATCATCGACCATGGTGTGACCGCGACCCGGCCCGCTCGCCGGGTTACCCGCGACGGCTCAAGGAGGACGGCGCACGCATGTCTCTCGGGGGAACCGACCTCAATCTCATGGTGGCGCTGCGCGCGCTACTCGAGGAAGGCAACGTGACCAAGGCCGGGGCGAAGATCGGCAAGAGCCAGCCCACCATGTCGACCGCGCTCGCCCGGCTCCGCCGCCACTATCAGGATGAGCTGCTCGTCCGGGTCGGGCGCGACTACGAGCTCACGCCTTTCGCCAAGGCCCTGGTTCCCTCGGTGCAGCAGACCATGCAGTGCGTCGAGCTAGCGCTCGACACCGGGCAGCGGTTCGACCCGCTCACGAGCCGGCACGCCTTCCGCATCGACGCGACCGACTACGCCATCACGGTGCTCGCCGAGCCGTTGCTGCGCCGGATGGCCGCGGTCGCACCGGGCATCCGGCTCGACTTCGACTCGATCCCGGACGACATGCACGAGTCCGAGCACGGGCTACGCAACTGCGACGCGCTGATCGGCCCGCTCGGGTTCGGGTTCCCCGGCTCGCAGGCGCCGCTGTTCCGCGACCGCTTCGTCTGCGTGGTGGACGGGTCGAACCCGCGGCTGCGGGACGGACGGCTGACCCTTGACGACCTGTCCGCGCTGCCGCACGCGGTGCGCAGCTGCGGCCGGACTCACGTCACACCCGCCGACCGGGTGATGGACGAGCTATGCGTCCGCCGCCAGGTGCAGGTGATGACCACCGGCTTCCTGCCGCTGCCGTTCCTGGTCGCCGGCACGGACCTGGTGGCCGTCGTCCCCGAGCGGCTGGCGCTGCGGGTGTCGGGGCCGCTCGGGCTCGCGGTGGCCGAGCCGCCGTTCGGCCGCGTCGAGCTGATCGAGACGCTGTGGTGGCACCCAGACAAGGCCGGGACGCCCGAGCACGCCTGGCTCCGCCGGACGCTGACCGAGGCCGCGGCCGCCCTGCCCCCGGTGGCCGCCGATACCCAGGCGGAACGCGTCTTGCTGTTATCGGCGGCGACCGAGCGAGGAGAGAGACCGGCGCGAGGCGCTTGTTGCTGTTATCAGGGCACGCCGAGCAGCGAGAGGTCGGCACCAAGCACTTCTTGCTGTTATCCGGATTGGCCTTCTCTGGCTGTCCGGGCGGATACCTGGCATTCGCAGCGTCGATCGTCCGGGGAATGACCTCGGCTTCTCCGGGTGCTTCGATGGGCCCATGCCTGCCATCCCCCGCCGGGTCGTGACCGGCCATGACGAACATGGCGTCTCGGTCTTCGCCGCGGACGGCCCGGTGCCCGTGGTCCGTACCGCGCCGGACGGCGCGGTGTTCTACGAGATCTGGGGTACCGACGCGACGCCCGCCCCGATCGGCCCGGACCCGATTAACACCGGGGCACCCGACCCGACCCTGGACGCGCTGACCGTGCCGCCGACGCCGAATGGCACCAAGATCAGGATCAACGAGTTCCCACCGGGCGTCGTCTCCCCCGCGCACCGGACTCAGTCCGTGGACTACGGGATCGTGCTGTCCGGCGAGGTCGTGCTCGTGCTCGACGACGCGGAGACGGTGTTGCGGGCCGGGGACGTCGTGGTGCAGCGCGGCACGAGTCACCGCTGGGAGAACCGTTCAGGCGAGACCGCGCGGATGGCGTTCATCCTCATCGACGGCGCGTTCACCGCCGAACTGCTCAGCCTGCTCGAGCCCGGCGTGCTCGCGGGGTTGCTGCGGGATCCCATGCGGCACGGGTCCGCGAACCACGAGCCGGTGCGGCAGGGAGACTAGATGGACTACGGACTCACGGGGCGCAGGTACGTCGTCACCGGGGCGGCGCGCGGCCAGGGGGCCGCCGAGGCGGAGATCCTCGTCCGCGAGGGTGCGCGGGTGATCGGCGCGGACATCCTCGACGACGAGGGCGAGGCGCTCGCCGAGCGGCTGACCGCGCTCGGCCCTGGCGCGATGCAGTACCGGCACCTGGACGTGTCAAACGAGGCGCAGTGGGCGAACCTCGCGGCGTGGCTGGCCGCGGACGGCGGCGTCCTGCACGGCCTGGTCAACAACGCGGGCGTGCCCTACCGGGCGCGGCTGATGGACATGGACGTCGCGGGCTGGGACCGGGTCATCGGGATCAACCTGACCGGGACGATGCTCGGCCTGCGGACACTGGTGCCGCTGATGCCAGCGGACGGAACCGCCTCGATCGTGAACATCGGCTCGATCGCCGGGCTGCACGCCCACCACGCGCTCGCCTACACCGTCTCCAAGTGGGGACAGCGGGGGCTGACGAAGGTCGCCGCGCTCGAGTTGGCACCGCGCCGCATCCGGGTGAACGCCGTCCACCCCGGCCCGATCGACACGCCAATCTCCGCAGGCGCCGACCCGGTGTTCCTCCGCGTGACGGTCGAGCAGACGCTGCTCGGCCGGGAGGGACGCGCCGACGAGGTCGCCCACCTGGTGGTCTTCCTGCTGTCGGACCTGGCCTCCTACATCACCGGAGCCGAGATCCCGGTGGACGGCGGGCATACCTCGCACGGCGGAACCAAGCCGATCGTGGACGCCCTCGCGCAATCTTCGAAAAGATCTTGAAGAGCAGCGACTTGCGGCGGTCCGGAACCGATGGAATGTCGGACCTCCTCGATACGATGTTCGCATATAGAGGTCTTCGGTCATGATCGTTCGAGAGGAGGTCGGTGTATGGACGGATCCGAGTGGGCCTACCCCAGTTCCTCCTCCTGGCCGCCGGCCGGCTCTCCCGCCTGCCCGTCGGCTAACACCCCCTTCTGCGAGCCGCAGGCCGGGACTCGCTCCCGTAGCCGGCCGGCCGCCTCTCCCGGCTGCCCGCCGCCGGCCGGCATCCCGGATCTTGACCCGGAGTGGGCGGAGTACGTGGCGCTGGTGGACCGTGAGATGGCCGCCGACGACGACGATGACGACGGTGACCTCGACCCGTGGGGGCCCGGGGGCGAGCCTGCCGGCCCGGCGGGATCCCGAGAACCGCAGCGGCTCCGTTTCGGTCAGGGCGACGGGGCGGACGCGCTGCCGCCCGGCCAGCTCCTGGCCGGTTTCACCGAGGCGGCGACGCGTGACGTCGGCGGCCTGTCGGATGACGAGCTGGTCGGGGTGCTGCTGGCGACGCGGCGTCAGGTTGCCCGCGAGCAGTACAAGCAGGTGCTGGCCACCGCGGAGTTCGGCCGCCGCCGCCAGGCCGCGTTCGCGGCCGCGGCCGCCCGCGGGGTGCCGGCGGGCTGCCGGGCGGGCGGGTTCCCCGGTGAGGAGCTGGCGGCGGAACTGCTGATCACCCGGACCGAGGCCGGCCACCGGATCGACGACGCGATCGACCTGACCAG
>Ga0207416_1003558_pt1 | contig 14696 bp, 10 predicted proteins | sample PaiPotPPM11metaG_FD_184107 | JGI IMG/M metagenome (GOLD analysis project Ga0207416, IMG submission 184107) | Iron sulfur acid spring bacterial and archeal communities from Banff, Canada, to study Microbial Dark Matter (Phase II) - Paint Pots PPM... ...
CCGGCCTGGTTGCCCAGCAGATCAACGGCCAGGTGGCCGCCCAGGCATCATTGCCCTCGGGTCCGGTGAGCGTGAGGGTTCAGCTGCCGCCCGGTACGGCCGACACTCCGTCTGCCTTGCTCAACCTGCGCATCCCGACGGCAGCCGGCCCCCTGCCGCTCTCAGCTCTCGCGACGCTACAGAAGGTGACCGGCCCGCAAACCGTCAACCGCAGCAACGGTGACCGGGCATCGACCATCACAGGCACCATCACGAGCAACAACACGCGCGCCGTCCAGACGCAGGTGGATCATGCCATCAAGAGCGTGAGCCTGCCGCCGGGCGCGACGGTTTCGACTGGCGGCGTCTTCGCCCAACTATCGTCGGTTTTGAACCAGTTCATCCTCGCCATTTTGGCCGCGATCGGCCTTGTCTACCTGATCATGGTCGCAACCTTCCGGTCGCTGGTTAAGCCGCTCGTGCTCCTGGTCTCCATCCCGTTTGCGGCCAGTGGCGCGCTGATCGCCCTCGTGGTGACCGGCACGGCGCTGTCGTTACCGGCCATGATTGGCTTGCTGATGCTGACCGGCATCGTAGTCACCAATGCGATCGTGCTACTCGACCTGGTCGAGCAGTACCGGGAACGTGGTCTCCCCTTGCAGGAGGCGCTGATCGAGGGCGGCCGCCACCGGCTGCGCCCCATCCTGATGACGGCGGTCGCCACCATGCTCGCACTCGCCCCGCTGGCCTTCAGCGGCAACAGCGGCGGTGGATTCATCGGCGCACCACTCGCGATCGTGGTCATCGGTGGCCTCTTCACCAGCACGATCCTGACCCTGATCCTGGTTCCCGTTCTCTACTCGTTGGCCTCGCGCTTCACAGGATCGCGCACCAGCCAGCAGCTGGACACGATGCTGGACGACGCGCACGCACGCCGCTTTAGCGAGCTGACTGGCTAATCGGCCATATCAGGAACCACGAAGGCGGCGACTGGCACGAAACAGGCCGGCGGCAACGAGAAGAAACACGGCTGCGTGACCCGTAATCAAACGGACTTCCAGCGGCGGAGGCATGGCGTTTGCCCGCACACCGGAAGTTACTGCCAACGTCCCGAAAAAGTTGATGAAGACATACGCCAGGAAAAGTATGAAGGCAATCAACTGCGGCTGCGGCAGCCCGTCCAGGAGTCTCTTCCACATCTCAAATCCCGGGCGAGGATCGCCGATCAACCAGCTCCTTCGCCTTGCGATGGCCCCTCCGCTAAGCAGATAGGAGATCAGTGCACCGCCGAAGACTGGAAATACCAACGCAAAGCAAAAGAAGGCGACTGGCGTTAGCGCCACATGGAGCCAGGTCAGAGCATTCGCGAGTATGGCAATCGCTGCAATTGTCAGGGCGAGGCGATGCGCCATGAGGAGGAACGCCCTGGCTGAAATCAAACCCACTGGTTAGTGCCGGGCCGGAACCCCCGAACCAGCGCTCGCCGGGATCTGCGAGGCGGCAGCACCCGATACCGGGATGTGACTGTTAAACCAGTCCAGGATGGCTTGCAGCCGGATGACGCGCGAGCGGGGATGCCCGTTGCGCGAGAGATCGTGGGTCTGGCCCTCAAAGCGCATCATGCGCACCTCGCGGCCGAGGAACTTGAGGGCGGTAAACATCTGCTCGCCCTCACTGATCGGGCATCTGAGGTCGTTATCACTGTGAAGGATGAGCAGGGGCGTGTGGATCCGGTCCACGTAGGTGATGGGCGACCGCTCCATGATCCGTTCAAGATCCTTCCAGGGCACGGCGCCATCGAACTCGTCCATCAGGTACCAGCCCAGGTCGCTGGTTCCGAACATCACCGCCATGTTGCTGACGCAGCGCATGGTCACGGCCGCCTTGAAACGGTCGGTGTGCGAAACGGCCCAGTTGGTCATGTAGCCGCCGTAACTTCCACCCGCGACCCCCAGCCGATCGGGGTCGATTCCACCCCGCGCGATCGCTGCCTCAAGGCCGGCCTGTATATCCTGCCAATCCTTGCCGCCCCAATCGTTGTTGACCGCATCGGAGAAATGGCGCCCATAGCCGGTGCTTCCACGTGGGTTGACATACACGACGGCGTAGCCCTGAGCGGCAAGCATCTGGAACTCAAAGAAAAAGCTCTGCCCGTACATGGCCATCGGTCCGCCGTGGATCTCGAGGATGGCTGGAGCCAAGCCCTGTGTGGCGGGCCGAAGGGTCCATCCCTGCAGCTCCCAACCGTCGGCGCCGCTGAAGGCCAATTCCTCCGGAGTCGCCAACGCGACCTCCTTGAAAAGCCCGCTGTTTAGTTCGGTGAGGCGCCGACTGCGCCCGTCGACTGCGCTCAGCAGGTTGATGTCACCCGGGATGGTCGGCGTCGACACCGTAAGAGCAACGGTTGTGCGATCGCGATCGACGCTAAAGCCATAGACGCGTCCTTCCCCGTTTGTGAGGCGGCGGGGTGCGCCACCACTGGCGGCCACTGCATAGAGATCCGTTGTCCCGCGCCCCGACGCAAGAAAGAGGATCTCCCTGCCGTCCGCCGACCAGAACAGCCGGGCAGCCGCGTGGGCGCGCTGATCGTCTATGCACGAGTCCTCGCACGTGGGTTGAAAGTCGCCGGTCAATCGGGCGGGTTTTGCCTCTCCAGCTGCGGACGTGACGTACAGATCGGTATGGCCGTCGGAATGCCTTCGCTTCGAGCCGAGGTAGCCGATCGAGCGCCCATCCGGCGACCAGGCCGGCGCTCTGCACTCGAGCGACTCGTCGGTGAGCCGTCGCGGGATCGCACCTGGCTTCAGCTCCATTACCCAGATATCGCCCCCGGGCCATTGCCACCGCTCGGCACTGCGGTCGGAGACGAAGGCAAGCCGGCCTCCGTCCGGCGAAACCGCCGGCGCGCCGTCGTCCCAATCACCATCAGTGAGCCGGCGAGGATCGCCGCCTGACGTGGAGACCTGGTAGAGGTGGGAGCGGCGTTCGTAGTTCCACCCGTGCCCGTCCAGCCGATGCCATAACCGGTCGATTGTCCGAACGGCCGGGATCTTCTTCTCCTTCAGGGGTGCGTTCTCTGCCTCGCCATCGTCCGCGTCGCCCGCCTCTGCGGAGAAGATCACGGAAAGCCCGTCCGGCATCCAAACCGGGTCGCCCGCGCCATCCCGCAGGTAGGTCAACTGGCGGGCCTCGCCGCCATCTGCCGGCATGATCCAGAGTTGGGGTTTGCCTACTCCTCGATCCCGCTCTTCCTCGCTCTTGGGGTTGCGCTCGCCGGCAGGCGCGCGTACGAAGGCGAGCCAGCGCCCATCCGGCGACCAGCGCGGAGCGGTGTCGTTCGGCCCCGCGGTGAATTGCCTGGGATCGTCACCTTGGTCCGGCACAACCCAGAGGCACCGACGGTACTCGTAGCTGGCCCGATCTATCGCCGTCACCACATATGCGATCCGGTCCCCGCCCGGCGTGACCTGCGGGTCCTCAGCAGATGCGATCGCGTAGAGATCGTCAGGGGCGAGCGGGCGTGTCAAACAAGTCCCTCCATTGGCTTTTGAGCCGCATTATGCAGCCTAACCGACCGCGTTCGGTCGGCGGGCACTGCTCCGAACGAATCGCAAGGTCAGGAACAGCGCGACGAATGGACTTACGAGCGCTCCGACGTGGACGACGTCCGCAATGCCAAAGCTGCCGCCGCACGGGGGCAGGCAGGCGAGGATCGTCAGCCCGTTTAGGAAGGTGAAGACGGCGCCCACCCAGACCCCGGCGATCACCAGCCACGAACCAGTCTGTGACCGGCCCAGCGCGCGAAGCCCTGCCCGCCACCAGCTCAAGATCAGGACCGTGCCCACCACCGCAAGCCCGACCCCGATACCGGTGCCGATTAAAAGAAAGGAGTCGAGCAATGCGTGCGTGACGCCAAACGCCATTGCGACGTAGTTCGCCACGAGCCACCAGCCCGATGCGCTGAAGCCTAACGTCGCGTATCCCCGGCGAGCATTGATCGGAACGACCCTCATGCTACGGCGCCTGCCGCCGCGATGGCGTCTGATCGTCGCGCTTCCTCAGGCAGCGAGCGGTGGGCCAAGCGAGTTGGTCAGCCAGGACGTAACCTCGACGGCCGGCAGCGGCCGCGCCAGGAAGTAGCCCTGGCCGTAATCGATCTGGTCGGCCCGGGCTCGCTGCCAGGTCGCCTCGTCCTCGATGCCCTCGGCGACCACGGCAAGCTTCAGCTTGTGACCAAGGTCGGTGGCGGCGCGCACGATGGCGCTGCTGATCTCGTCGCCGATCATTCCGCGGAGGAAAGACTTGTCGATCTTCATCTCGTGCACCGGCAACTGATGAAGGTAGGCTAGCGACGAGTAGCCCGTGCCGAAGTCGTCGATCGACAGGCGAACGCCCATGCGGCGAAGACACTGGAGGGTTTCGAGCGTGCGCTGCGACTCGGCCATGATGCTGCTCTCGGTGATCTCCAGCGTGAGCCACTCGGGCTTCGCCTGGAACTCCCGAAGGCTCCGCCCCACGGTCTCGGGCAATTGCGGATCGAGGAGGTTGCGCATCGAGATGTTGACCGCGACCCCGACCGCGTGTCCAGCTCGGTTCCATTCGGCACACTGGCGAAGCGCCCTCTCCAGGACCCATTGGGTGAGCGGCTGAATCAGCCCGGTCTGTTCGGCAAACTCGATGAACTCGGCCGGCGGCAGAAGACCGCGACCGGGTCGCTGCCAGCGGACGAGGGCCTCCAGCCGCTCCACGCGCCCGTCGCCGAGTCGCGCGATGGGCTGGTAGTGGAGCGTGAGCCCGTCCTCGTTGATGGCCTGGCGCAACTGAGCCATGAGGGCGAGCCGGCTATCCCGTGGCTCATCATGATCGGGCGTGTAAATGGCATGCGTGCGGCGCGATCGCTTGGCGACGTACATGGCAATATCGGCGCGTCGAAGCATGCTGTCCGCAGAATCGGCATGGTCAGGGCAGATCGCGATACCGATGCTGGCGCCGACGTCTAGCGCCTGGCCCTCGACAATGAAGGGGCGCTCGAGGGCGGCCAGCAGCTTGACCGCGACCAGGCTGGCCGCGTCTGCGTCGGCCGCGAGCAGAACGATAGCGAACTCGTCACCTCCGAGCCTGGCGACGGTGTCGGTCTCGCGAAGCTCCGTAGTGAAGCGCTCGCCGACCTGTCGCAGCAGTTGATCGCCCGCCTGGTGACCGAAGCCGTCGTTTACCTCTTTGAAGTGGTCGAGATCGATGATCAAGAGGGCAACCGGGATGTGCTGCCGGCGCGCCAGCAGGATCGCCTGGTCGAGCCGGTCGCGCGCGAGCACGCGGTTGGGCAGCCCGGTGAGAGCATCGTGGAGGGCCTGGTGTTCGAGCGCCTGCTGCGCCACCTTCCGCTCGGAGATGTCCTGCACCTGGTCGATGACGTAGCGAGAATGACCCTGCTCGTCCGGGACACGGGCGACGCTGACCTGGCCCCAGAGCGAGGAACCATCTTTGCGGAGGTAGCGTCGCTCCATCTGCATCGTGTTCAACTCGCCGGACCAGAGCCGCTCGAAGGCGGTGAAGATGGCCAGCTGGTCGTCAGCAGGAGTGATGGCGCCCCAGCCGCCGTTGACCAGCTCCCGCTCGGTGTAGCCTGTCATCTCGCAGAAGGCGCGGTTGACAGCGATGATCTTTTGGTCGGATGACGAGAGGATCTGGCCCGCCGGCGACTCATTGAAGAGGCTCCGAAACAGCGCCTCGCTGGCGCGCAGATTCTGTTCCGCTTTGACGCGGGCAGTGATATCGGTTACCAGGGCCAGCGATCCCTCGACGCTGTTGCCCTCGGCAAGGATCGGCGTGGTCGCAACCATTGCCCACAGCGGCTCACCGTCACGGCGGCGATAGACTACCTCGCGCGTTTCCTTGATGCCCTCCCGCGAGCGCTGGATGTGTTGCTGGCGCTCACGGCGGCCTTCTTCGGTGAGGTAGAAATCGCTGGGCGAGCGGCCGAGCAGCTCCTCTACCGGGTAACCAAGAAAGTCGGCCATGCGTTCGTTAGCGAACGTGATCCGGTCCTGGGAGTCCACGGTCCAGATCCCTTCATGAGCCGTTTCCACCAGCTTCTGGTACCTCGACTCGTTCGCGCGGAGGGCCGCCTCCTGCCTGTTGCGCTCGCTCAGGTCCCGGAAGATCGCGAGAAACGCCACGAACTCGTCGCTGGTATCGGCAAGTGGTACCACCGAGATGCGAACCTCGACCAGCGAGCCATCGCTACGTACGAAGCTCGACTCGACGTCGCGAATCTTTACCCCGGCGCGAACACTGGCGAGGAAGGCCTGCATGAGGTCTTGGCGCTCCGGCCGTAGAAGCATCGAGGCATGACGTCCGATTGCCTCGGCGGCGGTGTAGCCGAGCAAGCCAGCAGCGCCTGGATTCCAACTCTGGATCATGCCGTCGACGCCAGCCAGGAAGATGGCGTCGTCGGAGGACTCGACGATGGCCGCTATCAGCTCGGCCGGTTTGTAGGTGCGATGCCCCTCGATCACCCTATATGTCCTGAGAGCATCAACCCCGGATCGGAGGGTGCCTTGGCTCTGTTACTGGACCGTCACACCTAGGACTGACGTTCGCCAGAGTTCAGCGGGGTTGACGTCACCGTTGCCGGCAAGGTGCAACGAAGTGTCGGCCTCCATGCGGCTCAGGGCCCTGCCCCTGATTCCAACTCGGGATCCGGATACCCGAGCGTCATGAAAAGCCACAGCAGCCGCATTCCGCTTGTTGCGTGCTGGGCCCAGTGGTGGATAAAGGCAAAGCTCCACTCCCACAGAATCTCGCCCTTCTGATCACGGGCGTTCCACAGATCCAAACCTTCTTTCAACTCCGAGTACACACTCGCCAGGTCATCCGATAGCCGGTCGGGTAGGGCTTCCTCGCCGTACACCTCCTTAGTGAGATCAACATCCCGGATAATGCGCTTCAATTGCGTCGCTAAGGCGATCTCCCCTGAATTGCCCCAGGATGACGCGGCTGCGCTGGTGTTCTCGACACTCGGCGGGAGGCCGCTTCTAACCTCCGGCAGCCGCAGGCCGGCGGCGTACACGTCTGCCAGACGACAATGCACCCCGTGGAGGAGTTCCGACCGGCTGATTTGATCAGCCCGCTCAATGAAAGCGCAATACTCCTGGGAAGCAAGCAGGAACGCCTCGACGCCAACGATAGATTCTCCGCTCATAGCCCCACAGCCTAGTCAGCACTTCTTCAACATTCTCGGGTATACGTCGATCTCGATCCCCACAACTGGGATTGCCCGGATGTCCCGGCACGCGCCCACCTCCTGCCCCCAAAAGATGGGCTTAGAATGGGCGCCCTAGCCCGTTGATTGGCCACCCCGGGAAGTAGGATCGGAGGCGACTATGCGAACGATCCTTGATGGGCCCGACGGTGACGGGCCGAAAGATTCCCCGCCGTTAATTGAACCGTCCATGCCCGGGAACATCGGCAGCCGATCCGGAATCAAGGCGCAGTTCACGACGAGCGGCCTCCTGCGGCGGCTCGAAGTCGGCGATCGAAGCATCCTCCTCTATCCGGCCGGCGAACTTGAAGCCGGTCCGGCCAACATATATATGCGCGTTCGAAGTAAGCCCGCCTATCAGGCCGTGGCATTACTCGGGCCTGGCAGCCCCAGCACGGTCAGCTGGACTGATAACGGACCCACCATCCGCGGCGTATGGCAGAAGCTGCGGTACAACATCACCTTTCGCCTTGCCGACGCTCTGGCCGCGTGGTTCTGGCACGTCTCGGTGACCAGCCTGCGATCAGCCCAGGCGGAAATTGACTTCGTGCACGCGCAAGATCTCGCGCTGGCCCCATACGGCGCTGTGCGAAGTTGTGAGTACTACGTCAGCCAGTATCTCGACCTGACCCCGATTAAGACCTCATCGGCGGGCACGGTTCTCGCCGTGCGCCAGAACATGCCCGGCCCGACGAATCCTTGGGCGGTTATCGGCTGCCTCAGCGAAGGGGTTGGTTGGGGTACTGACGCGCTCCAGCTGGTTGGGCGCGGGCATCGCGCCGGGGCCCGACTGGCTTCACTGTCCGCCGAGGAGCTACCCAGTACCCGCCTTCAACATGAGCACACCCTTGCCCTCCTGCAGGCTCGGCCGGTGCAATTGGCCTGCGGCGAGACCGTAACCACGGGGTTTTTCGGTGTCTACCAGGACGATCACCCTGCGGCGACGACCGCTCAGGACAGGGCCAGTGTTGAGGAGGCCCTGGGCCAGCCGGAAGCGCGGACGCCTGGGCATCCACTGGCAGGCGAGAGGCCTTCCGCCGGCACACCGGCACCGTCATCGCTCTTTTCGTCAGCCCCGACACTGGCGTGCACGCCCTTGGGTGACGATCAGCTGGCCAGGCTCACCGGTGACGGGCGCCATCACTCAGAGCGCGACGGCGAGACCCTGCTCAGCTACTTCACCGACGACGGACGCCACATCGTCACCCAAGCGAAACAGACGGCGGTCTTGCGTCCTCACGGCCATGTGATGCGGACGGGAACCGCCTTGACGCCCGACGAGGGTAGCGTCACCACCACGGCCTGGATGGCTGGGACGTTCCACTCGCAAGTCACGCAGGGACATGTCAGCCTGAACGGGATGCTATCCACTCGCCGAAGCTACCTGGGTTTGCAGCAGGCGCACGGGCTACGGGTCTTTCTGGAGTCCTCCGATGCTCCCACCGGTTGGGCTCTCCTGGACGAACCCAGCGCGTGGGCGGTCAGCCTGGACTCTTGCCGCTGGTGGTACCGCCATCAGGGCGGCCTGCTGGAGGTGGCGTCGACCGCGCCTGCCGAATCGCATGCGCTCGGCCTTCGGATCCGGGTCCTGAACGGACCGCCGGTCCGCCTCCTGATCTGCGCCCACATGGCGCTCGGTGGCGATGACGGTCAGGACCCCGAGCCGCCACTGCTCGAACACGATGATAGAAGCGTCACTGTGCGACCCCCGAAGGGCTCGCTGACGTCCGCCCGATTTCCCGCTGGATCGTTCCGGCTTTCCTGGGAGGAGGGATCGGTCGAGTCGGTGGGCCGCGACGAAGCCCTCTTCCTTGACGGGCAGTCCCGCGAGCTGCCCTGGATCTCGATGCGCACGTCGCCTACCTTCGACATCCACCTGGAACTCACTCCCGATCTCGTCCCGGCCGCTGACCTGGCCGCGCAGGGCCTCGCGGGCGGCGCTCGCCCCAACTTCTGGGAAGGGATCCGCGGCTCTGTGCGGCTGAGAGCCGCAGCGAGTTCACCATTGGCCACGGAGGTTGCGGGACTGGACGCGATTCTGCCGTGGTTCGCTCACGACGCCCTTGTGCACTACTTGTCACCGCGAGGTCTGGAGCAGTACACCGGAGGTGGCTGGGGTACCCGGGACGTCTGCCAGGGACCGGTGTGTTTGCTGATCGCTCTCGGAGAGACCGCGGCCTTGCGCGACCTGATCGTGCGTGTCTTTCGAGCCCAGAATGCTCGAGGCGACTGGCCCCAGGATTTCGAGTTCTATCCTCGGGAATTCCGCTGCGGCCAGGGAGATGCCCATGGTGATGTCGTCTTCTGGCCTGTTCTCGCGCTCGGGGAGTATCTGGCAGTCACCGAAGACTCCAGCCTGCTTGCCGAGCGGATCCCATTCGTCGACGCTCACGGAGCAACCGCCGAGGAGCCAGTCCTCGAGCACGTCCGGCGTGCGCTGGAGCACATTGTCGCCAGTACCGTACCCGGCAGCGCCCTGCCGGCCTATGGGCACGGCGACTGGAACGACTCGTTGCAGCCGGCCGACCCTCACCTCGCCGCGCACCTGTGCTCCACCTGGACCGCAACCCTTCAGGTGCACGCGCTACGGACACTTGCTGGATCGCTTCGGACCGTCGCCGCTCGGTTCAACAGTCAGATCGCGGCCGACGCCATCAAATACGCCGACCAATCCGAGCGTATCGCAGGCGAAACCGCGGAAGCCATGCACGCGCTGCTCATGCGAGACGGGTTGCTCGCCGGCTACGGTCTGTTTTCAGACGACGGGTCGATTGAGCACCTCGTCCATCCGTCAGACCAGCGCACCGGGCTGCACTACGGTGTCCTGCAGATCATTCACGCGATTTCCGGCGACCTCCTGTCGCCGAGTGAGGCCCGCGAGCACCTGGATCTCCTACAGGAACATCTGCTCGGCCCCGACGGTGCTCGACTCTTCGACCGCCCTGTCCGATACCAGGGCGGGCCAATGGAGGTCTTCCAGCGTGCCGAGGCCAGCACTTTCTTCGGTCGCGAGATCGGCATCATGTACATGCACGCCCACCTCCGCTATGCGGAGGCCCTCGCCCGCCACGGCGACGCCAAGCGGCTGCTGGAAGCTTTGGCCCTGGCCAACCCCATCGGCGTGACCGAACGCGTTCCGAATGGCCGGCCACGACAGTCGACGTGCTATTTCTCCTCTTCCGACGCGGCGTTCGCCGACCGATACGATGCTGCCGCACGTTACGGCGACCTGATGCACGGGAGTGTGCCGATCGAGGGAGGGTGGCGAGTCTACTCCTCCGGTCCGGGAATCTTCGTGCGACTGATCGTCGAGAACCTACTTGGGGTGCGCCGGCGCGGCGCCTTCCTGGAGATCGACCCTGTGCTCGATTCCTCCCTAGACGGACTGCAGGCGACCGTCCCGCTCAACGGCATAGCGTTGGACCTAACCTTCCGTGTCGGCGATCGCGGCGTTGGACCCGTCGCGCTCAGGCTGAACGGCGTCAGCCTGCCGACGACACCGCTTTCGAACCCCTACCGTCCCGCCGGCGTCGCCGTCGACATGGCGCTGGTAACGGCAGGCATGACGTCCTCGGGACGCACCCACCTCGAGATCCAGGTGCCTTGAGGTGACCACCGTCGCCGTCAAACGCGCCGCAAGTGGCGAGGTCCGCGTTAAGTCGTTTTCAAGATTTGGAGGCGAGTGCGGGATTCGAACTCGAATCAGATCGACGGTGGCCATCGCTGGAAGCGTCGTTCGCAAGATGTCTTCCGCCTCTGCCACGATCTGCCGGACGACATCGCCCGCAGGAATGATGGCATCGATGAGGCCGGCGCATTGCCCAACATGGTTGTCCGGTACTCCAGCTGGCCGTCCGCTTCGGCGCGCTCCAGTGCGGACCAAAGTTCCCCTCGCCGGCGGCGAAGCTCCGGCTCACGGCCGAGCCATTCCTCAATGAAGCGGGTCCTGACCACGCGCGAACACGCGCCCGGCCAATCGCGACCGGTCAGGCTGTGGGGGACTGATGTGACGATGGTGTCATGGCCGTCACTGGCAACGATCGCTTGCTTCCAGACATCCGGAGACGGACACTCTGTGGTGGCGTAAAACCGGGTCCCGAGTAACACGCCCTGCGCGTCGAGCGCCAGCGCCGCGGCGAGTCCGGCTCCGTCGGCGATCCCAGCCGCTGCCAGCACCGGCAGCGGTGCGACAGCCTTGACCACTTGACGCACGATGACCGTCGTCCCCATCAGGCCGATATGACCGCCACCTTCGGTTCCCTAAGCGACGATGACATCCGCTTCGGCCTCGGCCGACTTTTCAGCGTCGTCGAGGGTCGGCACCATGCGCATTACCTTGATCCCTCGGTCGTGAGCCTTCGCGAAGATCGACTTCAGGTCCTGGTCAGCCCTCGGCCACGCCGTCGACAGCACGGACGGGTTTGCCCCGACCACGCTCTCAAGCAGGTGCTCATTGCTGAAGAGCAGGCGGTTGACGCCAAACGGATTAGACGTGATCTCGCGAGATCGCCCCTGAGCCCACGCTCGTTTACAAGAGTTCATCGCCTTTGCCATCACCATTGCCGTCGACGGCGAGGCAGGTCTCGATCGATTCAAAACGATGGAGGCGAGTGCGGGATTCGAACCCGCGGTGGAGGTTTTGCACCCGTAGACTGGAGTTCACTAGAGGTCGCCAGAGCTCATCCGTCTTGGATCTCAACGCCAACCGTTCATTAGAGTTCGCCGTACTTCAGCAGCACGAGACTGTACCTTGTTCGAACTTCCAAACGATGCTAATGCGTCTCCGGACCTTGGAAACCAACTTGCGGCTGACCTGAACGTGTCGGCCCCGGCCGACTGAGAATGGAAACGTCTCGCCTCCTGGGATTGCCCCAAATCGGACGTGGTACGGTGGTTCGGCTATGAATCTGCCTGTGCGCGTGCGAACGATGGAGGGCGACGAATTCGACGCCATTCGCGAGCTGTCCGTTGATGCCTTCGGCGGCAATGGCCGCATCGGACAGCTCCTCGATGCACTGCACACATCATGGGCTTGGGATGCAGATCTGTCATTTGTCGCCGACCGAGGTGGTGAAATCGTCGGGCATGTGCTCTATACGCACGCGCTGCTTGACGCCCCACATCAGTTGGAAGACGTGCTCGTCCTCAGCCCCATCGGCGTTGGCCCTGGACTGCAAGGCCTGGGAATTGGTGGCGAGATGATCACAGCGACGCTGCGGCTGCTTAACCAACGCGACGAGCCACTGGTTTTCCTCGAAGGCCGCCCCACCTATTACTCGCGCTTCGGCTTCCAGCGCGCCGCCGATCTTGGATTCGTCGCACCTTCAGTCCGGATCCCACCAGACGCTTTCATGGTGTATCCGCTTTCTCGGTACGAACCTCGGATGACGGGCGCTCTCGTCTATCCGGACGCTTTCTGGCGATGCGACTCCGTCGGCCCTCGGCGGCAAAGATATACAAGCGGATGTCAGTGAACCCGCAATCATATGCATACGAATTGTGCTTGCAGCTCCGCACTTGGAGCTTGTTCGAACCTTCGGACAGATACGCTCGCGGCTACAAACGCTTCCGCCGCGTTGGTGATCCCTTGCTCCGAACCGGCCAGAGTTCGCCGGCGTTGCCGTCAGGGTTGCCGTCAATAAGCATCGTTACCGGATGTCTCGCTGCGTTTGGGCACAGGCGCGCGCGACCCTTAGCGCCCAAGACAAGGTAGTATTTCCCCGCTAGATGATCCGGGCGTCGCCCGGGTGTTAGTGTCGAGGCGACATGCCCGCGCGTCCGGCATTCATCCTTATTTGGGCAGACGGGTCAGGACCGGAGAACGTGGTCGGGCTAGAGGGCCATCATGATAGAAGGGCGTGCTGAGGTCATCGCGCCGCCACCCCCTGCTCGCTGCTCTCGGAGGGTACCGTCTGGCCCTATCAAGCAGGGCATACCGGCGGTTATGGCTGGCGGCCGTGATAAGCCGAACCGGCGACACCTTGAACTTTACGGCTCTTCCGTTGTTTGTGCTTGGCCTCACCCATTCGCCGGCCGCGGTAGGAATCACGGTGCTTGCGGAAGGCATTGGGCTGATCCTCGGCGGGATCCTGGCGCAGTCGATCGTTGACCGGCTACCAGCTCGCCGGCTTCTGGTCTCAATCGATCTCTTTCGGGCGGCCGCGGCCGTCCTCCTGGCAATCTTTCCCACGTTTCAGACCGCGGTTGCGGTCAGTTTGTTGCTCGGGTTGGGCACTGCATCCTTCTCGCCCCTATCGAATGCTCTGGTTCCTCGACTGGTCTCCGACGAGGCACTGGTTGCAGCCAACGGCCTGCAATGGACAGCCGGTGTCTTGCTTCAGCTGGTCGCCGCGCCGATTGCAGGTCTGCTCGTGGCGGCCGGCGTCGCGCGGCTTGTCTTCGCCCTCAACGCCGTCAGCTTCCTGGCGTCGGCCATCCTCCTAGTCGGGTTGCCGTACCTGCCCAGGGTTCACGAGAAGCCCAGTTCTGCGTGGCGGCAATTACCTGAGCTGCTCGCAGCAATCCCACGGTTCGCGATCTTGCCGCCACTCCTCGCTATGCAGGGGCTTGCGGCCCTGGCGGTCGGAGCCACTTCGGCCCTTCTGGTGGTGCTCGCCCGCGACGCATACGGGCTCAACGGGACCGGATACGGCCTCTGGTTGAGCGCGATTGCGGCCGGGGCGCTCATCGGGCCGCTCCTTCTGCCTCTCCTGGCTCGTGTGCCCGCCTACCAGGCGGTAAGTGGTGCCTACGTAATTCGCGGACTGGGCGACGTCGGCCTCGGGCTGGTCCACAGCAGCGGTGGAGGCGGGATCCTGCTCGGTCTTTACGGCGTGAACACGTCGTCGGGCATGGTCGCATTCCAGACCCTGGTGCAGCGGGAAATTCCGGACAACATCCGAGCCCGAGCGTTCGCGCTGCTCGATGTCGTGTGGCAAACGGGGCGCCTCGCCTCAATTGCCATTGGTGCCGTCCTGGCGGCGAATATCGGCATCCGCGCCCTTTTCGTCCTTGGCGGAGCCTTGCTTATCGGGGCAGGCGCGGTGGGAGTCGCTGGCTTGTCGCGGGGACTTCGCCCGAACAGCTAAGGAGATACTGAGCATTGGTGACGCGAACCGAACCAATCCCTTCGCGCGAAACGGAGCGTGTCCGCCTGATCTGGGAGAAGCTGGCTCCGAAGTACGACGGGCAAATGGGCTTCTGCGACAAGGTCCTTTTCGGCGACAGCCGACGCTGGGTCTGCTCCCGAGCGGACGGCGATGTCCTGGAACTCGCCGTCGGAACTGGCCGCAACCTCGACCGATATCCGCCAGGCCCTCGCCTGACTGGCGTTGACTTCAGTGCCCCGATGCTCGAGCTTGCCCGACTGAGGGGCGAGCGGTTGGGCCGCGTTATCGACCTGAGGCTGGGTGACGCCCAGGCTCTCAAGTTTCCAGCGGCAAGTTTCGACACC
>Ga0207416_1003559_pt1 | contig 14696 bp, 10 predicted proteins | sample PaiPotPPM11metaG_FD_184107 | JGI IMG/M metagenome (GOLD analysis project Ga0207416, IMG submission 184107) | Iron sulfur acid spring bacterial and archeal communities from Banff, Canada, to study Microbial Dark Matter (Phase II) - Paint Pots PPM... ...
CGCCCACACCGGCCCCGGCGCCGACCCCGACGCCGACCCCGGCGCCGACCCCGACGCCGACCCCGGCGCCGACCCCGACGCCGACTCCGGCGCCGACCCCGACGCCGACCCCGGCGCCGACCCCGACGCCGACCCCGGCGCCGAAACCGGCCTACGCCATCGTCTTTGCCAACGAGACGGTCGCACATTTCCCCAACCAGAGCAAGACGAAGTGCGCCGCCACTACAGTGACCGCCTTCGGAACCTTCAAAACCAACGGCGTGGGCGGATGGATCTCGTACAAATACGTTCGGATCGACGTCAACGGCAACCGGGTCGACGTCGCCGAAGCTCCGATCTGGGTGGCGCCGGGCGATACGAACCTCCACTTCACGGTCCTCGATTTCTGGACTCCGAAAACTTCGGGCAGCGAACAGCTGGTGTTCCTTTCACCCACGTCACTCACGGCCACCGGCCAAAGTTGGACCTGTGCCTCCTGAGTCTCGTGAGATATTTCGTTCCCGGCGGCCGACGCTGCCGGCAATGAGGATCCGCACCCAGATCATCCTTCCCTTCCTGCTCTTGATGGTCATCCTCGGCCTCGTTGGCACCTACCTGACCACCAGTCTCGTGGCGACATCCCTCGAGGAGCGGATCGGAGAACAGCTCGTCCAATCCCAGAACAGCGCGCTCGACGCCGCCGTCAAACTGCAGGGCCGCCAGGTCGCTGGTCTCAGGTTGATCGCCAACACGGAGGGCGTGGACGAGGCTGTCAAGTCAGCCAACGTAAATGCCCTCAAGCAGCTCCTGGTACCGATCGAGGTCAATAACCGGCTCGGCACCGTGATCGTCTTCGACGTGCGCGGCCACGCGATACTGGAGATCGATCAGCCTGACCCGGCCAACCCGAGCGGCCTCGTCTTCAAAAGCGGCGCCGACCTATCCCAGGATGCCGTCGTCAAGCCGATCCTCGAAGGTTCCTACGACGGGCTGGGGGACAAGTACATCGGCTACGAGGGCACACCGGTCTCGACCCTGGGGGCCGCAGGCCCGGTCCTTGCAGGTGACCAGGTGGTCGGCGGCGTGCTGTTGCAAACGCCGGTGCCGGCGCTGCTCGCCGATATGAAGGTCAAGTCACAGGCGCACGTGATGCTGCTCGACCAGAACGGCCGCCTGATCGGCAGCTCGATCGCCGGTGTCAAGGGTAGTCTCCTCGACGACCACACCCGCTCCTATCTCGACGTGGCGGCTCCAGGTCGTGCTTCCCGCCAGGCGGTGACCATCCAGGGCCAGGAGTACGAGGTTCAGTTCAGCCTCTTCTACCTTCGCCAGAAGCCCGCCGGCTACCTCGGTGTAGCCATCTCTCGCCAGGCCGTCATCCAGGCCGGGATGCATTCCGCAGTACAGATGACGGCGCTCTTCACCGGCGTGGTACTTGTCCTGCTCCTGATCGGCTATCTGCTCGCCCTGCGGCTCACCCGGCCGATCGAGGAACTCGTGGCGGGGACCCAGGCGGTGGCTCGCGGCAACCTCAGCACCAGATTGACACTGCGCCGGCGTGACGAGTTGGGAGAGCTTGGCAGCGCCTTCAATTCAATGACGGCGGACCTCCAGGAGCGCACCCGGGAACTCAACGAGCAGATGAGCCGTCTTGCCGCCCTCTACCAGACCAGCCAGGGCCTCGGAGGTGGAGGCGAGCCGGGCGCCATGGCCGAGGCCATCTTGGGCATCAGTCTCAAGGCCCTGAACGTCGACACCGCGCTGCTGCTGGCACGCAACCAGGACACGAACGGCCTCGAGGTTCGTGCTGTGGTCGGGCTGACCGGCGCATACTCCGACCAGCTTCTACGGCTCAGCGGCGCGAAGCTTGCCGAAGGTTTTTCTGAAACCACCGCCGAGATCGAGACCGTGATAGGCCTCGCAGGGGACCCGCGCCGCTCCCTTCGCCTCTTTGGCGAACTGGCCGGCGTGCAGCGCGCCTTCGTCGTTCCGCTAATCCGTGGTTCTAAAAACGCGGGATACCTTGTCGTCGGCGTCGGTAACGATTACGCCCTTCCGCAGGCCGACGTAGAGCTGCTGCAGACGATCGCCACGGAGATGGCGATGATGATGGAAAACACCGACCTCCGTAAGAAGACGCAGCTCCAGGCTCACCGGCTGGACCAGGCGATCACCGCCCTGGAAAAGATCTCGCAAGCTCTGACCGCCGTCACGGTCGGGACCGATAACCTGCTGCGGGCGGTGGCTCACGCCAGCTCGGAGATACTCGACGTTCCCTACGCGTCGATTCATCTGAGGAAGTCCTCATGGCGTGAGGAGTTTGCCGACGTCATCGTGCGCTGCACCACGCGCCGCGAAATGGCCGGGGTGCGGGCCAGCGGCGACCTGGTGACGCGGCGGCTGGAGCGGCCCGAGCAGGTCCTCGAGATCGATCTCGCCGAGGAGCAGGGCGGGCCACTTGCCGCTGCACGCCGGATCGGTCTGGAACGTGTCATCGGCGTGCCGATGTGCCTCGGCGGCGAGATCGTGGGTGTGCTGGCAATCCACATGCGCGCCGCTCGTCGCCTCGAACGCAGCGAGATCCGGGTATTGCAGACGCTGGCGAACCAGGCTGTCATCGCGATCGAGAACGCGGCGGCCTACGAACAGACGAAACAACTGGCAACCACAGATGCAGTGACCGGTGTCGCCAACCACCGCGAGCTGGAAGCTCACCTCGAGCGCGAGCTGGTTCGGGCCGTAAAGACCAGGGAGTCACTGGCATTGATCATCTGCGACCTCGACCACTTCAAGGAAATAAACGACAGCGTGGGACACCCCGCCGGGGATGCCGTTCTGCGCCACCTGACCAAGCAGATCCTGGTCCCTGCGGTACGTCCAAAGGACCTCGTGGCCCGCTACGGAGGCGACGAGTTCGTGCTCGTGCTGAGGGGGGCCGACGGTCGCGCCGCGCTTGCAGTGGCCGAGCGCATCCGCCGGGCCGTCAGCACCCAGGCCGTCATGCACGAAGGCAAGGCGGTCACGAACCTCTCGCTCAGCCTGGGTATCGCAGTATTTCCCCGGGATGGTACGACGAGAGAGGCGCTCGTACAGGCGGCTGACCAGGCGCTCTATGTCGCCAAGCGCACCGGCCGCAACCGCGTCGTTCGCAGTGAAATCGCGGCGGACGACCCTCGGCTCAGCGCCTAGCGCTCCACTGTTCGCTAAGCTTTCGGGACTATGGCTCCTGTGGCGCAGCGTGTTCGCGGCACCCAGGATCTACTGCCCGCGGACCGACCCTACTGGGACCTGATGGAGAGGGCTGCCTCCGAGACGGCCGGCCGCGCCGGCTATCAGCGCATCGAGACTCCCGTCTTCGAAGCAAGCGAGCTCTTTAAGCGGAGCGCGGGCGAAGGGAGCGACGTGGTCTCCAAGGAGATGTACAGCTTTACGGACCGTGGTGGACGATCTCTGAGTCTGCGACCGGAGGGAACCGCGCCCATCGTCCGCGCCTACTTCGACGGCGGCCTGGACCAGGAGCCCCAACCGGCGCGCCTCTATTACGTCGGGCCCTTCTTTCGCTACGACCGGCCGCAGGCCGGGCGGTATCGCCAGTTTCACCAGTTCGGGATCGAGGCGATCGGCGAAGTGCACGCACTCCTCGACGTCGAGGCGATCCAGGTCGGCTGGGAGTGGTTTCGCCGGCTGGGCGTCGGTGACCTTGCCTTGAAGCTCAACAGCATCGGCGACGAGGTCTGCCGGCCTGCCTACCGGGAAATGCTGCGCGATTACTACCGGCCCCACCTCGCCGACTTGAGCGAGGACAGCAGGTTGCGTTTCGAGAAGAACCCGCTGCGGCTCTTCGACTCCAAGGATCCCGAGGACCAGCCCTACAAGGAGCGGGCTCCCCGCATCGTCGATCATCTCTGCGCCCCCTGTGCCGAGGCGTTTCAGATTGTGCAGGCTGGGCTCCGGGCGGAAGGCATTTCCTTCGAGCTGGATCCGACCTTGGTTCGCGGCCTCGACTATTACACCCGGACCGTATTCGAGTTCCAGCACGGTAGCCTCAGCGGCGCCCAGAACGCGCTGGGTGGCGGCGGCCGCTACGACGGACTGGCCGCGGAGCTCGGATACCGGGCCACGCCGGGCATCGGTTTCGCCCTCGGCCTGGAGCGCACCCTCCTTATTCTCAGGCAGCTCGGCGAGTCAGCAGTCGAGGGGCCCGACGTCTACGCCGTGGCGCTGCAGCCGGCGGACCAGGCCTATGCCGGCCGGCTGGCCTCGAGCCTTCGAGCGCGTGGGCTTCGCGTGGTCCTGGACCCCGGAGAGGCGCGGCTGGACGCTCGGCTGCGCAAGGCCGCCCGCAGGGGCGCCCGGGTTGCGGTCATCATCGGCCCTGACGAGCGAGCACGAGGGGAAGCCGTCATCCGGGACATGCGGTTGAAGACCCAGGCGACGGTTCCCGAAGGCGAGATCGTGGCGGCAGTTACGCGCACTCTCGGTGAGATTTGAGTAAGACGGCTCGAAATCCCTGCGGAACTATAGGGGCCACCAATGTGGGCGATCGGGTCGAGCTCTACGGCTGGGTCCATCGCCGGCGGGATCATGGTGGATTGATATTTATCGACCTGCGCGACCGCAGCGGGATGGTGCAGGTGACCTTCGACCCCGGCCATCAGGAGGCCCATGCCCGGGCGGCGGATCTCCGTCTCGAAACGGTGATACACGTCAGCGGTCCGGTTCGGCGAAGGCCGGCCGGCTCGGAAAATGCGGAGCTCGAGACCGGCGAGATCGAGGTACAGGCGGAGCACCTTACGGTCCTCAATCGAGCCTCGACGCCGCCTTTCGCCATCAACGACGAAACTGGCGTCGACGAGCAGTTGCGGCTTCGTTACCGCTACCTCGACCTACGCCGCCCCCGGATGGCGCGGAACCTATCGCTGCGTCATCGGATCTCCAAGGCGATCAGGGATTTCCTCGACGACGAAGGGTTCCTTGAAATCGAGACCCCGGTGCTGATTCGGAGCACGCCGGAGGGAGCTCGTGACTATCTCGTGCCAAGCCGCCTCAATCCAGGGCACGTTTACGCCCTGGCGCAGTCGCCACAGCTCTACAAGCAGCTGCTGATGGTCGCCGGGATCGACCGCTATTTCCAAATCGTCCGTTGCTACCGTGACGAGGACCAACGCGCCGATCGCCAGCCCGAGTTCACTCAGCTGGACCTCGAGATGTCATTCGTCGGCGAGGACGACGTGATGGACGTGATCGAGCGCTCCTTTGCCTACTCCTTCGAGCACACCCTCGGCGTCTCTGTCGCTACTCCGATTCGCCGGATGACGCACGCGGACGCGATGAGCCGTTACGGCGTCGATAAACCGGACCTGCGCTACGGCCTCGAGATCGCCGAACTGACGCCGGTGTTCAGGGCGACCGAGTTCAAGATTTTCCGCCAGGTGGTCGATTCCGGAGGCGTGATCCGGGGAATACGAGTGCCGGGAGCGACGGGCGCCGCCGCCCGGGAGATCGACAGCTGGACTGAGATCGCTAAGGCCGAGAAGGCCCGGGGACTGGCCTTCTGGCACCTCGAAGGGGACCAGTGGCGTTCGCCGATCGCCAAATTCTTTTCTGCCGCGGAGCTGGGCGGCCTCCGCCACGCGGTTGGAGCCGAGCCGGGCGATCTCGTGCTGGCCGTAGCCGATCGCGCCGAGGTGGCCGCCGCTGCGCTCGGCGCCGTGCGCAAGCAGGTGGCCAGGGACCGAGGCCTGGTACCGGAGGGCCGCTACGAGTTCGTCTGGGTGACCGAGTTCCCGCTCTTCGAGAAAAGCGCCGAAACCGGTGAGATCACGGCTGCCCACCACCCCTTCACCTCGCCCAGGGCGGAAGACATCCATCTGATGACTACAGAGCCCCTGAGCGTGCGGGCGCGCGCCTACGACCTGGTTCTCAACGGCACCGAGCTCGGTTCGGGAAGCATCCGAATCCACGACGCAGAGATGCAGCAGCGGGTTTTCGCCGGCCTCGGCATGACCAGGGAGGAGGCTGAAAAGCGGTTCGGGTTCTTGCTCCAGGCGTTCGGTTACGGGGCGCCGCCCCATGGTGGTTTTGCATTCGGGCTCGATCGGGTCGTAATGATTGCCGCCGGGGAGGACACGATCCGGGAAGTCATAGCTTTTCCCAAGAACCAGCAGGCCGAGGAGGTCATGACCGGGGCGCCGGCACCGGCCGATCCGAAACAGCTTCGCGATCTCGGCCTCGAACTCAGGATCAAACCGCAAAAAGGCCAGCCGTAAGGTTCTCGCCACACCGTAACCGGTGTTTTTCCGGCCCGTGACTACGTGCCAGCGGCACGCCATCAAGCGCGTAAGGTACGGAACTTACAGTAGGGCACATGAACGCAGCAGCCTCCCTGGTCACGAAATCGATGGCGGTTGCCCTGGGTAGCGCCCTCCTCTCGGTGGGGCTGCCGCTAGTTGGGCAAGCAGGCTCTTTGACCCTTTACACGCCCGAGCCGCTCGGCGCTCAGGCGACCTACGCGGTCTCGAACATCTACGCGAATGCGCCCCTGGGATCAGTGACCCTGGGCGGCATCCCGTTCAACGTCGCCAACACGGCCTGGGCCGGCAGTGGCCAGCAATACCTGGTCCCGACGAATGCGCCCAAGCCGCTCAACGTCTACATCCTTCTGAACTCATCGAATGCCACCTCGAGCTACCAGGGCCAGACCGTGGGACGCGTCCACCTGACCTTCAGCGACGGGTCCTCGCAGGACACCAACCTGGTGGCGGGCGGCAACATCCGCGAGTGGTGGACCAGCGCATCGCTGGTTAGCACTCTGACCGACCCGGCGACCACGACCGTGTGGAATGGCCAGGCTCAGCCGGCGATGGGCGTCAACGGCCCGGCTCACATCGACATGCTGAACGTCAAGATCGCCTCGACCTCGGCCAACCTGACGGGTGTCAGCATCGTCAACAGCGCGGCCCCAGCGTACTACATGTTCGTAAGCGGTCTGACCGTAGCCTACGACCCGTTCGCGCTGCCGGGCAACGCGCAAAACACGCCGGCTGCCAAGCACAGCCAGGCGCTGGACTACGCGAAATCGGCGATCTTCACCGGCACCAGCCCGTCGCAGGGGCAGTCGCCGGCCAGTGCGAACGCAGGCATGGCCACTCCCGCCACCACCTCGCGGACGCCCGTTACTTCCAGCGGCGGCGGCAAACACATCAATCACGGCGCCCACTAACCGCCAGGCAGAGAAGAGGTCCGGCTTCGGCCGGGCCTCTTTCGTTTTGGGGCCTCGGGGTCGAGCATCGGGTAAACTCGCGGCGGTGCTCGCCGCCATTCCGCCAGCGCTTCTCCCCGCGCTCCTCCTGATCCTGCTGGGAACCCAGCTCGCCTACGTCATGGCGCCGCGCCGCCCCCACTACCTGGTACGGCTTGGAGTGAGCGCCATGGCGGCACTGCTCGGTGAGCTGGCTGGCGCCGCCGGTCTCGGACAGGCCCTCGCCCTGGGCGATCTGCATCCCGCGAATGACCTGGTCCTGCTGGCCGCCTTCCAATGGGTCGCGGGCCGGGTGGGAAGGCATGAACAGACGGTTTAGACGGTCCGTGATCGCGGTACAACAAGGGCGACGGGCCGGGCGTGGCCGGTCGGGAGGACCTGAATAATGGTTTGGCAGGTAGGCGTGCTGTTGGTCGGGATCGGATTCTTACTCCTCAGCCTGTTCGTTGGCTTCCTTCTTCTCAACATGACCCGCAGCCTTCGCACCATCGAGGCCATCCTCAGCGTCACGCTCGACGAAGCCCGTCTGACCCTCCCCGAGCTGCGCCACAGCATGCAGCAAATCGACGACATGGTGAGCGGCGTCAATGACAAATTCACGGCTGCGGACCGGGCGATGAGCGCAACCGGGGCTGCCATCACGGGCTGGCGGGACCGGATCCGCGAGCGAATCGAGGGGCTCCGCCGGCATTCACCAGGCCCAGAACCAACGAGCCAGGAGACCAAATGAAAGAGAGCCGTCCCCGCGTGCATGCCCCGACCGCTGCGACCGCCCGCACAAGCACCACCTACATAACCGAATTGAAGCTTCCCGCGGTGCCCGATTACATCGTGGTTGCCAAGCGGGCGGCGGCCTCGCTCGGGCTCGTGGTCGGCTTCTCACTGCACGAGATCGATGACCTGAATATCGCCATCTCGCAGGCCTGCGAGAACGCCTGCGCCGCAGCCACCCAGCAATGGGGGTCTGGAAACGGCCAGCTCAAGCTCAGCTTCAAGACCGAGCCGCGCCGGCTCGAGGTCGAGGTTCGTAGCGTCCCGCCACGCGCGGTCGAGATGCAGGCTCTCCAGGCGGCGCGCCGCGCCCGCGAGGAGGCCGAGCTCGACTATGAAACGATTGGCCTGAATATGATCCGGCTGTTCGTCGATGAGTTGCGTTATCACGTAGACAATCAGACGGGCAGCATGCGGATGAGGATGGTCAAATACCTGATCGAGTAGACGCTCCGGCGCGGCCACAGACGTCAGTTCGACCAAACCGTGACCTCGTACGCCGGCTCTTCCTCAAATACCAGAAGACCAAGGATCCGGAGGTAAGGCAGCAACTCGTTGAGCTGTTCAACAACCTGGTGGTCTTCCTGGCCAAGAAATTCAGCAACCGTGGTGAGCCGCTCGAGGACATCGTGCAGGTCGGCTACATCGGCCTGCTCCAGGCGATCGAGCGCTTCGAACCGCAACGGGGGCTGGAGTTCTCCACCTTCGCCACGCCCACCATCGTCGGTGAGATAAAGAGGTACTTCCGGGACAAGAGCTGGGCGGTCAAGGTCCCTCGCCGGCTGCAGGAGACGATGCAGCGCGCCGACCTGGCGCAGCAGCGGCTGCAGGCGCGATTGGGAAGGCAGCCCTCCGTCAACGAGATCGCCAAGGAGCTGGAGCTGGAGCCCGAGGAAGTGCTGGCCGCGATGGAAGCCAGCCCGGCGCAGCGCACCATCCCCTTCGAGTCCACCGGGCCTGCCGCCAAGGAGGAGGACGGGCTGCAACTGACGGAGCGTCTCGGCCGGGAGGATGAGAACCTGGACAAGGTCGAGCTCCAGGACCTGCTCGACCAGGCGATGCGGCATCTGACCCCCCGCGAGCGGCGGATCATGTACCTCCGGTTCGTCGACGAGCTGCCCCAGGCGGAGGTAGCCAAGCGCCTGGGGATCTCCCAGATGCACGTTTCGCGCTTGCAGCGTGCCGCTGTCGAACACCTCAAACGGGAGCTTCCCGTCGGCTGAACCCGCAAGCCACTAGAATCAAGCAGGCGCGCAGCCCAATCATGACCAGCGCCGAGATCCGCCAGCGTTTTCTCAACTTCTTCAAAGAGCGGGACCACAAGGTGTTGCCGAGCTCCTCCCTGATCCCGTTCGGCGATCCTAGCCTGCTGTTCACCAGCGCCGGGATGGTGCAATTCAAACCGTATTTTCTCGGCCAGGCCAAGGCTCGGGAGCCACGGGCCACGACCTCACAGAAGGTTTTCCGCACCGTGGATGTCGAGCTGGTCGGCCATGACGGCCACCACCTCACCTTTTTCGAGATGCTCGGAAACTTCTCCTTCGGGGACTACTTCAAGGAAAAGGCGATCCCCTACGCCTACGAATTCCTGACCCGGGAGCTTGGCCTGGACGAAGGCCGGCTATGGGCTGGAATTCATAACGATGATGACGAGAGCTTTGAGATATGGGTCAAGCAGACCGGCATCCCGGCGGAGCGCGTCCGCCGCTTTGGCGATGACTACAACTTCTGGGCAGCCGGACCGACCGGTCCCTGCGGCCCGGACTCGGAAGTCCATTACGACTGGGGCGAGGAGTACAGCTGCGGCCGGGCGGACTGTGGCCCGAACTGCGAGCATTGCGACCGTTTCCTGGAGATCTGGAACCTGGTGTTCATGCAGTGGGACCGAGACCAGGCTGGCAACCGGACGCCGCTCCAGCGGAAGGGAATCGACACCGGGATGGGCCTGGAGCGGATTACCGCCGTCGTCAACGCCAGGCGCGCGGGCGTCTTTGAAACCGACCTCTTCCGTCCCCTGATCGAGCACTGGGTGAAAGAAACCGGGCGGCCCTATGGCAATCGACCCGAATCCGATGTTTCGATCCGTGTGCTCGCCGACCATGCTCGGGGTAGCGCGATGCTGCTCGCCGACGGGGTGACTCCGTCGAACGAGGGGCGCGGATATGTCCTGCGCCGGCTGATAAGGCGAGCCATGGTGCATGCCCGCCGGCTTGGTGCCGGAGTCCGGCTCTCGACCGGGGTGCCGATCGTGGTCGAGAGCCTGGGGGATGTGTACCCGGAAGTACGAAATAACGCGGCTCGCATTGGCGAAGTCCTGGCCTCCGAGGAGGACCGCTTCGCGATTGCATTGCGCCAGGGTATGGAACGTCTGCAGAGCCTGATAGAACGTAAGTCCCTGAATGCCGAGGAAGTCTTTTACCTGCATGACACGCTCGGATTCCCGGTCGAACTGAGCGCTGAGCTCGCCGCAGAGCAGGGCGTTAGCGTCGATATGGCTGGGGTCGCGGCCTTGATGCAGGGACAGCGCGATAAGAGCCGGTCGGCGAGTGCGGAATTCACTGCGCCGCTGGCCAAGACACGTTCGCGGTTCGTCGGGTACGACCAGCTCGAGGCCGATGCCCGTGTGGCAGAGAGCTTTCCAGTCGATGATGAGCATGCTGACGTCTATCTCGATGTGACGCCGTTTTACGCCGAGCGTGGCGGTCAGACGGCGGACCATGGTTGGCTCAGCGGCGCGGGCTCGCAACGGGTGGAGGTGCTCGACGTCCAGGCGGTGGGTGAGGCGATCCGCCACCGTGTTGTCGGGCGGGAGCTGGGCTGGCTCGGCGCCGGTCAGCCCGTACGTGCCAGTGTCGACTCCAACCGGCGCCAGGCGGTGGCCCGCCATCACTCGGCAACCCACCTGCTGCACCGGGCGCTTCGAGATGTCCTTGGCGACGAGGCAAGCCAGGCCGGCTCCTCCGTTCAGCCTGGTTCGGCAACGTTCGATTTCCGCTTTCCGCGCGGGCTGACTGCGGTCGAGATCGAGCAGGTATCCCGGAGGCTCAATGAAAAGATCAGGGCCAACCTGGAGCGGCGGGTCGAGGAGCTTCCGCTGGCGCAGGCGATTGCCAGCGGGGCGGTCGCCCTGTTTGACGAGAAGTATGGAGACACGGTTCGGGTAGTTTCGTTCGGAGACTGGGCCCGAGAGCTCTGCGGCGGCACTCACGTCCAGCGCACCGGTGAGATCGGGCTGGCCTTGATCGGCCCCGATCGAAGTGTGGCGGCCGGCGTCCGGCGCATCGAGCTGCATGCCGGGCGCGCCGCGGAGGACCTGGTCGCGATTCATGAGCAGGCTCTGAGCCGGCTGAGCGATGCCCTGCGCGCCGGCCCCGTCGATCTGCCGGCGCGGGTGGAGTCACTACAAAACGAGGTAAAGCGCCTGCAGAAGGAGATCGCCAATATGCGGCAACGGCTGGCGACGGGTGGCCAGGTGGAGACCGTCGAGGCGGACGTCGATGGGATCAGGCTGATGCTGCAGCGGGTCGAGGCGCCCGCGGAGGAGTTGCTCGGCTTCGCTGACAATGCACTGGGCCGCGCCAACGGCAAAGCGGTCGCGATCGTTGTCGGCGGGCGCAGCCTGGCTGTAAAGGTTAGCGCGCCGCTCGCCGAGCGGCTGCCGGCGGGTGCACTGGTACAAGCCTTCCAGGCGGTGGCAGGCGGTAAAGGCGGCGGCCGGGGAGCGGTAGGGCAGGGGGGAGGCCTCGACCCGAGCCGGGTGGACAAGGCCTTCCAGAGCCTCCAGGCCTACGTCCGGGAGCATCTGGGGACATCGTGAAGCTCAAGCTCAAAGAACGAATCAAGCGGCTCCGGCGGGGGTCGGACTACGAGAATTTCTATACCGCTCTCGACATAGGCACGGAGTACATCAAGGCGCTGGTCGTAAAGCGGGAGGGACGAAATGGCGTGGTGCTGGGGGCGTCGCGGCAGCGCCAGGCCTACTCGGACATGCAGTCGGGCGTTCCCGCCGACATCCAGGGGATCATCGAAAGCTGCGATCGCGCCATGTCAGAGGCGGAAGACATGTGCGACACCATTCCCGGCCAGGCTGTGATCGGAATCGCGGGAGAGCAGGTCAAGGGCTTCAGCACGTCGGTGACCGTGCCACGATCCGACCCGAATCTCAAGGTCAACGAGGTAGAGCTCATGCGCACTCTCGAGATCGTGCAGAAACGAGCCCTTCGGGAGGCCCGCCATGCGATGAGCCTCGAGCTAGGCGTGCCTGACGTCAACGTCAAACTGATCAACTCGGCTGTAACCAACGTCAAGATCGATGGATTCGCTGTCACGAACCCGTTCGGTTTCCAGGGAAGGCAGATGGTAATCACCGTCTTCAACACCTTTGCGCCGCTGACTCACATCGGGGCCCTGCAGACAATCGCGGCCGAGCTGGACCTCGAGCTGGTGGCGACCGTGGCGGAGCCCTATGCCATGGCCCGCTGCGCCGCGACCGATGAGGTCTACGACGCGGGCGGCATCTTCATCGACATCGGGGGAGGGACGACCGATGTCGCGCTCGTACGCAATGGCGGCATCGAGGGCACCAGGATGTTCCCCATCGGAGGCCGAGCCTTCACCAAGAAGATCGCATCGCGCTTCGGCATCTCTTTCCCAGATGCCGAGGCGATCAAGCTGCGGCACTCGAAGGGTGAGCTGCCGCCGGCCCATGCGGAGAAAGTGCATGCGGTCCTCAACCGCGACGCCGAGGTGCTGGTCGAGGGGGTCGCCATCACGCTCCAGGAAATGGCACGCGGCGACCGCCTTCCTACCGCCCTCTACCTCGCGGGCGGCGGCAGCGCGCTGCCCGAAGTTCGGGAGCAACTGGAAGCCTTCCCCTGGGTGGAGAAACTTCCGTTCGCTCGGCCACCCGCAGTCCACGTGCTCAGGCCGGTGGACATCCGTGGCATCTACGACTCCACGGGTTTGCTGCTCGACCAGCAGGACATCACGCCCATGGGACTTGCCTTTCACGCAATTCAGCAGCAATCGGAGGAGCAGGCCCCCCTATTCGGCCTGATGCGCAAGGTGCTCAAGGTGATGAAGGTCTGAGGTTGCGCAAAGGTGACACCGTAACGACTGGACAATCCGTGACGTTTCCGCTATGAAAGGCAGCGACTACTCAGTATGAAGACCCTGGCCAAACTGCTTTACGTCGAGGCCGATGAGGAGATTACCGACCTCGTCGACCGGCTTCGGGACCTGAGCCTCGAGGACGCGGTGACCTTCGTGGTCCCGGAACGATCCCGTGCGCTGCAGAGCCCGATGAGCTTCCGGCTACTCAAACGCTATGCCGACAGCTATGGCAAGCACGTCAATGTCATCAGTGGCGACCCACGCCTGCAGGCGCTCTCCCTGGAGACCGGCTTCTCGGCATACCCGAGCCTGCAGGCATACGACGGAGGAGCCGAGGTACACCGGCCGGCCGAGGTCGATTCGCCCGAACCCGACGTCCCTGCATTTGTTCCGCCACCGGCCGGACGAAAGGCCGCAATCATTTCGTCGGCTCCAAGGCGCCAGGCACCTCCGCCAGCGGTCCCGAGGGCGCGGCCGGCGATGCGCGACTACCGGCCCTACCTGATCGGCGCGGCGCTGCTTGCGTTCATCGGTTTACTCGCCCTGGTACTCTACGTGCCGACCGCGGCGGTGACCCTCTCCGTAGAGGGAACACCGCTCAAGGCAGACGTCCAGCTGCTCGGCTCGCCGACGACGCCTGCCGGATCGACCGACGGCATTCCCACGCAGGCGCTTCATGCCAGCGAATCACAGACGGTGCAGGGCACGGCGACCGGGCAGACGCCGGTGCCTCCCGCGCCCTCAACAGGCACCGTCACCTTCACCGAAAACTGCTTCCTGTTTTGTGCGAGCGGTTCCATTTCAATTCCGAAGGGGACTGACGTCTCGACCAGCGACGGCAAGCACTACACCACCCAAAAGGTGGCGAGCGTACCTTCGCCACACGGCTCGGCCTCGGCTCCTGTCGCCGCCGTTGACGCGGGACCCGCCGGCAACACCGACGCACACACAATCTCCCAGATCAAGAACAACCAGGACGACTTCCTGAGCGTCGACAACCCTCAGCCGACCACCGGCGGTGCCGACGCACGGACCGCGACGACGGTCCAGCAATCGGATATCGATAGCATCGTCGCCGCCTACGCCCAGACCACGGTGCCCAAGGTCCAGGACGAGCTCAAGGCAAAGGCCTCGGGGCAGCGCCTCGTATTCGTCGGTAACGGGGTAGCGCCGACGGTGGCTGCCGACCACAAGGTCGGGGATGAGCTTCAGTCGCCATTCAACTTCAACGTCACGGTAACCGTGGCGGGCGACGCCGTGGCCTTTGACGAAAAGAAGGTCAAATCGATGCTCCGCGACGCCCTCAGCCGGAAGGTGCCACCCGGATCGCAACTGACCGAGAACGCGACGCTTACCTATGACGCGACCGGCGCCACTCGGGACGGAGGTATCAACCTCAACGGGCACGCTACCGGTTCCTACACACCCGTTTTCCTCGAGAGCAAAATCCGCGCCTATCTCAAGGGCAAGTCTCCTTCGAGTGCGCATGCCTTTCTGCTTCAGAAGCTTCCCAACGTTGTCGATGTCCGCATCGTTCAGGCGCCCTTCAGCCTTCCCTGGTTGCCCCTTTTCT